>Ga0180120_10001332_pt1 | contig 12644 bp, 10 predicted proteins | sample CPBDNA_3_FD_129677 | JGI IMG/M metagenome (GOLD analysis project Ga0180120, IMG submission 129677) | Freshwater to marine salinity gradient microbial communities from Chesapeake Bay, USA - CPBay_Spr_31_0.2_DNA (version 2) (version 2) | ecosystem: Environmental > Aquatic > Marine > Coastal ... | reverse complement strand
TCTAATTTTGGTGCTGGTAATTTAATAGGTCACTTTGGTACAACTGGTTATGCTACTTTAAGTTGGAAAGTTAATTTACAGATTAATGGGTATTCAGACAAAAACGTTATTATAGGTCCAAATTCAAGTTGCTTAAATGGTTGTGGTTATACTTCAGCTGCTAGATCTAATTCTAGTACCATAACTGGAGGTGGAATCATAACAGTAACAAGAATGGCAGACTCTAGTAGCAATAGTAACAATCAAGTTAACGATGATGGTGACGTTCAATTAATAATCACCGAAGGTACAAGTAACAGTCCTCGCCCCGGAATAAGTAGTATAGATTCTCCAAATCTATTTGATCTTACTAATGGCACTTATCGTAGAGCTAGTCATACATTCACAGCAGGACAAACATTTTCTAAAAGTTTTGTTTTTACAAATCTCTTTGTAGCTGACGGTGATACCTTTCAATTAGATATAACTGAAGGTTAAAATTCTAAACTACCATGTGATTATACTTCTAAGAAACCTCGCGTATTGCGGGATATAACCAAAACCAATAAAACAATGACATACTTTTATACATATAGCTCTAGCGTAGCTAGACCTAACCAAAACAATCAAATGACCGATGAAGCCGTAAAAGAGCAGTTGGAATACATTTCAGATAAGAAAAACTGGAGGATCGTTCAACTACCAAATGGATTTTATCAAACCGAGTACAAAGACATGCAGAACGAAAAGATTTGGCATGACGTAACCAGAAGGGAAACCTTGGAAAGTGCTGAGGCTGCTATTGATGGTAGCTTAGAGCATTATAAGAAAAAGCTTTCTTTTTTAGAAGGCCCTAGAGTAGTTAAAACCTTTTAAACAATATAATTATGCCTTACGGAAAAATGAAAAAAGCAATGCCAAAAGCCAAGAAAATGAATAAAGCTGCTGGCAAGAAAAAGAAGAAGTAATATATACATAATCAATTTAATTTAATTTAATGGAATATAATCAACCTAGCGAAATCGTCAAGGATTTAAACTTTGGCGACCAAGCTAAAAATAGAATATCAACCGGGGTGGACAAGCTAGCGCAAGCAGTTAAGTCCACACTTGGTGCTTCTGGTAAATGCGTAATTTACGAGGATGCAAGAGGAAATCCAGTGATCACAAAAGACGGAGTAACCGTAGCAGAATCGGTTGTCTTGTTTGATCCAGTGGAAAACATAGGGGCAACTCTAATTAAAGAGGCTTCTAGGAATACAGTGAAGGAAGCAGGAGATGGTACAACAACGGCCATCGTTCTTGCTCAATCACTACTTAAGAGCGTAAATGCCTTAAAGGGGAATGTATCTATTAGAGATATAAAACAAGGACTTAATACTGGTTTGTCTAAAATCAATAAGTATCTAGATGATAAATCAATTAAGGTTAAAGATTCAATGCTTAACAGCGTTGCTTCTATATCTTGTAACAACGACAATAAATTAGGTGGCATCATATCAGAGGCTTATGAAAAAGTAGGTGCTGATGGTGTTGTTCTTATGGAAGAGTCTGAATCAGACCAAACATATGTTGAAGTTGTAGATGGAGTACAATTAGAGAGTGGATTAACATCTCCACACTTCATAACAGATAAGGATAAGCAGAGAGCTGTTTTAGAAGACCCTCTCGTGTTAATCGTGTCTTCAGAGATAAGTAACATAAGAAAGATACAAAGTGTCTTAGAGTTCGTTATAAAGGGTGGCAAGAGCTTATTGATTGTAGCACAGGTAGATCAGCAGGTTAAGTCAGCTTTGTTAATGAATAAGGTCAAAGGTAATATAAATGTAAACATTATTGATTTACCAGGCTTTGGACCTACTAAGCAGGACACTATTGAAGACTTAGCTTTCTTAACTGGTGCTCAAGTGATTAACGAAGAACTTGGTGATGACATGGACTTAATAAGTCCTAGCGTACTAGGTAGGGTTAGTAAAGCAGTTACAGATGATAAGACTACTGTTTTAACTACTCTTGAAGAAGTTGATATAGAAGAGAGGGTTAATCAAGTTAAAGCATCTATAAAAAAAGAAAAAAATCCTTTCCTTAAAAGAAGACTTGATCAAAGATTAGCCATGCTATCTGGGTCAGTTGGTATTGTTAAGGTTGGTGCTGATTCCAAAGTGGAATTAAAAGAAAAGAAAGATAGGGTTGAAGATTCTATATATGCTGTTAAAGCAGCTTTGAAAGAAGGTATTGTTTCTGGTGGTGGTATTGCTTTGTTAAATGCGTCTCAGTGTATAGCACATGAGAACGAAGGTGAGAGGGTTATACTAGAAGCTATTAGAGCACCTCACTACACTATATTAGATAATGCTGGTATTGCAGATTCTGTAGTACCTGTTAAAGATGGATTTGGTATAGATGTTGTATCTGGTAAATCAGTTGACATGATAAAGGCTGGAATAATTGATCCAGTGCTAGTTACTAAAACTGCTTTAAAAAATGCGTTAAGTGTGGTTTCTACTATTGTATCTGCTGATTGTGTTATATCTAATATGAGGACAAATGAAAGCAATTAACTATTACCTCATAGTAAGTGATATTAAAGAAGAGCAAAAGAAAATTGCAGGTCTTATATTCACAGAAAAGACAGACGTTGACAATAGATATATAAAAGCAAAGATAATAAGTTGTGGAGATAGAGCTGAGGGTTTAAAAAATGATGATGTGGTATTCTACGATCGTCACTCAGGTCATGGTATTACTCATGATGACAACTTCTACAAGGTTATTAAGATATCTGATGTAGTACTAGTTGAATGAGGTTAAGTCCTTCTGATCTACGTGAAATGAATTTATTTAAGTATTATAGGCTCGTTAGAAAATGGGCTTGTAAAACTTATCAGTTTAATGATGCTGACTTAGAATTACTTATCTATTTAGATTGCAAAAATAGATTTACACGTAATGAGTTTATAGACGGTGCCTACACTTATACTTGGGATAAACACAGGTGGGAGAGGTTAAAGCGTGAAGGATGGATAGAGGTTTGGAGGCAAAGAAACAGAACAACTATAAAATATAGTATATTCAAAACTTCGTTCAAGTGTAGTCAGTTAATAAGTAGAATATATAGAATATTACTAGGTGAAGAAGACTTACCTTTTTCAGATAGAAGCGTTTTTCATAAGAATAAAACTTACACAGACAAGGTTATGAATAAGGCTATTGATGACATGATAAAAGACAAAGAAAGATGAGTGATAAGAAAAAGTTTAAAGATACTAAATTAGGTGGATTACTTAAGAGTTTAGCTCCCAAGGTGTTAGACTTCGCTGGTGATCTACTACCTGATGCAGGTGTACTAGGTATGGTTAGCAAGATGATTGCTGATGATCCTGATATATCACCAGAAGATAAAAAAATGCTACATGAGCAATCTGCTGAGCTTTACAAGCTAGAGGTTGCTGATAGAGACTCTGCTAGAAATAGGGAGATAGAAGTAGCTAAGACTGGAAAGAAAGACTTCATGATGACGCTAACTGGTATAGTTGGTTTGTTGTCATTTGCTTTTATAATATATGCAGTGGTATATGTACCATCTGTTTTAGAGAACGATTTATTTGTCCATTTAATGGGTATGGTAGAAGGTGTTGTTATAAGTAACATCTTTGCTTACTACTACGGAACAAGCGCTAAATAAAACTAAATGGCTAGAATAAGCACTTACGTTAACGACACTTCTATATCTGATAATGATAAGTTTCTAGGATCTGATGGAGGTGGTTCAACTAGAAACTTTAAGATAGCGGATGTTACAGCTTATTTAAGAGCAACCAATGCTGCTGGTGTTGGAGGTCAACTAACTTATTTGTATCATGATGGTACTTATAACAATAATTCTATTAGACAATCAGGAACAATAACTATTAGTGGAGCAAGTGGTCAGACCCAGCAACCCTTTTCTGGTGTAAGTGCAATAAAAGCTAGTAAATATTCTAATGATTCCACCAAAGATATATCTAATTTAATATCTACATACTCAAGTACTAGTGTCATAATTGCTGATACTGAAGATCAAAACCAATTTGGTATATATCAAGTTGGTACAGTTACTCAAGATGGAGGTGAAACTAACTTCTATAACTTACCACTTACTTATTCATCTGGAAATGGTAATCTAAATAATCTACAATCATATTCAATTAGTGTATTTACAGCTGGTGATAAATCATTTGTATTTACTCAATCTAGTAGTAGTAATCAGTGGGTTATAAATCACAATTTAGCTAAATATCCAAGTGTTGTTGTAATAGAAGAAACAACTTCAGCTAATATATTTGGTGAAATAATATACAACAGCCTTAACCAAATAACAATAAACTTCTCTGGATCAACAGGATCGGGCGCTGTTAGTGGTCAAGCATTTCTAAACTAAAAAAAATGGCAGATATAAAATATTTATCTAATATAGATCTAAACGGTAATAAGTTAAAGAACCCTGTAATAGATACTCAAACTAGTGATCCAAGTACTCCAAATGTAGGTCAAGCATACTACAATACAAGTCAAGATAAACTTAGAATATACGATGGTAGCGCTTGGCAACAGGTAGGCGCAACTTACTCTTTTAGCAGTTCAAATGGTGTTTTAACTTTAAACGAAGATGGAGTAGCTACTACTCCAACTTTTACTATAACTGGAGGAAGTGGTATAACATTAGATAATAGTACAGCCAACACAGTTGAAATAACTGTTGCAAACTCAGATGTATTAAGTTTACTAAGTAATCTTGAGTCATCAAGTGGAGCAGCTAATGAAAACATAACAATAGGTGCTGACGCGGGTGATACTATTAGTTTTACTGGAAATGTTACAGTTGCTGGTAATCTAACTATAAATGGAGATGCTTCTACTATAAACACAGCAACTCTAAGTGTAGAGGATCCTTTAATAATATTAGCTTCAGGTAATAACGGTTCAGATAGTATTGATATTGGTTTATATGGTTTGTATGATACAAGCGGAACCGATAAATATTCTGGGTTATTTAGAGATGCTAGCGATGGTAAATGGAATTTATTTAAAGACTTAACAGCTGCACCAACAACAACTGTAGATAAAAGTGGAACCGGTTACACCGTAGCAACACTTATAGCTAATGTAGAAGGTAATATAACTGGTCAAGCTAGTGATATATCAAACCACAATTCAGCTATTGATACTAGAGCAGATGCAAGAATAGATTTAAGATCTAGTGCTCACACTATAACTGGCAACAATAGTACCACTGAATTTACTATAACGTACGGTTTTACTGCAGCAGCAGTAAATGATGTTATTGTTCAAGTTGTTGATTCTTCCGGTGCGGGTGATGGAGATACCGTGTTTGTGGAAATAGAAAGACATTCAACAACAGAGTGTAAAATACAATTTTCTTCTGCACCAGCAACAAGTAAAACGTATAGAGTACTTTGTTTCAAAGTAGCATAAATAAAATAATATGGCTCAAAAGTTTTTAAGTGACATACATGCAACCGCGGGTATAAAAGACTCTAGTGGTGACTTAGGTACTAGTGGCCAAGTATTATCATCAACTGGTGCTGGTACTAATTGGGTTCAAGCAGGATCTGGAGCTACAGTTATATACGATGATCAATTTATAGCAACAGCAAATCAAACTGTATTTACATTAAGCAATACTGTTGATGCAGAAAACAAAACACAAGTATATATAGATGGTGCATACCAGGCTAAAGCAGGTTATACTGTTAGTGGAACTACATTAACTTTTGATACTGGTTTAGCTGAATACTCAGAGGTTGAAGTAATAACATTTGCAACAGCACTAGCTAGTAATGCAGCTGCTGTTATAAGATTGGATGAGTTTACAGGTAATAATAGTACTACAGATTTTGCGTTAGCACAAGGTGTTACAGATGAAAAAGTTACACAAGTTTATATAAATGGTGTTTATCAACATAAAGATACTTACTCTATAACTGATGTAACTTTAACATTTTCCACAGCACCTCCAACAAGCGCAGATATAGAGGTTATAACATTTGATACTTTATCTAGCTCGGGCGAAATACAAGCAAGCTCAACAGCTTTATATGTTAAAAATACTAGTGGATCTACAATAGATAAAGGTACACCTGTTTATATAACTGGTAGTGTTGGTAATTCAAACACCTTAACTATATCTCCGGCAAATGCTTCTAACGCTAGCCACATGCCATCAACTGGTCTACTACTTACAACTCTAGCCAATAATTCTTTTGGCTACATAATAACAAACGGATTTTTAAAGGGATTAACTACTAATACTATAGATGGTACATCTACATCTTCTAACGATACTATATATGTAAAAGCTGGTGGTGGTTTAACAATGACTAAACCCACCGGTACTAACTTAATACAGAACATAGGTAAAGTAGCTAGATCTTCTGGTGGTAATAGTGGTAGTATATTAGTATCTTCAATACTAAGGTCAAATGATATACCTAATATAGCTTCAGGTAAAATATGGGTTGGTGATTCTAATGCTGTAGCAACAGAGAGATCATTAAGTGGAGATGCTACTTTATCTAATACAGGGGCATTAACTTTAGGTACAGTACCAATAACGAAAGGTGGTACAGGAGCGACTTCAGCTTCAGCAGCAAAAACAGCTTTAAGTTTAGACAACTTGGATAACACCTCTGATGCTAATAAACCAGTAAGTACAGCGGGTCAAGCAGCTTTGGATTTAAAAGCAAATATTGCTGGACCTACATTTACAGGTGATACAGGTGCAGCTAACTTAACTCTATCAGGATATCTTCGTGGACCAGCTTCATTTGTAATAGATCCTGCCGCTCATGGTAATAATACAGGTACTTTAGTTGTTGCTGGTAACCTTCAAGTGGATGGTACAACCACAACAATAAATTCTACCACAGTATCTATAGATGATTTAAACTTTAGTATTGCAACTGACGCATCAGACTCCGCAGCAGCAAATGGTGCTGGTATAACAATAGGTGGCGCTGGAGCTTCGTTGACATACTCACATAGTGGTACTAAGTTTGTACTTAACAAACCATTAGATGTAACAGGTGCTGGTACTTTTAGTGGTAATGTGGGTATTGGAATGACACCTAGTAAATTACTTGATTTACAAGCAACTGATAACCTCGCTATTAGATTATATAATTCCACAACTTTTAAAGCGGGGATAGAAGTAGTAACTACAAATGGTGATATGATTGCTACATCTGCTGTTAATGATCTAGCAATTCGTTCACAATCTAACATACTTTTTTCTACGGGTGGAAATACCGAACGCCTTCGTATCTCATCGGGGGGTGATGCTACTTTTAGTGGGATTATCTTACTAGATGGTACGAATCAAATATATTTTGAACCTCAATCTGGAGAAAGTAATACTGAAGGAATGCGGATTTTAAGATCAGCAGATAAGATGTATTTTACTTATGGAATAAATGCGAATGAGGAGGCATTTTATTTTGATTCGTCGGGTGATGTTACTTTTAGTGGTAATGTAAGCCTAGCAGATACAAAATATATACAACTAAACAACACATCTACAGATTGGAGATTAAGAGCGGATAATGCGGGTAGGTTCGTAATTCAAACAAGTGTTGGTAGCGAGTTTTTTAAAATCTCATCGGGGGGTGATGTAACAATAACACAACCAACAAATGGAAGTGATGCGGTTTTAAATTTAACCTCTAAAAGTTCTGTCGGTAATAGCAGAACCTCCTCTTTAACTTATGATGCAGATACTGAAAATCTAATAGTAAATAATGCGGGTACAAATGCCGTCACCATCTCATCGGGGGGTAATGTGGGTATTGGAACTACTTCTCCTAGTGAAGCAATAGAAGTTAAAGGAAACGATAAGAGAATATCAGTAAGAACACAAAGTGGTGAAGGTGGTTTTAGATGGAAAAATGATGCAGGTACTAATATGTGGGATCTTGTACACAACAACTCTACAGGAAGTCTTCATTTAAAATTAATTACAAATAGTACTATTCCATTAACCGTTAAGTACGCTAGCGGCGACGTGGGTATAGGAGCTAGTTCGCCATCAGCTAAATTACATATTGTAGGTGATAACACAGCTAGGAATACTCTTAAAAATATATTAATTATAGATGGGGGTGCACAACAAAGTAACCCTTATGGTCCTTTTGCCATGGGTATAAAATTCATAGGTAGAGATTACGGTAATGCTATAAGAGACTATGGTTATATAACGAGTAGACAATCAGATCATACTAGTAATGCAGGAGGAGGAGATCCTGGTTTTACGTCTACTTTAGATTTTTATACAAACTCTGGAGGTGCAAGTAGTACTTTACCTACTCGAAAAATGGTTATCACACCGAGTGGTGCTGTTACAAAACCGCTACAACCATCGTGGTGTCTTAGACCTAATGGTGGCGGTAATGCAAACATCAGTTCCGCCACATTTGTTGGTTGGTCTGATAATACTAGTGGTAGTAGTTCTAAGGCAGTATTTAAAAATAATGTAACACTTAACGGTTCAACAGGAGGTATTCATGGTGCAGCATCAACTGGAAGATTAACGGTTCCAGTGGCAGGTAAATACCAAATTTACACTACCGTCCGTATGGAAAATAGCCCTATTGCAGGTAATATTTATCTTCACGTGAATGGTACTATAGTGGCAAGGCAGCACGTTGAAGTATGGGGGAGATATAATTATGCTCATGGATTTCTATCACTTGTCTTAAACCTTAGTGCTAATGATTATATAGAGGTTCAACTTGTTTGCAATACTGGTATAGTTGCTGGATACAACGATACTGTAAACTGGTTTTCAGGTCACCTAATTGGTTAAAATCAGATAAAATTAAAATAAAACATGGCATTAACTAAAATAACATCACGTATATTAGATTCAAGTGGAGTAACTATATTAGGTACTATCGCCACTGGTGTGTGGCAAGGAACTGCTATTGCTGATGATCATATTGCCTCTGCTGCAACTTGGAATACAGCATCAACTGATAGATTAAAATGGGATGGTGGTGCAACTGGTTTGACTGCGTCAACTGGTAGAACGTCTTTAGGTTTAGGTACAGTAGCTACTACAGCAGCATCAGATTACGCTACAGCTGCACAAGGAACTAAGGCGGATACTGCTCACGGTTGGGGTAATCACACTGGTGGTGGTTATGTTAAAACAACTACGGATCAGACTATTGGAGGTGCAAAGACTTTTAGTAGTAACATATTAATAGCTAGCGGAGAATATCTTTCATGGGGAACGATAGGAGCAACATCAATAGAAGGAAGCACAGCTAGTAATAAAATACAATTTAGAACTGGTAGTGGTAATAGGATGATTATTAACAATACGGGTGTAGGTATTGGAACTACTTCACCAAGTCAACAACTTCATCTTTACAGTGGTGCAGGAGGAGGCAGTGCTCCAGATTCTAGAACTAAATTATTAATTGAGGATAATGGTGAGGCTTATTTGGGTTTTAATGTTCCAGCTACTTCATTTACTGGTATAAGACTTCAGTTTGCAGGAATTACTAAAGCAATGTTTGAGTGTTGGGATCAAGCTGCTCAAACACCACAAGTAAGAATAGGTTCTGTAGACAGTCGCCCAGTAAACCTACAAACAGACAATACACCTAGGTTAACTGTTCTTGGTACTAGTGGCAACGTGGGTATTGGAACTACTTCGCCTAGTGCTAAGTTAAACACATATAATGCAACAACCTCTACACAAATTATCATATCGGGTGGAGATGCAACAAACCAAAGATTAGAAGTTACTGATGGTACGGTAATAAATAGATTTGGAATTTTTGGACGCACAACGGGAGACGCTGGAGTTATAGGTACACAAACTAATCACCCTTTAATATTTAATACTAATGATTCCGAAAAAATGCGCATCACATCGGGGGGTGATATTTTGCTCAGTAGTACAGAGGGAAAAATTGGGATAAAAGATAGTAATTCTATTTATATAGGGAATTTTGAAGGGAATAATGTTGGGCTACGATTTATTGGGGTTACAAATGATATACGTCCTTGTACCTCAAGCGGAGATAATCAAGATAATACTGTCGATTTAGGAGATGCAAATGCAAGATTTAAAGATTTCTACTTATCAGGCGGTGTTTACCTTGGCGGCACAGCTGCTGTTAATAAGTTAGACGCATACGAGGAGGGGACTTGGAGTGCTTTATATAAAAATAATACGGGTGACACAATGCCTGTTGGCGCAACTACTGATTCTAATTGTGAATATACAAGGATTGGTAATAAAGTATATATTTCGGGATACATAGACACAAGCGGAGGAAGTAGCGTTTCGGGTGCTTGGATAGTTTTAGATAATTTACCTTATGCTCCCGATACAAGCGCAGGTTTTTGGGGAGGTATTACAATAATGACAGCTGAAAATTTTGCGGGTGATTATCCTTCCACGGGTTTAGTTAGTTCTTTCTCTACATCAAGCTTTAAATTACATTATAGAAATGCATCAGATGGAGGGACTTTTCAACTAGCACCTAGTGATTTAAGCACAGCAGCGGGAGCATCAAATAGAATTAGGTTTCACGGATTTTATAGCGTTTAAAATTAAAATTATGAGTTTAGAAAAAATAGTAAAAGTAGATCAAATCGAGATAGTCGGAGACTATAAGGCGATTCAAGTTAGAACGGCAACGGTGGTAACAGATGACGGCGCTGAGTTGTCACGCTCCTTTCATAGGCACGTACTACAATGTGATGCTGATATAAGCGGAGAAGATGCAGAGGTACAAGCGGTATGTAATGCTGTATGGACTGATGAAATCAAAGCGGCCTACGAGACGTTTAAAGAATCACAAACAAATCCTTAATTAATATAATATGGCATTAACGTTAGTAACAAGTGATCTTATTCATGGTTTAGATTATTCTAAACTCACTGGTACAATACCTACTTGGAACCAGAATACAACTGGTAATGCAGCCACTGCAACTCTAGCTGCTGGTGCCACTATATTAGCTAATACTAGAAATATCAACGGTGTTGCTTTTAATGGTTCAACTAATATAACTATTGCAGATAGCACTAAACTTCCATTAGCGGGTGGAACACTAACTGGTACGTTAGGTGGAACTTCTGCTACTTTTAGTGGTATAGTTACTGGATCAAAATTAGTATCTTTAGATGGAATATTAGAATTAGATGACAATGGAACTCACAATGGAATAATAAATTCACCAGCATCCCTAAGGATTAATATAGATAGTGATAATGGCAACACAGGAGAATCATTTGTTGTTGGAAACAATCAAACAGCTATAAACAATAGTAATGTACTGTTCAAGGTACAAGAAGATGGCAACGTGGGTATTGGGACTGATGATCCTAGTTCATTATTAAGTTTAGGCAATGCGATTGATGCACAAAAATTATTACTTTATGATGATAGTAATTTTTTTAAATATGGCTTTGGAATACAAAGCGGTGAATTAAGGCAATTTTTTCCAAATAGTGCAACTGCAAAAATGACATTTGGAACAATAAGTGATTCAGATGGTACAACCTATTCTCCAAAACTCACCATCTTAAGTGGGGGTAATGTGGGTATTGGGACTGCTTCGAATTCCTCGTATCCCATTGCTCCACAACTAGTACTAGACACGGGGACAAGCAATGGAGGTATTACTATTAAATCGGGTTCTTCTAATTATAGTGGAGTATATTTTGCGGATGGTACTACGGGTAATGAACAATACAGAGGTTTTATTCAATACAATCATAATTTTTCGGGGGGTGTTGATGAAATGCTTTTTGGTACTGCGGGTTCTACAAAACTCACCATCTCATCGGGGGGTGATGTAACTTTAAATAGTGCAACTGCTTTAGACTTTCAAGTAGCTGATTTTGCTCAAATTAAGTTTAGAGAATCGGGTGCTATAATGATTGATTCTGATAATAACCAATCAAGCAGAAATTTTTCTATAAAAGATGGCGGTGGTGATACATTAATGACAATTTTAGACGGGGGCAACGTAGGTATTGGAACTACTTCTCCTACTAATACTGCTTGGGGGACTTCAACACAATTAACTATTGAAGAAACATCTTCTGCAGTTAGTAGCTATGCTGTTTTAAATTTATTTGATTCAGGTGGAACAGCAACAAAATATAGTATGGGAGTTGGTAATACATATTTTTATATGGCTTACGACAACATAGCAAATGCTCATAGAATGGTTATCAATAATAATGGTTACGTAGGTATTGGAACTACTTCGCCAACAACAGCTCTTACGATTAGCAAAGCTATAGCATCAGCAGCTTATGGTCAACAAGCTAGTATGATTGAGTTTAAATCATATTTTCCTGGATATGATGTTGAAACAGTAAAATCAGCTATTTACTCAGGAGTTTCGTCTACACCATCCTTAAATACTCAAGGTGGTTTTCTAGCATTTCATGTCAATAATAATGGCACAATGGGAGAAAAGCTCAGAATAGACAAGACTGGCAGCGTAGGTATTGGAAACTCTAATCCTAGCGCTTTTAATACTCTTTCGGGAAACCACTTAGTAATAGGAGATGGCAGTCAAGCAAATAATTTAACACTGTATTCTTCTTCAGCAAGCAGCATCAATGGTTATGGACAC
>Ga0180120_10001328_pt1 | contig 12660 bp, 3 predicted proteins | sample CPBDNA_3_FD_129677 | JGI IMG/M metagenome (GOLD analysis project Ga0180120, IMG submission 129677) | Freshwater to marine salinity gradient microbial communities from Chesapeake Bay, USA - CPBay_Spr_31_0.2_DNA (version 2) (version 2) | ecosystem: Environmental > Aquatic > Marine > Coastal ... | reverse complement strand
CACAAATGAGCTGTAATCCTGCGATTGGCGGTCAAGCTAAAGGACATATGGTCCGCGAGATCGATGCGCTTGGTGGGGAGATGGCAATCAATACGGATACGACTGCGATACAGTTTCGTTTGTTGAATGCTTCTAAGGGGCCCGCGGTGCAGGCGCCACGGGCGCAGTGTGACAAAAAGGCATACCAATACCGCATGAAACATGTGATTGAGTTGCAGGACGACTTAGATCTGTTTCAGGCGATGGTCCAGGGGCTTATCTTTGAAGGTGGCCGAGTTGTGGGCGTGCGCACCAACCTCGACGTCGATTTTTATGCCAAAACGGTAGTCGTCACCACAGGGACATTTCTTCGCGGATTGATGCATGTTGGCAAGAATACCAATAAAGGCGGGCGTATGGGTGATTTTTCCGCCGAAGGGCTTTCTGGGTCCTTTCTGGAGGCAGGCATTGAGCTTGAGCGCTTAAAAACAGGTACTCCTGCCCGTATTTTGGGTAGTAGTATTGACTTTAGCCAACTCGAAGAGCAGCAGGGCGATCCTGATCCTACCTTGTTTGCTTTTTACGATACTCGAGGCGTGGATGATTTGTTCCACGTGGAACATGTTAACGTGGATGATTCTGATTCCGATCATGAGTTGTTCCACGTGGAACATCCGGGCGAAAGAAAGCTTGGTTGGTTGCCTGGCAAAGATCAGGTGTCTTGTTGGATGACTTACACGGGAGCGAATACGCGACAGGTAGTGACCGACAATCTTCATCTTTCGCCGATGTATTCGGGACAAATTGAGGGCACGGGACCGCGCTACTGCCCAAGTATTGAAGATAAGTTTGTCCGCTTTGCCGATAAGGAAAGGCATATGTTATTTCTTGAGCCAGAAGGGCGTAATACCAACGAATGGTACATTAATGGCCTTTCAACTAGCTTACCTTTTAGTGTTCAGTTGGATATGTTGCGGAGTATCGATGGTCTTGAAAAGGTCCACATGCTGCGGCCTGCATATGCGGTGGAGTACGATTTTGCGCCTCCGACTCAGTTGTTCCCATCGCTTGAGTCTAAGAAGGTGGAGAACCTATTCTTTGCTGGGCAGATTAATGGCACTTCGGGGTATGAGGAGGCGGCAGGGCAGGGATTAATTGCGGGTGTGAACGCAGTGCAGAAGCTACGTGGTGGGCAACCATTGGTATTGCAGCGCCACGAAGCTTATTTGGGGGTGCTGATCGATGATCTGGTCACTAAAGGAACCAAAGAGCCTTATCGAATGTTCTCAAGCCGTGCCGAGCACCGGCTATTGTTTAATCATCCGAGTGCGGAAATTCGTTTGTTAGACCAGATTAATAAATTGCAACTCGTTGACAGCCAACGATTAGTAAGAATTAAGGCAAAGGCTTCCAAGGTGGCGGAGTGGACGCAGCGCCTAGAAGTCGAGCGTAAGGCAGGGGAGAGCCATGCGCTGCACCTACGTCGCTCTCACTCGCAGGAAGACTTTCCTGACGATTTAAAAGCGGAATCTAAAGAGGTACGCGATGAGGTATATTATCAAGTGGTGTTTAAGGGTTACCTTGAGCGCGAGAAGAAGCAGATTGAGAAGATGAAGCATATCGACCACATCCGCATCCCAGAGGACTTCATTTATGCCAACGTCAAGGGCCTGCGCAGTGAAAGCGCGCAAAAGTTGGTTGAGATTATGCCTCGTACGCTAGGGCAGGCCAATCGTATTAGCGGCGTGAACCCTGCGGATATCAGTATTTTAATGGTACATTTAGAGGCGCGTCGCGCGAACAAGAAAAAAGCGTAGCGGACAGCTGCTATTTTTGTTCGCGAGGCCGAGCCCAGGGGAGGAGTGATCGTTGCATCCTAGATGGAGCGTGTCGTCTCCCAAGCAGGCTGTCCTTAAAAAGCGGCCTTAGTCGATTAATGTGAAAGGAGGGAGGGCGACTCGCCCTCCTTTACCGCCATGCAGGATCAATGTGGACATTCCTTTTGCGGTCCATGGCTCAAATGCCCCCCCCCAAAAAAAGCTTTTAATTCCGTATAAACTGATGTAAAAAAATAGTTAAATACTTCTAAGTGTTTTTCTAACGAAGCCCTAATTATTGTTTGCTTCCCCTGATAAAACTCAAATGAACCGTACGCACAAGTCACTGATTCTTCTGGTTAGCCTGCTGAGTTCGCTGACTGCGCTGGCCTTTCCGCCGGCGCCGTATTACACGCTGTACGGGATGGTGCGCGACCAGATCGGGCAAACGCTGACTGCTGAGGGCGCTGTTGTGGTCTTGCTCAAAGAGGGCGTAGAGGTCGGGCGCACGCCGATCACTGCTAATCGGATTGGCCAGAGCTACGAGCTCAATGTACGCATGGATCAAACGCGCAGCGGTACCGCACTGTACAGTGATAAAGCGGTTTCAGTGGGCGGGCTGTTCAGTCTGGTGGTGGAGATGAACGGCTCGACCTTTTACCCGATCGAAGTCTCGGGCACTTTGCAGGCAGGCAGTGGCGGGGAACGCACGCGCTTGGACCTGACCCTGGGGAGCGACTCGGATGGCGACGGTTTGCCGGACGTGTGGGAGCAATGGCAATTGTATCAAGCCGGCCAGTATCCCGATGCAGATGGGATTTGGGATTTGAGCCAGATTACCGCCGAGGGCGACTTTGACGGTGACGGGCAGAGCGATGGCTTTGAGTATATCGCTGGCACCTTTGCCGGCGATGCGACCGAAGTCTTTGGCCTGGAGATCAAGGAGAAGTTGGCCGGCAACGTACGACTGGAGTTTTACGCCATTACCGGCAAGGCCTACACGATCGAACGCAGCAGCGATATGCTAGAGTGGCAGCGGGTCAACTTTGCCGCCCAATCCGCACAAAACACCCCCGCGGCAAGCTATGTCGCCTCGGGAGTGGGGCAGGTGCCCGTATTCCTGACGCCTGCCTCTGATGCTAAAGAATTTTACCGCCTGTCCGTCCGATGAAAACCTTATTCCTCGCGCTCATTTCGCTTTGTTTCGTCACCGCCGCTCACGCGCAGTGGCAGACCACCACTTATGCGCTCAAAGGCGGGTGGAACTCGATCTACCTGCACGGCGATGCCACGCACGCCACACCGGACGAGCTTTTCGCCGCCAACCCCGAGGTTTTGGAGGTCTGGCGCTGGAATCCAAACCCCTCGCAGGTGCAGTTTATAAGTTCGCCGCTCTTACCCACTTCGGGTTTAGCGGAATGGACCACATGGAAACGCGATGGGTCGGTAACAACGCTCAGCCAGCTGCTTGGGCAAACGGCCTACCTAGTTAAATGCAGCGGGAGCAGTTCGGATAGTCACAGCGTAACGATTACACAACGTATGCTGCCGCCCAGCGCGTCCTGGGTACGTAATGGAGCCAATCTCATGGGCTTCCCCAGTTCTAACGCAGGCGGGAGTTATCCCTCCATCGTCAATTATTTTGCCACCTTCCCGGCAGCGATTGCTTCCGGTGTGAAGATCTACAAATATGTGGGCGGTGAGATTGGCCCTAGTAACCCGATTCAGGTGTTTTCGCCGAGTTTCGAGGCGCTGGACCGCAACCAGTCCTACTGGTTCGACACCGAGGTGGTGGGTAATTTCTACGCGCCATTAGAGGTCAGTCTGAGTAAGGCCGGTGGGCTGGATTTTGGTCGGAGTGGATCTGTCATTACTCTGCATCTGCGTAACCGCAGTGCCGCGGTGAACACGGTGACCCTCGCGCTGGTGGCTTCTGAGTCGGCCCCTGCCGGGCAGACTGCGGTAACGGGTAGCGTGCCACTGACCCTGCGAACATACGATGCCAACAGCTTGTCCTGGACGGTGACCGCTATCAGCGGTTCCTTTACTCAGGCCATCGCACCAAACAGTTCGGTGGAATTAAGCATTGGGATAGATCGCGGAGCAATGAGTACAGATTCAAGTGCCTTTTATGCTTCGCTGCTGCGTTTGACCGACAGTAGTAATTTGATTGATATTTACTTGCCGGCGCAGGCTCAAGTTGCGTCGCTAGCAGGTTTGTGGATCGGTGATGCCACCGTCAGCAAAGTAAACAGCAAAGTAGCGTCCTCACCCGGCAGCACCACGCCCCGTTCATTCCCCCTGCGCTATATTCTGCATTTGGACAATGCCGGAACAGCCCGTTTGTTGTCGCAGGTATATCTGGGGACTCTGGTGGACGAGGGCAATCCCGAGGGGATCTGCACGAAGGAGGCTGGGTTAAAGGCAGGCACCAAGGCAGCAGCTGTGCGAATGAGCGTGGCTCATTTACCCTTGGACTCGGCCATAACTGCAGGCAGTGGCAGTGTCGCTCTTGGCGCGACTTTGGTTCGCAATATAAGCATTCCCTATAACAGCCCAACCAACCCATTTGTACACCAATACCATCCGGATCACGACAACAAGGATGCCCGCCCCGACGGTACTAATATCGGCCTCGCGGATGGGGTCGAGAGTTATGGGATTAGCCGGCAAGTTAGTTTTGAATTTACCAACAGTCCGCCGGAAGGTGTCAGCTCCGTCGGTTGGGGTAGCACCGTCATCGGCGGCAACTACACCGAAGTCTTGAGTGGTCTACACAAGGAAAGCATCCGCACTTCAGGCACCTTTATTTTGCAACGCGCTTCAGAAAACGGCGCGATCACGATTAACTGATCCAATTCTAAACTTTAACATCTAAACCACACTAATCCTATGAAACGCACCCTCCCGCTCCTTATTGCGGCATTAGCCGGACACAGCATTGCTGTCGCAGAATCTCAAGTCCCCACAATAATTAGTTACCAGGGGCACGTCACCACGGCGTCTGGCGTACCAGTTGGTGCCAGTGCGCCGGTGAACCGCAGTATTACTTTTCGTTTTTGGAATCATCCTACCAACACTGCATCTTCGAGTCGCCTATATACCGAAGTACAGACGGTAACCATGCTCGAGGGTAACTTCAGTGTCTTGCTGGGCAACGGTACCGCGGTAGAGGCTGAGCCCAACGCAAGTGTTTTGGCGGAGGTTTTCAGTAGCAAAGATGTCTTCTTGGGAGTCACTGTGGACGATGGCGACCCAACCACCGAGGATCCCGAAATGTTGCCGCGTCAGCAAATTGCGACCACTGCGTTTGCCTTTCGTGCGAAACTGGCTGAGGTCGCCCAAACGACGGCCGCGTCAGCGGTTACAAATTCTATGCTCGCCAGTGATTCTGTAGCTACACTGCAATTACAAAATAATGCCGTTGTTTCAGGAAAAATCGCCGCAGGTGCAGTGACGACGGATCGGATTGCCGCAGGCGCCGTGACGACGGATCAGATTGCCGCTGGTGCTGTGACTTTAGACGACATTGTGGCCTCAGTAAAGCAAGCGCTTTGCCCGGTGGGAACAGTGCTTACCTACACAGGTGATACCGCTCCTGAGGGATGGTTAATGTGCCATGGCGCTGCGATCAGTCGCGCAGATTATTCCGCTCTCTACGCAGTCATCGGTAATCGCTTTGGTTATGGCAATGGCGACACGACTTTTCATATTCCCGATTTTCGAGGAAAGTTCCTGCGCGGGCGTGATGCTGGGGCGGGGTATGATCCCGATCGTAATAGCCGAGGGAATATTCGTACTGGAGGGGCGACAGGGGATTCTGTGGGCAGTTTTCAGTCGGATGAATTCAGGAGCCATACACATTCGGAATATACAATGACAAATAATGGATACGGCACGGATCCCGGGGGCTATCATTGGCATAATTCTGTAACTCCTACAACGACAAGTGCCACCGGCGGCAATGAAACGCGGCCAGTGAACATCTACGTCAATTACATCATCAAGTACTAGGCGCTAGGTAAAAATAAAACGCTACGACCCCGCTTTTAAACTGCGATCCCATCATGAATGCTAGCCGCCTACCTTTAAATTTATTGATTGCTGGTATTTGCTTTGCTGCCAACATGGTAAGCGCGCAGTTAGAATCAAGGGCGACTACAAAATTTAATGCGCTCACCGCAGGTCCTGCCTATGGCAGTACCAATCCAAGCCCGACGAGTCAGTTTTCCGGGGTGGGGGTGACTTCGAGTGCGCCAAATACCCGCACTGCAGAGGAAGTAGCTGCGATCTCGGTAGGCAAAGCCAGTTTGCATCCGGTGAAGCCCGTGACGGCGGCCACTTATCGGAACAGTGCGGGAACCGAAGTGATTAACCTACAGCTGCGCCGAGGGCGAATGGGCTACTCGTTTTCCAGTGCGGTGCCGCGTTACTACCTGGGTGATACGATTCAGGCTCCCTCAACCCTCAGTGAGTCTTTATCAACGCCAGTCGCGGCCGGTTTCTGGCGCAGTAAACCAGTGCGGCCCGGTGAAACCTTTTCCAATCCGGATGGATCACCGTTAATTGATACAGCAGGTGTGGCACTACCCAATATAGTGGACAATGCCGCTGTTGGGACACCCTTGCCGGCACTTACAAGCGGCCAGTATGAGAGCTTTTACTACAGTCCGCATGCAGATCAGGTGTTTGCCTCGCAAGCAGGGTCGGTGGAGATTTGGTGGGTTTCGGCTTCACCGCAGGGAGAGGGCGGCGGTGCCTGGCAATTCAGGCGTGAAAACTTCACCGTTTCGGGTGCATCGGTGGTGCCCGTGCGTAAAATTTATTGGACGGAAAAATCTTTTGATGGACCTCGGGTGAACATTCCAACTGGGCGTATTGAATTAGCAAACCCGATATACACGGCGAATTTCACACCACTCGTGAGTGAGGAATATCGTGTGCCCGGCTTTGTTGAAAATCCGGAGGAAAATGCACAAGTTTCTTCAGAAAAGCGCACGCTGTGGTTTGAGAATTTTGCAGGCAATGCCCAGTTGGCGGCCTTTAACCGTGAGGGTCGCTTAATGATCGAATATCTCGGCCCTGAAATTTCTCCGGGGCGTTTAGAGTTTCTTGGTGCTGACGTGGTGGAAGTGATCAAATCAGCACCGACCCAGACAGTGGATATTGAGTTGGGCAAGCGAGTCATGCCACGAGATGGCGCTGCCAATTTGGTCGCCTCGCCTGCGCTCAACATCGCCTCCGCTTCGCAGTCTAGCTTCTATGCGACTTTGACCGGCGGTAACGGTGACCTCCTGTATTATGCCGAGAAGGAAAATCTCAATCCCGACCGCATTCTTTTTTACTGGATGGAAGATCTCGTGTCTTCGATTCGCTTAGCTGCAGATGCCAATTCTGCCGGTGTCAGTATTCTTTGGCCCATATATAAAGACCGATATCGCTTTGTTTGGCCGACCGATCTTTCCGAGTATGCCTTCATTTCAACAGATGCGGAAGGCAGTGATACTACCACAGGTATTCAGTTCGATTCCAGTTCGCTGCCGGAAGTGATTTTCCAGGATGCTGCCAATCAGGATGAGGCTTCAATTGATAATAGTTCGCAGCGTTTTATAGTGGAGCTAGATGCGGACCAATATAACCGGTCCCTGCTTAAATTTTCGAGCGGTTCCCAGCTTTGGTATAAGCCTATCTACACCCAAAATGAAAACCGCAGTGGCTATGTTGAACCGGATCAGGGTTCTGCATTGACCGCTAATGTAACGGTGGGTGAACGCATTGAGCGCCCCAGTTCCAGCTACGAAATTGCCGGAGCTATTTCGGGAGGCCGCAACTACCATGAGTCCGCCTACATCAACCCGTACAGCTCGGGCATTGAAGCGGCGGCTGCCGGTGCCATTATTCCGGTGAATGCCCGGCCTGCAGACCGCATCCTCACGGTTCGTTGGTTTGAGGAAGTTGTCGCGCCCAATGATGACTTTAAGAGCTTCTATGTGCCCTCCAAGGTGGGGCGCTACACCGTCGATTTCCCGGGTGAGCTTGGGGATTGGAAGTCCAGCGGCAATTTGGTGACCGCCCGCAGTAATCATAGCGCTGTCCTGCTTCAAAATGGCGCGGTCTTAGTAGCCGGCGGCAGGGATAATAATGGCGCAGCGCTGGCCAGTGCCGAGCGCTATGACCTGGCCTCTGAAACATGGAGCGCCACCGGTTCGATGAATGTCAGCCGACTCAGTGGCTTCACCCTGACCACTTTGAACAATGGCAAAGTCCTTGTCACTGGGGGTTACCTCACCGATGGCGGCTACACCGATGGCGGTACTGCCACCGCTGAGCTCTACGACCCGACCTCCGGAACTTGGACCCTTATCCCGAGTATGAGTGTCGTGCGCACCTCCCACCAAGCTACCTTGTTGTCCGATGGGCGTGTTTTAGTAAGCGGCGGCCTGAAATGGGAGTGGTCTGAGCCCAATCCATACGCATCGGCTGAGATTTATGATCCGGAGGCAGGCACTTGGACGCTGATTCAATCGATGGGCTCGCCGCGCTACAACCATAGCGCGACCCTGTTAGCGGATGGCAAAGTAATGGTTGCCGGCGGTATCGTTAATGCCTTGACCCAAGAAGCGGGGGCGACCGTGGAACTCTTTGATCCCCAGACCGGCCTATGGACAGCGGCTGCTTCTATGAGCAAGCGACAAGAGCGCCACAGCGCGACTCTCCTAGAGGACGGTCGTGTGCTTGTGGTCGGTGCCGACCCAGTGGTCTCTTATACCGCGAGCGCTGAAATATATACGCCGTCCTCGAACACCTGGGCATTGGCCACCCCACCCAATACCTTGCATTTATCCCACACGGCCACCCGCTTACTCAATGGCGAAGTACTGATCACCGGAGGTACAACGAACGCTCCCTATACTTCGGAAATCTTCAATCCGGAAACGGGAAGCTGGAATGCCAACCAAGCACTCCTTTCAAAAGGCTCCTATTCAACCGCGACACGACTGCTCGATGGTCAGGTAATCACGGCGGGCGGGATACTGTCTGGTACGGCCCTCGCTTCCAGTGAACTCAGTAAAAAACAGGATATTGTTGTGATGGCTTCCGGTCAGGGCACCACTGGACTGGTCGGAGCGCAGTCAGTCGGTACGCTGTATGTTCAGAATGACTCCAGCAAGATAGGCTACAACCCGAATGAAGAGCACGCGCTTAAGGTCAGCAACAATTTCTATGCTCTGCGTGATGACTTGAACGTAATGGATCCAGAAGATCTCGCCTATACTTCGGAACCTTTCCTTTTAATTGCTTATACCGATGCCAGCGACAATCGGCCTGCAATGCGCGCTTATCGTGTGACTCGCGAAGACCGCCTCAACAGCTTCAGTTATCCTTGGACCGCTGGTACAAAACTACAGGGCCCCATGCCGCTGCCTGTGCTCAGTTTACCCCAGCGCAATGGCAGTGTCGTTAATACCGAAGTGGCAGTCGTGCCCGATCTTGCTCCGGCAGACGATGCTCCGGTAAGCTACGACAGCTTCACCTTCGAAGACCGGCTGGGGTACAAATGGGTCTATCGCGGTCGCCACAACAGTGGTAGTGCTTCCTTTGGAATGCAGTGGTATTATCCCATGGATTCCAGCTTCTTTTTCCCCGGTCTCGCGAGTCAACCCGCCGTCAATACGGCGCTGCCCTTCCTGCGTCCTTTCAATAGCGATGGCGTGCCGCAGGGCGATGCCGTTAGCGGTACCCCGATTACGGTGGTCTATACTCCCGCTTGGCCTGACACCGTGCCCTCCCTGCAGGTGGCGGAAACCCTTACGCTTTCGAAATACGGACTGCCGGATGTGCGCAACCAGAAGAGTGCCGAGGTTCTCTACCAACAAGCCGTGGCTCAAGGTGGCACAAGCCGCAAGAGTGTTGTTTTGCATGACTCCACGCGCATTAAGGCCTTTCCACTGAAAGACTCGGGACTGGAATCCGTTTATAAGGCAGACGATGATAAACTACCCAAAGCACTAAAAACAGCGACCTATCAGGGTAAAACCTACTTCCAGGGACTATCGCCGCACCTGCAGCAACGTTTTTACTATGACCCGCTCGCCAGTGCCAAAGGCAGTCTCATTTTAAAGGGCCAGTTCAATGAGGAAATTGCAGGCGATGATTACCTGGACCTCAACATCTTGAGCACGACCGATATTGCCGAAATCCATGGATTGAAGGAATATCTCGGAGACGACAACAAAGCAAATTGGGAAGCCGCAGTGAACGGTCTATTGACCCGCGTTGAAACCCTGATTGAAAATCCTGCCCAAAAGGGCAATTTCATTGCCTCTACCGATCCCTTACTGACGCATAACATCGGCGTGACCGAGCTGGCAGAAATGCCGGATGCAGACACAGCGCGCGACAGTTACGCATTGACGGCCACAGGGCAGGGGCAGGGCTATGTAACGCTGATGTTCGGCAATGGCCGCAACCCTAACCTGACACCAGCAAGCGATCCGCCGGTGATGAAGATCATCAAGGTAGTCCCGGAGCTTTACAACGGCGACCTCAAGGTGCTGCTGTCCTCAAATCCCCTCGATGAAAAAGTCAGCCTGCGCCACAGTGGGGATTTTGCTGCGGATACGGAGAATTATGAGTTCGAGTGGTACTGGGCACCACCCAGTTCGGACGGCACACAACCCGCCACCTATACCTACAACAATCAGACCTATCTCGGTAACGAAAATCTTGTCGCGAGTCGGCAATGGCGCTTCATCCAAACTCCGGAAAGCGCTCGACCGCAGAGCGATACTTTTTCCCTGGGTCCGATGACCCTGCCTGCCTCGATGAACGTCAAGGCTGCCAATTATACAGCTGGGTCGAATTTGCCTGGAGTAGTTTTCCGCTCAAATGAAGCGGTAGACTTCAGTAGTGGAATTCCGGCACAAGTTGTTTTCAGCGCCAATGTAGGTGACTTGGATGGATTTGCGCTCTATGTGAATGGCAATGCTGCGGTGGTTCATCAGAATGGGATCAACGCACTGAATAACGTCCTGAACAACGCCTATGACTTGCGTTTGGTACGTGTTGATACACTGGCCGATTTGCCGACTCAAGGGAAACGGCTAGTCATCGTTGCCGAAATTGCAGAGGTGTTGCACTTTCGTATTTTTGATGCCGCCGGTGTCCAGACCGTCAATATTGACGAAAGCGAATTAACTTCTAAGGCCACTGAAATTGCAAACCTGCGGAGCCGTTTGAATAACCTTTGGAGCACAACCAATCTGCTCAATAGTGACAAAAATACCGTGGTGGCTTCAGTGAGCACAATTGTCGGTTATGACCAGAATGAAGAGGCAGCCACTGGGTTGAGCGTGACTGGTCTAGCTAAGCAGTTCACGGTCGATGAACGTTTCTTTATCAAGGGCAATAACACCATCGAAGTCGCGGTATACACAAATGCCGACACCGGCGTTCTCAGCTCGCTTGATTTCCGTCTCGAAGGCGCTACGCGTAATGATCAGGTCTTAGCCCTCGGTTCGCCTTGGTCTAAGGCTGTCGGTTCCCCCACGCTTGACAACCGCGCCACCGTCGGTGGTTCACCCTCCGCTCCGCTGGGTAGTCCACTCCTTGTGATGAGCGATAACTTCTTCACCCTGCGCTACCGCGCTAAGGAGAAATTAGACAATGGTTTGGATAATCCGGCCTATACAATGACGAATGGCGCCTGGACCAACTGGACCCGTCCCGCTTTGGTTGAAGGCTGGATCAAGCGGGTGCTCGCCGCGATCAATCCCTTTAATCAACGGATGACCGATCTCTACAACAATGCGGTCAATACCGACGTTAGTCTTTTGACTCAAGCCGGCACACGCTGGGAAGGGGACATCAGTCTCACCCTTGATGCCGTGAATGACTACGGTCTAATTGAGATTTATGAAACCGTCTTGAAACGGGGTAAGGAAATCAGCATTGATTCAGGCTACAATTACGCACCGGCCAATGATGCCTTGTTGCTTGCAGCAGGCTACCTGAATGACCTCTATGCCATCCTTGGTAACGAGGCCTATGCAGATGCTGCCAATCCCACTATTTCAATTGACGGATTGGTTTCTGGTTCCGAGGTCAATACCTCGCGTTTCTCCTTTGAGGGGCAGGTCGCCAGTGTCTTGGATGAGGAACTCGCATTGCTACGTGGACGCGATGATTTCCTCAGTCCACAAGTCACACAGTCGCCCTTCTACAACCGCCTTTTCTGGAATTACACGCGCGGCATCGATTCCGGTGAAGCGCTGTATGCCACCAATTACAACATTAAGGAAAAGGTCGGCAGTAGCACCGAAGATGGCTCGATTGATGCCTTAGACGCGCAACGCATGTTCCCGCAGGGACATGGCGATGCCTATGGCCACTACCTGACTGCGCTCAAGGGCTACTACAAGTTACTCCAGCACAGTGATTTTACCTGGACCCCGCGTACCGAGTCGCTGAACGTCCTCGGTAATACCGTTGCAGTAGACTACAAGGATGAGCGTAAATTTGCCGAGTCTGCGGCAAATATTGCCCGTACTGCGGAGCAAATCGTTGCCCTGAGTTTGCGTCAGCAATATAATGATGATCCAGCCAACGGTTGGACCTCCTACCGCGATGGCAAGGTCAATAGCGCTACCGGCAACACCCGCCGCTGGGGTCTGGACGCATGGACTTCTCGCGCGAATCAGGGCGCGTATTACCACTGGGCTGTGGGTAACGCCATGTTGCCCGACGTCGACGCCGTTAACTCGGGCATTCAGAAAATTGACCGCACCACCGTGCTGGAATTGCAACTCTTGCCCGTGTCCGCAACCGCGATTCAAAGTCAGCTTGACAAGGCCAATGCCCACCT
>Ga0180120_10001326_pt1 | contig 12670 bp, 10 predicted proteins | sample CPBDNA_3_FD_129677 | JGI IMG/M metagenome (GOLD analysis project Ga0180120, IMG submission 129677) | Freshwater to marine salinity gradient microbial communities from Chesapeake Bay, USA - CPBay_Spr_31_0.2_DNA (version 2) (version 2) | ecosystem: Environmental > Aquatic > Marine > Coastal ... | reverse complement strand
CCTCTGAACTCATGGAATCCCTATCCCTTGACGACCTATTACACCTATCCGGCTCCATGCGGGAAAAGGTAGCGGAGGTTTTACCGCATACATAACTACTCAGATCTTGGAGGATGGCGCTGAATTAAATAGGAGCGCCACATGCTTAATCAGACCCACACGATCCTGCGTTTAAATGCAGTTACATCACGCACCGGCCTCTCCCGGTCCTCAATATATGAACAAATATCTAGAGGCTTCTTTCCAAGGCCTATATCTCTGGGGAAACGATCCGTGGGCTGGTTGGACGCGGACGTAAATAATTGGATTGAAGAGCGAATCGAGGCAAGTGGACGTGACTCAAGGAGTTACGATGAAAAGTAACTCTCTCAGGGTAGCAACAGAACTTGCGGAGAGGGGCATATCGGTCTTTCCTTGCAACTCAGACAAAAGCCCTGGCACCAACAATGGATTTAAGGACGCGAGTAAGGACAAGGCTAAAATCGATAACTGGTTTGGCGACACCGATCATCTGGTCGGGGTCCCGACTGGCCCGGTTAATAATCTATTTGTCATCGACATAGATCCCGATGGACAAGAATGGCTAGTCGATCACTTTCTAAAGTTACCTCAAATCAGAGTACATAGCACACGTCGAGGGCAACACATACTCTACAAATATCCAGAGAATGGAGAGCGTGGACGAAGTACCGCTGGAAAGATCGCAAAGGGCGTCGACACTCGGGGCGCTGGAGGTTATGTGATTTGGTGGCCAGCCGAGGGTTTTGACGAATCCGGCAGTCTTGACGAGATCGACTATCCGCCAGAGTGGATCCTGAACAAACTAGAATACAACCCAACCCTTGGTAATGGGGTCCAAGCTCAAGCAAGCCAAGATACGTTTCTGGAGGGGAGTCGAAACGATAGTCTATTCAGGCTGGGAGGGTCCCTGAGGCGGCAAGGCCTCAACGAGGAGCAGCTTATAACTCAGCTGGTACTTACGAATTCAAATCAGTGCTCTCCCCCCCTCCCAGCAAAAGAGGTTGCAGCTATCGCGCGGAGTCTTACGAGGTACGAGCCCGACAGCCTTGAGTCCAATATAAACCCAAAGCCAAACTCATCAATGAGTTGGCTGCAGGACTTCGAATTGACCCCGGAAGAGGTTGCAGAGATAAACGATCCAAAATGGGCAATAGATAATTTGGTACCTGAGGGTCACGTTGTCGCTATTGCTGCTCCACCTAACGCAGGGAAAACAACGATATTATTTCACCTATGCAAGGAGCTTACCGCCGACTACGAGGTAATTTACGTGCATGCAGACACCAACCCCTCAGACGCAAAGGACTATTACTATCAAGCGCAGGAGTCCGGGGTTCGGTACCTGACGCCAGACATGAAGGTAGGTAAATCTATGAATGACGTAGTAGCCAACCTTGAGTGTTTGGCAAATAGTGAGATTGACCTTAAGGGTTTTTTTTGGGTCTTTGACACATTGAAAAAAATGACCGATGTCATACAAAAGAAGAGCCTTAAACAGTTATTACAAACCGTGAGAAAGATTTCTAGCCGTGGCGGGACAGTGGTGTTGCTGGCGCACACGAACAAGCATAAAGATACCGACGGTAACCATATCTTCGAGGGTACCGGAGACCTGAAAGCGGACGTCGACGAACTAATCTATTTTGAACCACTTCATATTAAGGATGCCCCGTTAATCGTGTCTACTAGACCAGATAAAGTAAGGGCTGACATCCAGCCACGCACATTTGAAATAGACTCCGATAGACAAGTTAAATCAGCGGATGACTACGTCGATGTGGCTAAAAAAGTTGTAGAGGACTTCAAACTTGACGAGGACCTTGAGGTCATCGATTTGATTACAGCAGCAATCAAGAAATCTATATCCAAACAAACAGAGATCGCAGATTACTGCAAAGAGCATGGCGGTTTTGGAATACGTAGGGTAAAGACGGTTCTCAAAAGGTACGATAAAAAGCGCTGGAACGTAGAGCGCATGCCAGAATTTAACGCTCTTCACTATGTTTTGATAGAGGAGCTCGAGGCCCTACCGATTAAACAGTAGCCGCTGTCATAAGGTAATAAGTGATATAACTGCCTCACTTATAGCAGTTGTACATCTTTTACACTTATTCCACTTATTACACTTGTATCAGTTAGTGAGTATATAGAGGGAGGATTAAGGCTTCTAAATTGACTCCTTTAAAAATGCAAAAGCTAGCGCCAATTCATTGGCAAACAGGTCTGAGGGTAGATCGAGTGCATAGATTATGGCCCCGTAGCCCGCCCCACGTGGATTAAGAAAACAAGCTGGCACACCCGGCACAGCAGATTGAGTGCACCAACACCCTAAGAAAAATCATGATTTGTATTCACATCTGGCAGTCTCTCCCTCATAATTGTTATTATAAGTAATTGATTTATATACATATATTATGAGACAGAACAAAGAAATTAATCTAGACGAACTGTTTAATCTGGCAAAGATAGGGCTGACAGAGGAGCAGATAGCAACGTCGCTGGGCGTGCATCAAAGCACCATGACCCGCCGAAAGAAGGATGATGCCGATTTTGCAGAGACATTAAAGGCTGGAAAGCAGGCTGGTATCACCGCCGTCACCAACGCGCTGTTCACTGGCGCCACTAACGAGGCCAAACCGTCGACATCTGCTCAAATCTTTTTCCTCAAAAATAGAGCCCGCTGGACGGACCGTATCGAGACAGAGCACACAGGCTCCGTGGGATTTGATGTGCAGCTCGATTCTGCATTATCAACGTTAAAGGAGGCAGGCATTGACCCAGCGTCGCTATAAGCTTGGCAGCGAACAGATCACAAGGGGCTTATTTCTTAGACCGGTATAACACCACTCACCCGAAAGCTAGGCCTCTTTGCGAAAGATGGAAACGTTATTCGAAATAGTGCCACTGCCCTCTTTGAGATCTTCGAGATAGTCAGCCCATCTCTGCATCAACTTAATTCTTTCGGGGAAGAACCTGGTTCGGTTGTAGGCCTCCCCAGTCGCATCTCTCACTACATGGGCAAGCTGGTGTTCTATCAAGTCTGATCGTATCCCCAACTGCTCCTCCATTAGCGTACGAGCAGTAGCTCTGAACCCGTGAGGAGTGGCCTCCTCCTTCGTTATCCCTAAACCCCTCATAGCATAGAGAACAGCATTCTCGCTCATGGGCCTCTCACCACCTCTAGCTGAGGGAAACACATACTGCCCGTCTCCAGTATAGGGCTTTAACTGGGCTATAAGTCTCACCGCCTGAGATGCCAGGGGTACAAAGTGATCTCGCCTACGCTTCGTCTTAGCTGCGGGAATCAGCCACTTGCCCTCCTCGAGGGAGACTTCCCCCCACTCCATATGGCGCAGCTCACCTGGACGAACTAAAAGTAGCGGTGTGAGCATAAGCGCGATTTGAACGACTAGTGTTCCCACGTAGTTGTCAACCGACCTTAGGAAGAAAGCAAGCTCGCCCGGGTCTAAAATGGCTGCGTGATGCTTAGATTTTGGTTTCTTCAGAGCGTTTTTGATCCCTACAGCCGGGTTAACTTCCGCCGCACCCACTGCGATTGCGTGATCAAATTTCTGACTGGCTACCTGATTTGTTCTACGAGCAGTTTCCAGAGCCCCCCTAGATTCAATTACTCTAAGTACCCCCAGAAGCTCTGGCGCCGCAATTTTATCAATTGCAAGTTCATGCAGAGGTAGAAGATCCTTTCCGAATAGGCGACGCTGGCGAATAGCATGAGTGGGAGACCAATCAGGCGACTGCTTAGCAAACCAGTCCTCGCCTAAGCTCCCAAAGGTATTTAAAGATGCGACCTCTGCCAAAGCTTTTTGTTCACGCTTTACTAAGCTGGGGTCGCCGCCCTGGGAGACTAAGGCATGCGCCTCACGGTGGAGCTCTCTCGCATTTTTGAGAGAAATCTTTGGGTATACACCCAGCGCCAGACGCTTCTCTATCCTCTGTGCACCAGTGGAGATTCGGTACTTGTATCTCCAATACTTGCTACCTTTCGGAGACACCTCTAAATAAAGACCACCCTGGTCAGACAGGCGATGAGGTTTCTCTTTAGCCTTAGCTTGCTTGACTTCAACCTCGGTAAGCATAGATGCCCCCTATTTCGTGCCCAAAACAAAATGTGCCCCCACAAATGCCCCCTCAAGGGGACGGCTGCCGGCGGACACCTCAGAACCTTAATGTACTCTAAGTTATTGTTTTTGCAATGAATAGTTGCGAGAGGAAACGTCTTCGGACGCCTTGGGAATAATAAATGGCGGAGGGACAGGGATTCGAACCCTGGAAGGTTTTAACACCTTGCTGGTTTTCAAGACCAGTGCATTCGACCACTCTGCCATCCCTCCAGCGGGGCGAATGATGAAGAAGTAGGCGCGGAATCTCAAGAGCTATAGCCATTTCTAGGCATTTTATTTTCCCACCGCCTCAATCTCCCTCACCACAAGCTAAAATCCAGTCCAAAAACCCCCTTCACAGAACCCCGGGGTGGCGTATGATTCTCTCCGAGTTCCAAACCTAAACCTTCGTACCTTTGGGGAGATGTTCGATGAAACGTGTATTTAAAATTGTTTTAATTTTGTTTGTTGTCTATGTCGGCATCGTCGCCACTTTTGAGTCTTTGCTCGGCTATTTTCAACCTCAGGGCGATGGCATGATTGTCATTACCACGACCAATTCTGACGGCGTGCGCAAAGACCGCGTGGTCTCGCGCATTGACAGTGCAAATCAGCTTTACGTTGCTGCGAACCATTGGCCTAGAGCTTGGTACCGCCAAACTCTTGCCCTGCCCAATGTGAGTGTCACTGCTGGCAATACAACCGCTGAATATCTCGCCGTGCCTGTTGAAGGCGCTGAGCATGACCAAGTGGATGCAGATCACCCCTTACCGCTCAGCTTTAGAATTCTAACTGGATTCCCGCCCCGCTATTTTATTCGACTGGACCCTAAATAAACCCTGATAAATAGACCCTAAATAGACGCCTGATTAAATCTAGCCGGGGCATTCAGGCCCATCGCAGCAGGACTCAACCTGCTGCTGCATCTTTGCTTGCTTTCGAGCCTCATTGCGCTGTGTATTCACGCATTACTCACAGCCCTATCTTTAGCCTTCTGCCTTTATTTTACTTCGAGACATTGCCGTGCGACTTTTACTCAAGAACACTCTGAAAATTTGCGGGTTTGGCCTACTTATGTTGCTGATGACGGGCTGCTCACTCGTTGTTCCCAAGCTACTGCCCTTCGATGACTTGCCTGAACCCGCAGGCCCTTACGCTGTTGGCACCCAGACCTTCACTTGGCTAGACAACTCAAGGGAGGAGACCTTCACCGCCGAAGCTGGCGACAAGCGGCGCTTAGTGGTGCAAATATGGTATCCCGCAGAGCCAACTTCAGGCCAGCCGGTTACCTACTTACCGGACCCTGAGTTACGTATGGGGCCTTTTGCAAAGTCCTCTGGCCTGCCTAAATTCTTGCTCAACCACATGCAGTGGGTTGAAACCAATTCTCACGAGGACGCACCAATAAAAACAGCGCTTGCCGAACTTCCCCTGGTGCTTTTCTCTCACGGCCTTGGCGGCATGAAAAATCAAAACTCTGTGCAAATGGAAGAACTGGCCAGCCAAGGATACTTTGTAGCTGCAGTAGACCACCCCTATGACGCGTACCTAACTATCTTTGACGATGGCACCACTGCCGACTACCGCGCTGGCCACGATGGCATAGATTCTGAAGAGGCATTTTGGGCATTCCGCGGCCCGCAACTCAATACCCGCGCCAAGGACATGTCCTTTCTGCTTGATCAAATCCAAGCAAGAAAAAATCAGGGCGAAGCAATTTGGCAAAACATCAGTACTGACCGGGTGGGCATCTTTGGTCACTCATTTGGGGGTGCCACCAGTATTTTGGCCGCTGCCCAAGACCCCCGTTTTTCCGCCGTCATCGCTCTAGACGGATGGATGGTACCAGTACCGCCAGAAACCATTGAAGCCGGCCTTGATGTGCCTATGCTGTACATGGGGCAGCCTGAGTGGAAGGGTACGCCCCTAAACTATGAAAATTTGGATTCGCTGATCAGTAACAGCGCGGGGTTCACCAAAAAGCTTTTGATTAGCGAAACCAAGCACATGGATTATTCAGACGCACCGCAATTCTCCAACTTTGCTAAGCGAATAGGCTATGCTGGCAAAATCTCCAGCGTAGAACTGAAAGAGATACTCAACAGCGAAACCTTACAATTTTTTAATACCCATGTTCGTGGGCAAGGCCAATAATGCAATTATTCTCCCGCGCTAATGTGCTAGCAGCACTTATCATCCTTGGGGCCATTGGTTATACCGCCAGCCAAATGCTTAACCCCAGCGCGAAGCAGCCAGCACCGGCGGCAGTCGCACCGCCAGCAAGCGTACCTCACTCTACAGCGCTGCCAGATTTCTCTACCTACACCGACGTAAAAGCCAAGAAAACCGCGTTTTTTGGCTACATGCTGCCTTTGGTTGAAGCCAGAAATCTGCACATTCAAGGCCAGCGACAGCAGCTTTTAGCTGTTGCTGAGCGCGCACAAGATGCTTTATCTACCCAAGATACTAAGACCCTAGCGGACTTGGCTGGCGTTTACCGATTGGTGGATGCAGACCTGTCATCACCCGAACTCATCAAAGAATTACTTATACGCGTAGACACCGTGCCGCCTTCTCTGGCGCTGGCGCAAGCCGCGGTTGAATCTGGTTGGGGTACCTCAAGATTTGCGGTTCAAGCAAATAACCTATTTGGCCAATGGTGTTATGAGAAAGGCTGTGGTTTGGTGCCTAGCCAACGAAACTCTGGGGCAAACCACGAGGTGGCAAAATTCAATAATGTGAGTGACGCGGTGTATTCCTACACGCGCAACATCAATACCCACCAGGCGTATAAAGATTTACGTATGAGTCGCGCGGCACTCAGAGCAGACGATGAAACAGTCACCGGACACATTTTGGCTGAGGGTCTGCTGCGTTATTCAGAACGCGGCGAGGATTATGTGCATGAACTGCAGGCCGTCATCCGCATCAATAAGCTGGCGTCTTATGACGAGCCCAAGGCAGCTCCATCGAAGGGCAGCATTTAGCAGCTCTAGACAACTACTATGGCAGCCATTCGAAAGCACCCTTTCAACTAACGCCCTCCACCTCTGCGCCCGCGTTGCCATTGATTTAAGTCATAGACTGATCTGCCAGTTACCGAGCAGCCTACAACGTATCAGCATTTAGCCTATGACCTGCCCCTTGCGTGCATCGGTATAGCCAGTACTGCTGTTATAAGCCACCGCGCCGCCGATAATCACAGTATCGACACCTATGGCATCACGTACATAACGGTAGCCGTCGCCGGGTACATCTTGCACATAATATTCTGGGCCTCGACCAATATTCTCATCATCAAATATGGTGATGTCCGCGGCATACCCACTCTTCACAAAGCCGCGATTATGCATGCCCCACAAGCTTGCGGTATCTGATGTAATTTTCTTCACCGCTTGCTCTAAACCCAACGCATTGCACTGACGCACAAAGCGGGAGAACAGATAACCTGTATCGCCATAAGTAGAGAAGGACAAAATGTGCGCACCGCCATCACTGGCACCAATCATTACATTGGGGTGCGTTAAGAAACTTGCCACTAACTCATCATCGTTATGACCCATATCGCTGGAAAGAAAATGCGCATCTAACGACTCTTCCAAGGACAGGTCAATCATCACATTGAGTGGATCAGAATCGCGCATCTCAGCGATCTCCGCCAAGGTTTTACCCACATAGATCTGATTAGCATCTGTCTGCACCTGACGCAGCACTAAGCGCTTCCACAGTGAATTCATACGCTGGGCTTCACCCACCAGTTTGGCTCTGGCTTCTGTATTTCGCAGGGTTGCCATAATTTGCTCTGGCGTACTAAAACGCATCAGCGCGTACCAACCGGGCAAACGTATAAACAGCAGACTAGGCACGGCAAAGGTAAAACTAATGTCTATGGGCCGCGTTTGCACTTGGGGCCAAACTCGAGCGCCCCTAGCAGTTTGCTCCACAACGCGCTGCATAATTAGCTTGGCGCCCTCTGCGTTATCCTCACTGACAAACAGCGGCGACAACGTGGTTGTAATGCCATGCTTCAGGCTTATCTCTGCCAGTTGATCCACACGCGCCAACGTAAGGTCGGTGTCGTAAAACTCGTGTACTACCTGAAGAATCTTATTGTGCTCAGCCAAAACATCGCACAATGCAGCCAGTTCAATGGTGTCTGAGTATCGGCTAGGTACGGGCTGGAGTCGCTCGTCCATGTCTACAAAACTGCTAGAAAGACCAATGGCTCCGGCGCTTAAACATTGGCTAAGGAGGTCTTTCATCGCATCTATTTGAGTCTGATTTGCCGGGCCTTGCATGGACGCATCACCCATTACCCACAAACGTAAAACACTGTGCCCTACTAAGGGCGCTACATTAATCGTTAGATCTTTTTCAATGCGGCCAACAAACTCTTCAAAAGTCTCCCAATTCCATTCAACCCCTTCTTCGAAAGCCTTATGCGGCATTTCTTCAATTTGATTGAACATGCCCACCAACTTCATACGGTGCTCGGCCTTTAAAGGTGCAAGAGACAGCGAACAGTTGCCGGGCACAATGGTAGTCACGCCGTGTTCAATGGCCGGTTTGGCGGCGCCATCCCACAAGAGTTGCGCATCAAAATGGGTATGAGGGTCAATGAACCCGGGTGCGACTATTTGACCTTTGGCATCGTATTCTTCTTTAGACGCTTCAATGACTTTGCCTACGGTGACAATTTTGCCGTCTTTAATGCCTACATCAGCGGCATATAAAGGCAAGCCCGTACCGTCCACTACTCGACCATTGCGAATAACTAAATCTAACATTTCCTCTCCCCTACTAAATTCTGTTGTACGTATTGGTTAATGCGCTGCATGCAATACGTTTTTTGTAACACGCGCTGTTAGGTATATCTGTTGTAAGACTGCGACAAAGCGTCTCGCACTTTCTCCCAGTTTTGCCCGATTAGATCCTCTGGCCCGCTTGCAGCGCATGCATCCATCAACAGCCTGCTGGTATGCGCGTCTAAACTGACCTTACTTATGCCGCCATTATCAAACAGCAAGTCTACAACCAGCTCCGCCACCCCTTCGTGGGCAGCCGCCAATTCGACCTTATTAATTACCGCCGCCAAGCTAGGCTTTAACTGGCGGTTCGACGAATATCACATCGCTGGGCAAGATCGGATTACCCATTTCGCCGGTATCGTCGTTGACTACTCGGCGCGCAAAAACGTGCAAATTCCAGCTTTGCAGCTGGCTTATGGCTTGTTCTTTGTCTGAAGCAGCCATTTCCCGAACGGCAATACTTTCCCAACTGTCATCCGCAATGGGGAAAATAGATTTACGTGCAGTGTCCATGAGCCCTCCTCTCAAATTCGTGTGTGTGTTTCTGCCAATTACTATAGGACATATTGGCAATAAAAGAACATCTGCAAAGCCACTCATTTGCACCCCCGGTGAATGGACAACCTTGAGACACTTGCCAAAACCTTTGCATGCGTGGCTAAGATCGCCTTTATGTTTACCGTTAGAACCCGCAACGTAATCAACAGGATAGCCAACAACATAGCCAGCAACATAGCCAACTATCTAGCCAATAACGAATCACCATAAGCGCTCCTTATCAGCCAACCAAAACAGCAAAAGGCATAATTGGAAGCTGTAATTCTTACGCTGTAACTGTTATATCTTGACTCGGGAGATCTGGATATAAGAGGGGATAATATGAACCAGCAAACAATACCATGGCACCTGCGCGGCAATTGGGAACCCATGCTAGAAGAGCGCTCCACCAGTGACTTACGTGTCACAGGCAGCATTCCACCCGAGCTTGAAGGCGTCTATATACGCACTGGCCCTAATCCTCACTCCGGCACGTCAAACCACTGGTTTTTGGGCGATGGCATGGTCCACGGCATTCGCTTGGCTAATGGCAAAGCCCAGTGGTATCGCAATCGTTTCATTCAAACCGATGAGGTTACCCAGCCGTTAACCGACCCTGGCGCAGGCCTAGGCGACCTTAAACGGGGCAAGGGTAATACCCATGTTGTTGCCCACGCAGGCAAAATACTCTGCCTTGAAGAAGCCCACTGGCCCTGGCGCATAGACCAAGATTTGAACACCATTGGCTACGAGAATTACGCTGGCGCGCTGACTTGCTCCATGACCGCGCACCCCAAAATTTGCCCTGTTACTGGGGAAATGCTGGCATTCAGCTATTTTTCCTTTGAACAGCCCTATCTGAAATACATACGCATTGGCAAGGATGGCCAGATCAAGCAGATAGAGGGCATTGACCTGCCCAACATGGTAATGATGCACGACTTCAACATTACCGAGCATCACGTCATATTTATGGACCTGCCCTTGGCCTTAGACCTAGATTTGCTGGCTTCAGGCATACCCTTTAGCTTTCAGCGAGACAAAGGCGCACGCTTGGGTGTGATGCCCCGCAACGGCACAAATGACGACATTCGCTGGTTTGAAATTGACCCGTGTTATGTCTTTCACCCAGTCAACGCCTTTGAAAAAGACAACGTCATCACGCTCTACGTCTCCAGACAGAACTCCGCCTTTGGCGCCGACTCTGAAGACTATTCTGAGGTAGGACGCCTGCACAGATGGCAGATAGATTTGAACACCGGCACGGTATCGGAAGATAAAGTCGACGACCGTCCAGCGGACTTTGGCAGGGTCAACGATTCTCTGGTAGGACTAGAAAATAGATTTGGTTACTTGATGAGCTTAGACGGCGAAGGCAACAGCGAAGAACCCATTTATGGCGCAAATTTGTACAAATACGATCTGCCCGCAGGCAGTTGCGAAGAGCATTTCTTGGGCCATAATGTTCGGGGGGCAGAGCCTGTATTCGCGCCTTGCACAACCACCTTGGGTCTTGCCCAGCTGAGCGAGGACGAGGGTTGGATCATGACGCTGGCCCATGACGAAACCAGCGGTAAATCTCGATTAGTCATTATTGACGCGCAAAATTTTTCTGCGCCGCCGGTTGCAACCATTGAGCTGCCCTTTCGAGTGCCTTATGGCGCTCACGGCAATTGGATACCCGACGTAGCAATAAATTAGCTATGAGGTGCTGTGAGGCGCTATGAAGTAGCAGGCGACTAGCTGGCCAACGAAAACCAGAGACTAAAAAATAGATACCAAAAAGCAGCTACTTAAAAACCAAACACTTGAAAACAGCTGCTTTAGAAGAACAAAACAACATCAATTTAAAGGGAGAGGAAAATGAGCGAAGCAGATAAGGCATTAGATGCCATAGTAGTAGGCGCAGGTTTTGCTGGCATTTATATGCTGCACCGCCTACGTCAACAAGGCCTAAACGCCAAAGTAATTGAAGCCGGTACTGGCGTGGGTGGCACCTGGTATTGGAACCGCTACCCCGGTGCGCGCTGCGATATTCCGAGCATGCAATATTCTTATCAATTTTCTGAAGAACTACAGCAAGAATGGGAGTGGAGCGAAAAGTACGCCACTCAGGGAGAAATCCTCAAATACGCAGAGCACGTTGTAGACCGTTTTGGTCTGAAGGATGGCATTCAATTTAATACCAAAGTGGCTTCAGCCAAGTATTTGGAAGCGCGTGAGATGTGGCGACTTAGCCTGAGCTCGGGTGAAACCTTAGAAGCACGCTTTGTGGTGATGGCAACCGGCTGCTTGTCTAAGCCCAATTACCCAAACATCAAAGGCCTCAACGAATGCAGCGTACCGGTTTATCACACCGGCGCTTGGCCACATGAGGGCGTGGACTTTACCGGCCTTAACGTGGGCGTTATTGGTACTGGCTCATCCGCCATCCAAAGCTCGCCAATTATTGCCAAGCAAGCTAACAGCCTGACCATTTTTCAGCGCACGCCCAACTATTCAATTCCCGCGTACAACGAAGCCCTAGACCCAGATTACGTGAAAGAGCTGAAGTCTAGATACAAAGAATATCGCGCAGAAAATTGGCAGCGCGGCTTTGGCGCAGACTTTGATGACAGCGATCAATCTGCTTTTGAAGTCAGCGATGACGAACGCCGCGCCGAATATGAAAAACGTTGGGCCAAAGGCGGCTTGGCATTTTTGGCGGTTTATAACGATTTAGTTTTTGATATGAAGGCTAATGACACTGCTAGAGAATTTTTTAAAGAAAAAATTGCGCAGCGCGTTAACGATCCAGAGTTGGCAGAAAAGCTGGTACCTGTTACGCCCATTGGCTGTAAGCGCCTGTGTGTGGATTCTGACTATTACGAAATTTACAACCAAGACCACGTGAAACTTGTCGATCTTAAACAGACCCCGATCACCGAAATTAAAGGCGACACAGTGGTCACCTCCGGCGGCGAATACAAAGTGGACGCCATTATTTTAGCCACAGGCTTTGATGCAATGACCGGCGCTATCACCAATGTAGACATCCAAGGTGAAGGCGGCAAGAAGCTACAAGACAAATGGGCGCCAGGGCCAAAGGCCTACTTAGGCTTAGCCACAGCAGGCTTCCCAAATTTATTCATCGTTACCGGACCCGGCAGCCCTTCTGTGCTGTCCAACATGCTGCCCTCAATT
>Ga0180120_10001322_pt1 | contig 12685 bp, 15 predicted proteins | sample CPBDNA_3_FD_129677 | JGI IMG/M metagenome (GOLD analysis project Ga0180120, IMG submission 129677) | Freshwater to marine salinity gradient microbial communities from Chesapeake Bay, USA - CPBay_Spr_31_0.2_DNA (version 2) (version 2) | ecosystem: Environmental > Aquatic > Marine > Coastal ... | reverse complement strand
AATGGCTAAAAGAAAACTGGGTAAGGATTGGAACTGATGGTGAAATCAAAGGACCTTGCGGAACGTCTAAGGATAAGAAAAACCCTGACCGTTGCTTGCCTAAAAGAAAGGCTCTCAGCTTGTCGAAAAGCGAGAGAGCAGCAACTGCTCGAAAGAAGAAATCAGAAGGAGCAAGAGGCAGGACAGTCGTAGCAAACACACCTAAAGCAAAAGTAAGAACTAAAAAGTAATGGCCGATAAATCAAAAATGAAATGCAACGTGCCACGCCGTGAAGTACAGGGTGGCAAGAAGTTTGTTGTGAAAGGATGCGAAGGCGGTACTGAAAAACTTATCCGCTTTGGTGATGCCAACATGACAATCAAGAAAAACATACCAGCCCGAAAGAAAAGCTACTGTGCTCGTAGTGCTGGAATCAAGGGAGCAAAAAGTAAACTATCTGCGAACTACTGGAGCCGCAGAGCTTGGGACTGTTAATTATGGGATTCGGACAAAGAGCAGGTAACTTCAATGAACTTGGCAAGGTCCTATCGGTCAAGCCAAGTACAGGAACTCCAATGACATTATTGGATTCATATAACATATCCAGTTCCGGGCAACCAGCCAGTGTTATCCATGCAAGGGACCCAATCTTTAAACCAGGAACCGAGACAGCACTTCATGCCAATGCTACGTTCTTTGAACCAGTAGAAAGCTATGATGCTAAGGGAGTTCCTCAATTTACACAGCTCGTTGTAAACGGAAGCAGTGCAATTGGCGGTTCTGATTTAGCAATCAGCCAGTACAAAGAATACTTTACTGTTGTTAACCCAGGTATCGTTGCTAACTCAAGATTTTTCCTTACCACTGTTGGTACAAACAATGGAAGTGCTGGAACACTGGTTCCGAAAACATTAGTTCAGCCTAAGTCAACTCGAAAGTTAGGAACGGTTGATGTGTCCCTAAGCAATAGTAGCGACAGCGACACAGAGGCAGTATATAAACAGGTTGACTGGTGCAGTATTCAATACTCAAGTATATTTCAAGAAATAAGTAATAGAGCAACATCGGTTCGTGGTAATCAAAGAACCTTCAGTAACCATTTAGCTTACGAGGGTTCTGATGACGCAACCAATAATATATTCGGGGCAACTTTTACTTTGGATACTAGTATATCTGGAGAAACATTAAACGTAACTAATGCACTCGCATCAGGAGCAGCAACAACTAGCAAAACAACAGTTAGTGATTCGGACTACGCACAGGTCGGGATATACCGTTCACAGACAGTTCCATTTATGAAGAGGGCTGACGGAACCCAGATTTACATCAAGACTAACGTCACCTTCTCTTAATGGACGCTACCTCCTCATATCAAGCAGCAACGAAGATTGACCAAACTCCACTTCAGTCTGCTCAAGAAATCTATGCTCAAGCGGTAAGCTCTGGCGTAGAACTTCAATCAGTAGCAGGATTAGATACTAATTTTGACTCAGCAGATAATCCTATGGCTGGCAGTGGTGGCGGTGGAAGCACTTTACCATTTCAAGCGTCAAAGACAGGGGCAACAACAATTATTGTAAACTCAGGTACAGCTGACGGAGTTGCTTACAGTGGTGGAGTTAGTATTTCAATATCAGCTACAAGGAAAGTTTACCTTGATATTACAGTAAGTGCAGCTGGTGCTGTAACCGCTGTAACCGTAGGTAATGATACATCGGTTCCATCTGATACGTCCACGAAGGCTTATGTATTATTGGCTGATGTTACCGTAACAGGTGGTTCAATAAGTGACGTTACAAATTATTTATCTGGCTCCCTTGGTCATGCTTACGGAGGCGGTACTACCCACATCCTATGGCGAGTGTAAGTGCAGACCCACTAAAGGGAATAGCGTATTTAACTGGAATTAATACATTTTCTGGAGCAGGCATTTCTGCATTAACAGAAGGAGCTTACTCCTTTAATGATGTGTTTGATTTTGCCAACTTTAATGTTAGGCTGAAGAAAATGACTTGGACTTGTGCTCAAAGTTATACACAGACTGACTACACACTAAAGGTTTTTGGAGACCCAGGCTATGACCCAAGCACCCCAGCTTCATACATTTCAAGAGTAGAGACTGTAACATTTAATTATGCTTTTGTTTTTGTAGCAACTGACTCAAGTTATATATCGGCAGCAGGTAGCAATGTAACCTTAACACCAGCACCATTTAGACAAAGAGATGTACGTAGAGGCGGAAGAAGGATGGTATGGGAGTTCAATAACCATACTCCTGCCAACATTAGAGACAACAATTTAGCACAGGCTGGCTCTTGGAATCTTAAAACATTCAATGCAAGTGGCACTGAAACCTCTGACGAAAGTGGGGATATTGTTGCTAATGTGGGAAATGAACCATCCATTGGACCAGCTTTTGCGGATGCCACCAAATGGTACATCAGTGGAACAGGAGGCATAGTAGAAGGAATCTTGTATGCTTCTGACGACAGTATTCAAGGCTATACTCTTTTTCAAATAATAGCCGATGAATCAGGTGGACTGGTTGGTACTTCATCAGATTTTCCCAGTGTTACAGGTGCAACATTAGTTGATTTGAAGATTGGCACTGCTGACCCAGTACCCAGTGACACAAACTTTCCGTCTGGACCAGCCAGATATAGATACTCTGGTTCAATAAGTAACTCAGTTGCTTTTGAACTTTACTCACTTTAAACCCCTTATGATATAATACACGACTATGGACCCCGAAGAATTAGAACGACTACGCCAGCAACAAGCATTGCTTGGACAAGAACAAGCTCAACCAGAACAGGGTGTTAACGCAACTGACGTAATGCTCGGTGGTGCTGGATTGGGAGGAGCCGCATTTGCCGCACAGACTGGACGAGCACCTGCTCCACAAATGGCACCAAAGCCAAGTGCATTTGCACAACAGGTTGCGGCTAACGATGCAGTAAGAACCACACAAGGTGTCTTGATTGGTCAAGGCACACCGACATCGCCAGTAACACAAGGTAGACCAGTTCCTGGAACAACGCTTAGTACTACTAATCCATTGGTAACAACTGGAAGTGGAGTTCCTTCTCCTGCACCCAATACTCCTTACGGTTCAGCACCAAGGGGTGCGACCCCTGGACCTGTAATTGATGCCGAATTTGTTAATCAAAACCCAGTCCGAACAGGTGCAGCCAATGTAGCAAAGTCGATTCTTGGTGGATTAACTAGAGGTGCAATACAGGGTACTGTTGGTCCAGGCGGTCTTGTGCTTGCTCCAACAACAATGGGTGACGCAACAATCAGCCAAGTCGAAAACAGGGAGAATGCAGCCTCAATGGCTGGCATACAGGCAGAAAGGGAAGCAGAAGCACCTCTAAAGGTCGAGTACGACAAGAGAGTTGCAGCTGGAGAAGACCCCAAATTTGTTGAGTTCGATATATATGGTTCTAAGGGTTCACCTGCAACACAAGCCTTTATTCAAGAAGGGTCCGCTGAAGGAATATCGGACACGATGACTGATGAAACACTTAGGGCTATAGGAGAAATAGAATCAACACCAACACTGGACGTTGCCAAAGAGCGTCTACGTATATCCAATGAGCAGGAAGCCGCTGGACAGCCATCAATTGATACATACATTTCTCCAGGTCGTGAGGGAACTACTTACGGAGGAACCATTGTTGGGACAACTCCTGGTGGTGCGATTGAGTTCGCCCCAGAGGGTGAAAATCTAATACGTACAATGGACCCAACAAGTGGTGAGGTTGTATTCGCTGACCAACAAACTGTTGCTCGATTCGCTGATGATTTCCAAGCCAAACGACTAGCTGACCAGCAAGCACAACAAAGTGCAATTCAGGAACTAGCTGGAAGCGACATAGGATTCCAACGTATGGAACAGCAACGTGCTGGATTCCAAGCTGCTTCTGACGCAAGACAAGCAAGGGCAATGCAGCCATCTACATTCATGGACTCAGTCTCTGATTCGGCTCGCAGGGCGCAAGCAACTGGTGGCGGTGCTGCCTCAATGAGTGATGCTGACCGCAGGAAACTCGCAAAGGGTTTAAGTAAAGGTGCTTCTACCTCTGAACAGGCTGATGCCTTAAAGGTACAACAGCAGTACGGACTTGGTGATTTCAAACCAGAAAGAACTGAATCTGAAGAGGCTTATCTACAAAGACGCACAGACCTTGTAAATGCTCAGATTAACAAATTACAATCAGAGAACCCGGACAAGGTTGCCGCTGCCCAAGCAGTCGTAGATAAACTTCCAATATCCGATGAGCTAAAAAAGTTAGCCTTACTTGACGCATTAGGTTTGGGTCAAACCAGCGCAGCTATGGCTGGTGAAATAGCAGCCAGTTCGTTTGATACTACACCTACACCAACACAAACAATCACTACTGATGATGACAAGGTTAATGCAGTATTAGAAAAGAACCCAACCTTCACAAGAGATGCGGTCATTGACGAATTAAAACAAAAAGGAAAAATACCTGACACCTACACAAGCGTAATGATTGGTGGATTAATGTAATGGAAATGGACCTATCTGTACTCGATGAGCCCCAAAACAAGGGGACTCAGAAAATGGACCTTTCCGTACTGGATGAGCCCAAGATGGACTTGTCGGTATTAGATGAACCGCCTCCATCGCTTGGTCAGATTGGAACAGGTCTAGTAGCCGAGGTCGCCATTGGTGAAAGCGCAAAATTTGCAGGTGCAACCGCAGGTGCTCTTGTGGGTGGACCCGCCGGTGCACTTATCGGTTATGATAGTGGTGGTATTGGTGGTGGCATTACAGGTTCTATTGCAGCACAGAAAAGCGAGGGTCGTGATGACATTTCGTGGGGTCGGGTAACAGCTGATACCCTCCTTAACTTAATGCCCTTTGGTTCAGGCAAGGCAACAAAGACGGCAAAGACATTACCTAAATTGGTAAACATTGCAAAAGGTCAAGGAATAGCTGGCCGAGGAGTAATGGGCGCAGGCATATCGGCTGGTGCTTTACAGGTCGAGAAGGCCGTAGAAGAAGGCGAGTTCTTAACCAAAGAAGAACTACTTTCATCGGCTGGCGTGGGAGCAGGTCTTGGTCTAGGGCTTGGTGTTCTTGGAAAAGCCCTCAATGGTTCTTACAATCGACTAAGAGGTAAAAGTACGGACGAAATAACCAACCTTTACAAAGGTGGAAACCACGATGCCAATGCGGTTATTGATGCAATAACAGGTGGAGACCCACAAGGGAAGGTTAATCGTTTCGGCAGAATAATTGGTCAACATATTTTACCAACTCAAATCATTGGAGAACGTGCATCAAGGGCTGTCCGCAATGCGTTGAATATGTCGGACAGTGCATCAGACATTGGCGCACAAGCACAGAAAAGAATTGATTCAATCTACAAAGACCTTAATCAGGACGAGCGTAGGTTACTTGATTTGTATATGGAGGGTAAGTCCACTGCATTGCCACCAAGGGCTATTAAACTCAAGGAGACCATTGACGACACTCGCGAACTCATAGGTGAGTACCAAGAGAAGGTAATGACACTTTATGACAAGGGCTACTTGGACATGAATCCATTGATGGCAGAAAAGATTCGCAACAGTCAATTGAGCGGAGACTACTTCACTAGGGATTATAAATTTTTTGAGGACAAGAGATACAGACCAACTGAAAAGCAGACCAATGACCTCAGAGTACGCTTGATGAGGGACGGTCATACGAGGCAAGAGTCAGACGGTATAATTCAGAAATTGAATGACGCAAGAAACACTGATGACATCGGTGGAGGATTGGGCGTAATCGCATCAACCAAGAGTGTACTCAAAAGAAAAAGAGAGAATATGCCAAAGGAGATGGAGGAATACTTAGGGCTGATAAAAGAGCCTGGTGAGCGTGTATTCTCAACTATGTCAAAACTTGGTAAACTTGCCGCAATTGAAGGAGGAAAGGTAGATATAGCTGAGTCCTTATTAAAGACTGGAATCGCACGTAGTGGAATGAAAATTCGTGCTGATGTGAACTTAGTTCCCTTGAAGATACGTGGGACAGAAATGAGAACAAACCGGGACAGGAAGATTATTCGTGTCAGAAAGAAGGACGGAGACATTGGACTACAGGACAAGACCAACGAGGGCGATATTATATACGTTCCTCGTGAGGTCAATAATGCAATCAACCAGTCATTCAATTCTCGCATACCACAAGAAACAGCAACAATAACAGAGAACTTCATAACCAAGATACTGAGCACAACAACTGGTGCATCAAAGTTCGTTAAGGTTCCTTTGAGTCTATCCGCTTACCCTGTTCAGGTATTCGGAAATGCAATAATGGTTCTCGGTCAAGGAATGAATCCATTTAGAGGAATAGGAAAAGGACTAAAGGTTGCTGGTCGTGAGGTTGCAGGAAAGAAGTTCAGCCTCAAGGAGATGGAGGAGTACAAGAGACTTGGGTTGGTTGACAAAGACACTAAGGGCAGTGACTTACGTAATGCAATTCGCCGTGGTTACGGACCAGAGTCAGTAAAGGGATTAGTGGACAGAACCGGAAAGGTCTATAGTTTCTTTGATACAGCACAGCGTGTATCCGTGTTTGAGAACTATAAGAAAATGTTCAAGAACATGAATCCGGACATTGAGGAACAGATTGGGACAAAGAGGTTCAATGAGCTATCTGCTGAATTGACCAACTCTACTTATCAAAACTATGACCGTATTAGTCCCTCGATTCGTTACTTGTCACGACTCGGTATATTAAATGAGTTCATTTCTTTCACGGCTGAGTTGTCTCGAACAACAGTAAATCAAGGCCGACTTGCCAAACAAATGCTGGATGGAAGTTTTGCCAAAAAGATAAAGCAAGAGTACGGTGTAAGTCTGGATGGAGCCGCACTTAGAACCCAAGGACTAAAACGTGTTGCCTCAATGACGGCCATGCTTTCTGCTGCAACGGCAGGAATAGTTTCAATTAATCGTGCAAGAGGAATAAGTGCCGAAGAGGAGAAGCAACTAAGAGAAACAGTTGTTCCTGAGTGGGACCGTAACAGTGCATTAGTTTTCCGCAAAGATGGAGACAAGGTATCTATGACTAATGTCAGTTACACAATACCAATTGCTGAGTTGACCTCTATATTTGAGGCTGGTCTTCGTGGAGAAAATCCATCAGAAGTTATTGGAAACTTAATGCAAGCAATGACAGATAAGTTCTTCGGTGGTGGTACGATGAACATAAAGAATCTCATAAACGCCATACAGAACCGAGACCCAGAAACTGGTAGGGTAATATCGGCGAGTCCAAACACATCAGAGAGACTGTTTGATTTAGCACAGTACTACACATCAGAAACATTTACACCTGGAATTGTTAATGACATTCGTAAATGGGATGAAAGAACAGGCAAAGAACTTGGCGCACGTTACTTATTAGGTCAGCGCACGTTCAACACCAGCATAGACCAGGGTGCAGGTTATAAGTTTAGAGAAGCAAAAGACAATATCCGAACATTGCGAGTTGGTTACTCTTCTTCTCTCTTTGATAAAGATGCTGATGCATCTCAGCTTTATAATAAATTCAATAATGACTACCGAGATAACGGTCAGTTTGTCATGGACAGAATAAACGACTTGCGTGGATTAGGTAAGACGGATGCTGAAATAAAATCTATCTTAAAAAAATCTCAGGTTGATTCTAATATTGTGAATAACACAATGGTCGGTATAGTGCCGGACATGAACATCGCGGTTGGAATATCTGGAACAAAACCAGAACGAGTCCGCAAGTACGTTGATTTATTCAATAGACTTCCAAGGGAACTTGCAGTACAGATGATTCAACAAGAGGTTCAAAACAAGAAGATTAATACACCTACGTTGATTACCATCAAGAGGTTGATTGATATAGGTGGATAATAAAAAGCCCCACCCCCATGCATACAAGGGTGAGGCTACTCTATCACACCGAGGAATTAAAAAGGAGAGAAACAAAACTCCTGCCAGCGATTACTCAACTGGCTTACCTCGCACATATCATTAACCCATCTCAAGCAGTAGCTTGAGTTGTCTTTTTTCATCGGAAAGTTTTTTACGTTGTTCAACCATTCGGTCAATGCGGTAAGAAAGTAAACGAGACTCAGAACGAATCATTTCAATCTGTGTCTGTATGCGCTCCATATTTTCTTCTCTATTATTCATGGTGCTACTGTCCTCATTCTTGTCGATTAAGTCAACCATAAGCTCTGGAAAATTTAAGGCTTCTTTCAAATAACCTTGACGGAGTGCTTCCCTGTCCCAGCCGAGCGCAGCATCTCTGGCTGTTGGGTATCCTGCCTTAGAAGTGTATCCGTCTTGTGTATTAATTTGCCAGCGGAACGTATCTTTACCATTCCCCTTGCAAACTCCTCGGTATTTATATTTACCATGTACTCGTTTATACCCTTTACAGTTTTCTTTTGGTGTTAGAGAACGTAGGTTCATTGGATTATTGCTTTCCTTATCCCCATTGATGTGGTCAATCTGTTTACCCTTCGGTATTTTACCATGAAACGCAGTGTATATAATCCTGTGCATTGGCTCTGTCGAACCATTGATGGCCGTTACACAGTATCCATAATTATTTAATCTCCCGAAGGTTCTAATGGGTTTACCTAATTTCATATTGAACTTGGTGATGCTTCCATCACTGTGGCATATAACATTCACTCCTTTGTATTTAATCTTAATTGAATTTTCTTGTACTTTCATAATTATTTTCGTGTATTCACCTGCTGGAAACTTCTCCGCCTGGAGTGCTTCCATCCGTTATTGTTAATGCCCCATCCAGCGATAGCAGGAATCCCATGAAGGTTACATAGCTCTTGACGAACCTTGTTCCCTAGTTTGGATGCCTCACGTACCTGAACCGAAACGGAGCAGTTATATTTTTTCTCAATAAAACGAACATCCCCAATGGAAGTCCGTGACATTACTTGTCGCAGGTTCATTATTCAAACCTTCCTGTGCAGTGATAGAATTTAAAGAAGCAGCCAATGCCTCGCTCACCTTCACGATTCTTGGCTAATTTATAACTTAGGTTTGTGTAAGCTCCCTTGTGGTCAGTGTCCTTGGATTCCTCTACAGAACCCTTGGACGGATACATTAAAAGAACAACGTCAGCATCATTCTCGATGTCGCCGGAGTCCTTGAGGTCATACAGTTCCAGTGGTCCACGTTTAGCACCCTCTCGGTTCACTTGAGCCAGCAGGATAACTGCGATGTTCAGGTCCAGTGCCATCTGCTTTATCTTGTGAGAGATACTAGCGATGCCTTCGGCCTTCCCCATCTTTGAACTGAACGGTATAAGTTGCAGATAATCAACGATTACCAGCTTTACTCCATTCTTCTGTACGAATTGTCTTGTCTGACTAACTAGGTCATCAGCACTCCTCACGCTGTGTGAGGTAAATATAGGAATCTCGGTTGAGAGCCTGGTGTTTGCATCCTCGACTCGCTTCATTTGCTCATCGGTGACACGCCCCTCCTGTACGTTCCTCATATTGATTCCAGATATAACCTGTAGTAGCCTCTTGGTTAGTTGCTTCTGTGGCATCTCTAATGAAAAGATAGCACATGGAGTACCATCCTTTGCAACTGACTGTGATGCTATGAACAATGCAAGTGCTGACTTACCGCAGGACGTTGGTGCAGCCAAGGTGAGAACCTCACCAGCAGCTATACCATTGTTACCTAAGTAGTTATCGAGTCTTCCGAGGTGAGTCTTCACTACGTCCGGCACGAAAGTACCCTCCTTCATTTGTTTAATCTCCTCCATTATCTCATTAGCTGAGTGGGAGATACTTGACCTTGCTACTGACTCGCTTTCACGAACAGTAATCTCAGCCTCCAGGGTACTCCGTATGTCGTCATACGTTACGGACTCGGACTCGGCCTGTTCAACTGCTGTGCGACATGAGCGCATAAGCTCACGAAGCTTTGACTTCTCAGCAATCGTCTTGGCTAAGTAACCTGACTGTATGGACGTTGTAGCCCTGTTCATAACAGAGAATACACCAGCCATACCCCCGACCTCATCAAGCCCTCCAGAGGCTTTCAGATGCTCCGAGAAAGCAATCTCGTCAAAGGGTTCATTGGCACTTGCCACCTCACCCAATGCACGAAACATTAACTTTCCCCGAAGTGTATAGAAGTCATCCGCTGTTACAAGCTGGCTGACCTCGTCATAAATAGAACTATCTCCATCAAGGAGACAGGTAGCGATTAGTTTTTCTTCAGCGTCTTCGCTATGTGGCTGGTTGTGAATCATTAGGTCGTTCATTCTCAAGTAGTACTTTCTCTTTTAACGAACGAAGAACTTGACCCAATGCGTTGTGTTTAACCCGGTTCTCCTCGTGCATTTTATGTGCTTCAATCTCATTGAAAAGATTGATGGATACTTCGGCAGCTTCTAGGATTTGTTTCATTTCGTTTTGGTATTTATTTAATTGATTCATATAGTAGTACTTGTACTCCCCACCGAATTGTGAGGAGCCAAGTATTCTAACATGACTCGTTACTTGTTCTCTTCTCTTTCCAGCATCCCTATGGCTATCAACGAGTAACCAATTAGGTCACGAAAGATGTCTTTCGATTGGTCGCCTTTGGATGTGACTGAGAGAGAACCATCAGAACAAAGAGCCTTTGCCCTTTGGAATTTATCCTGCATCCTGACACATATACCAGTCAGGGGATGAACATTGAACTCAACTGACTTGTCGAAGTTAGCGAAGGGGTTATCGCAGGTCTGACCTCCAGTGTAGTCGTTGTTCTTGTCAGCAGTTAAGGCAAGGATGGAAGTGACCTCCGCATTGCGGAAGTCCTCCCACCACTCCTTATCGAACTGAACTTGCTGCTCCATTAAAACGGAGTGTCGTCATTTGTTGGCACGGTTGCAGACTTGGGCTGTTCCGTGCTTGGAGAACTTGCTCCCTCAACAGGATTGACGGCCAGAGACATCATTGCGATGCCACTCTTAGCGGTCTTCTTCCATCCCTTGAGGTAGTAGTCCTTACCCTCAATATTAATCTTACCAGTATAATCCGGGTGATTAGGTTTATCCTTGCGGTCGTTAACAAAGAAAACGCCGCTGTTAGTATTATCGTATTCTGACATAATGTATTATTTATCTGGGTTGTTTTGTTCAGCCAAGTGCAGATTGAACCTGGCTAAGAGTGAGTTGAATCGCTTGTCGGTTTCATCGTCAAGGTTATCAATTTGTTTTTGTAAAAGAGCATTCTCGATTTCAAGATTGTGAGCCCTCTTGTGAAGTTTGTTGCATTCATGTGCTAGTTGTTGCTGTGATACTCCGAACATAATTATGAGTGACCCACTGGTTCAACTGTATGGTTATTCATCAGGCTCATAACCTCACTGGGCTTGAACCTAAAGACACGCTTGTTCATCCGAATAGGATTCAGCTTGCCTTGCTTAACATACTTGAGTATTGTTCTGTCTCCAAGTCCGAGAATATCGCAGACCTCTGATGTTGATAGTAGTTTTTCCATAATTAGAATCCTGCTTGTGTGGTAGGCTTGGCCTGCTTCTTGCCGTGGTCATTGGTAGCGTCAGCGTCCTTGACATCGTCAATAGCGAACAGTCCGTTCAGTGCGTACTTGCGAGCGTAGCTGCTGGCTGAACCAGTAATCTGCGCATCGTCCATACCCTTCTTGACCTCAGCCTCACGAGCGAAGCCGGTTGAACTGACAACAGCATTTGAGTCATTTGAATCAAGCAACTCACAGGTAGCCTTGACGTAGACACGACCACCGACCTCAACGATTTCATCGTGGATGATAAGTGAGCATTCCCATTCAGCAAGTAATGGTTTCAGTGCGGTAAGGATGTCCTCACAGGAGCGGTACTTGTACCCTCCGAATTTATTAGTCTGCCCCTTTGGAGCTTTGAGGGATGACTGAATGCCCTGTAGTTTTTGATGTAGGTTTTTATTACTCATATTTATTTTTAAGCAATGAACGGTAGAGAGCCGCTCGGTGTTTTTGATTTGTGCAGGATTCGAGTTCTTCTTTACTCGCCCCCATATCACGTAGAGTGAGGACTTGTTCTTCTGATGTCAAGCCATTCCTAAACTTTCGTGTAAGTTGTGTAAGACCTACGGGGTGAAGGACTTCTGTGACTGAACCCTCAAGATAAGAGGCCATTGCCTCCAGAGTTACAGGTAAAAATTCTTTATCACCCTTGCACATCTTGAAGTAGAAGTTCTCAACCTTTCCCAGCAGACTGTTGGCTTGGCGTGAGATAACGCCACGGACCATGCCGGTCTGGTGGTCGTGGTCAAGTACCCAGTCGTCAGTCTTAATGCTGAGGATGGGGCAGCAGATAGGCTTGTGCTTATCTCTGTATTCCTTGACCTTGTTCTGAGTCAGGTAGCTCATAGTGAGTTAGTTGGTTCGTTATTGAGTCCAGCAATCGCCTGATGCAGTTGCAGAATCTCGTCACGTAGTATTTCGTTTTCACGTTTAAGTAGAATGACATCTACCTTTACTCCTCGGTAAGCTTCCTCGTATTCCTTGACGGAATTGAACTGAGGTACTCGTATCTTGTCTTCTGATGTATCCATATTATTTTTTGTATTTTGGGAGGTTAAAGTCTTTGCGCCACTTGACTACAGTTGTTTGGTGAACTCCGTTCTCATCGCAAGCGACCCAGCACTTT
>Ga0180120_10001321_pt1 | contig 12687 bp, 12 predicted proteins | sample CPBDNA_3_FD_129677 | JGI IMG/M metagenome (GOLD analysis project Ga0180120, IMG submission 129677) | Freshwater to marine salinity gradient microbial communities from Chesapeake Bay, USA - CPBay_Spr_31_0.2_DNA (version 2) (version 2) | ecosystem: Environmental > Aquatic > Marine > Coastal ... | reverse complement strand
TTTTGTGCAGGAAATTGACACCAGTCGCTATGAAACACTACGGGTCGCGCCGACACGAAATTGGTAGTCCGGTTGTGGACGTAGCGCGGCGCTTTAGCGAGTGCACTCAGGCAACGCTCCACACACACAGATGGTCGCTGAAGCTTCGCCCACGTTACCGTAATCAGTCGACCTATTGCTTTGGATTTACTTCGCGAAAGACGGCAACAAAGTCGCCCATCATGTCGCGCAACTCGGCCTTGATCACCTCCACTTGCTTTGAGCCAGAGCTAGCACTGCCACGGCGGCGCATTTCATAGACAGTCGCAACGGTCGTTTCACCATTACGGTCAATGGTCACAAAATCCTGGATTTGTACAATCAGTTCGAACTCGCCGGAAGCGATGCGGCTCGATGTATCGATCGACAATTTAATCAGTGGAATATTTACCTCTGGCTGATTGATCACATAGGTATTCAGGTCAATTTTCCCACGCAATAACTGCAGCTCCATGATATCATTCAAATCCAAACGCTCACTTGCTTTAACGTCATTGGCCATTGAAGTGTCCACCATCATGTAGAGCGAATACATGCCCTTCAGGTGAGCGTTGCTGGCATCATTCATCGCCGCAGCGAAGGGTACAGAGACAAGAAAAGAGAGTATTAAGCAGATACAGCGCATAATCGGTAGTCGTGGTTAAAGGTAGAGCCCGAAAGCGAACAACAATCGAACAAACATCAAATTAGGGACGCACTGATCGATCACAATCACAAAAAACTCTATGAATTGTAGGGCACACGTACCCAGCTATTGACAAGCATGCCGACGATACGAATCGTCTCAGGCATGCGTATTCTTTTACTCGCCTTGCTCAGTCTACTCTGCATCTCTTGCGCCTCCAATGAGAAAGCAAGAGTCACCGAGGTGAACATTGTCGACATCAAGCCACGTTACATCGACGACGAGTCCTTCAAACGTGTCTCTGAATACCTCACCGGTAAAGAAAACCGTGGCAAACGCATCATTATGCGCACCGATGCCAGCCAACGCGATGGCTTCTACTTTGTACTGATCCTCGACGAAAAAATACGCGATCTGCCTGCTGGCACCTACATCGAAGGCGAATTTTATACCCCCAAGTCGAAAGAAAAACAGGTACATAGCTTCAATCTTCCGGCAAAACTTTCGCGCAGCAAAGAGGTCTTCATCGGCCTGACTGGTGAAGACTGGATCAGCGAAGACGACGTGCCTGCGGCATGGCGCTTCACGATTAAATCCTCCAATGGCGATGTGCTCGCCACCCGTAAGAGTTACCTCTGGAGCATCTAAGCGAGCTTTAAGTTCTCTGGCTTACGCCGCACTGCTCGCCCATCTTGGCGTAGACTTCACGACCCTGCGCGGCGTGCTGCAGCAAATCGTCGTCAAAGCGGATGGCACCTTTTTTGTACACCGTCGTCACACACGAACCGCCGAAGGAAAAATATCCTTTCTCGCTACCCTTCACTACCTGAGTGCCTGCTGCATAAGTTGAATGCATACCGCCTACACAGGTCGCGCCGACTTCCAGCACGATCATCTTGCCGAAGGCATCTGACTCGACCGCGGTGATCATGCGGCGGTTCTCCCATAAAATCGACAACTTGCGACGCAACGCCAACGGACTCACCGAGCGAAAGCTGCCAGGCAATATTGTAGCTGCTCCAGCTTGCCCCGAAACGGGAAAATGATAGCGATGATAATCCACGGGGCACAGCCGGGAAATTAACATTGAGCCGCCTTCGAATTCTGCTGCCAATTCAGTACTCCCAAGAAATTTCGCTAAATCAAACTGCTGTCCTTTGATGTAAAACCCATCTGCAGTACTAATATTTGCAATCGCCAAGTGACGTCCATCGGCCGGAAAAACCGCAACCTCCTCGCCAGCTGCGATCGGCCGCGCGCTCGGCTTTAGCGTCCGATAAAAAAATTCATTAAAGCTAGCATAGCTTTGTGGATCCGCAGCAAACTCTGCGACATCGACTTGGAAGTCTCGAATAAAAGGTGCCACTTTCCGGCGACTCGCAGGGCGATCCATCCGCCAACCATACCAGCGCGAAAACCATAGCCGCTTGACTGCCAGCGCGACTGTGAGACGGCCCAATGGATTGCCATATGCCCAACGTAAAAAGCCTTCACCATAAACGGACTCAGTCTCCACCTCGCCACTATGACGATTAAAAAACTCTATCGGTGCTTCAAATAGTTGCTGTTGACTCATACATTTAATCGACGGAAGGCCTGTGGCCATATTGTCTTTGATTGGATTTGACCTCTTTCAAGGTAGATTCCTGCACCTCGGTGGTGTGAAATTTAGATACCGCGACACGCTGTGAGGAATAGATCCCCGTGTGCCCGCTGAAATAATAGGCGGTAAAACAAGCCACCCCGAAATATACCGCATGCTCCGCGCCAAATAACTCAATCCCCATCATGGTGCAAGCCAGCGGGGTATTGGTCGCTCCGGCAAACACCGCAATAAAACCAAGCCCTGCAAATAAATCAACCGGCGCGCCGCTCAGCACCGCCAGAGTGTTGCCCAGTGTCGCACCAATAAAAAACAAAGGCGTCACTTCCCCGCCCTTGAAACCCATACTTAAAGTAATCGCAGTCAGCAGCAGCTTCCAAAACCAACTAAAGGTGTCCGCGCCGCCCACTGAAAAGGCCGATACAATACTCACCCCATCCTTATTTGGCGAACTCACCCCTAGGCCGAGATAATCCGTGGTGCCCAGCAATCCACTAATGCCCAGCACCAGCACGCCACCGATCAAGGGGATCAGCCACTTTCGGGCGATGCATTGCTGGCTCTTGGCTTTCATGCGATGCGCCAACTCGGCAAACACATAGCTGACCAAGCCAAAACAAATACCCGCCAACAACACCTTCACCAGCAGCACTAGATCCAGTTTAAGGAACGATAATGCGCCCAGCGCCGCTTCGGCCGAATAAGTGATAGTATAATGCGTATGATGAATCGGAAACGAAGTGCAAACCATGTCAGCGACCAAACTCGCGATCAAGCAAGGCATCAATGCGTCATATTTTATCCGCCCCACAGCCAGCACCTCCAAGGCAAAAATCGCACCAGTGACTGGCGTGCCAAACACCGCACCAAAACCGGCGGCCATCCCCGACATCAATAAAATGCGTTTATCCGCATGCGTCAGGCCGAATTTTTCGGCAACATAATCCGCCACGCTACCGCCCATTTGCACTGCCGTACCTTCACGTCCTGCGGAGCCACCAAACAAGTGTGTCACCACAGTAGTGATCAGAACCAAAGGGGCCATGCGGAACGGTACCCCTCCGCCCGGCGCATGAATCTCATCCATGATCAAATTATTACCTGCCTCTGTATTTTTTCCGTAACACCGATAGAGCCAATAAATGCCCACCCCTGCAAGCGGCAACAAAGCGATCAACCACAGGTTTGCATGCCGAATCTGAGTAGCCGACTCCAATAACCATAAAAAGAGTGCCACCAACACACCCACTGCTACCGAGACAGGCAGCACCAGCAGCGACCACCGTACAAAGTGTCGTGCCATGCGTAATTGCTCAAATAATAGTTTGGGAGATTCAGACATATGCGACTGCTCTTGATTGGCTTGATTCACTTCAGCTGTAAAGCCTCAGCTTTCATTTCAGTACCTATGAAACAGGCATAACGATTACTTTTATCACAGAAATACCTGAAATAAATACTTATTAGGCCTTGATCTTTCGGTTCCAGCCCCATTTATTCCTGCGCTTTCACTTTCAACCAAGAGCACACCATGTCACAACACAACAGCTTCAAAGCAACCACCGGCGGCGGTGGTAAGAAAAACAGAACAGTCCTTAAGCGCTTCGAGCGTGTAGACCTTCTCCGCAAGCGCGGCGAGTGGAAAGATGGCGACCGCGTTGTCGGCATTAAAAAGACCAAGCCAGAAGAATAAGCCTCTCGGCAACAGACACTTTCTCTAAAAGCTCTTTCCTCGCGGAAGGGCTTTTTTTTGGTTCATCGACGACGACTGGTAAAGACTCAGATGAATGCGAATTGACGAAGCGTCATAAAAAAGCCCGACATCCAAAACATGGAGGTCGGACTTGATCAAATAAATCGATGTAAGCTACTTGAGCAGACAATTGCCTGTCATGGCAGTTGGCTGCTCAAGTCCCATCAGCTCTAGTATGGTGGGGGCGATATCGCCCAGCGCGCCACCATCCGCGATCGCTCGACCCTTACAGCCTTGGCCATAGACAACGATTTCGACGGGATTCAACGTATGCGCGGTATGTGGTCCGTCATTTTCAGGATTCCAAAGCTGATCGGAATTACCATGGTCGGCAGTGATCACTGCATGCCCACTAACGCTGTCGACTGCATCGAGTAGATCTTGCACACAGCCGTCGACGATTTCACAAGCCTTGACGCATGCCTCGACCACACCTGTATGTCCAACCATGTCAGGGTTCGCAAAGTTCACGACTAGCAAGCCATACTTGCCTGAATTAATTGCCTCAACGGCTGCATCGCGGATGCCATAAGCGGACATCTCTGGCTTCTCATCGTACGTAGCGCAGTCTTTACGACTGGGGATCAATGCTCGGTCCTCTCCAGGGAAAGGCTCTTCCCGATAATCATTAAAGAAGAAAGTTACGTGGGGGAATTTCTCGGTTTCAGCACAGCGAAATTGTGGGATTCCGCGATCAGCCAGATAGCCGCCCAAAATATCCTCCATTTTCTCAGGCTTAAAAAAGATAATATGATCGCACAGGCCTTTTTGATACTCACTCAATGTCGCAAAATAAATATCCAGCTTGGGGCCTCGGTCGAAACCGTCGAAACCGTCTTCGATAAAAGCCCGCGTTAATTCCCGCGGGCGGTCACCACGGAAGTTGCAGAAGATCACCGAGTCACCCTCAGCGATCGTAGCCACTGGCTGCCCTTCCGCATCGAGGATTGCAGTCGGCGGGCAAAACTCATCGCCTTTTGTACCTTGGGTCTCAGGATTGTCATATTGATACTGGATGCCTGCTTCAGCGGAAGTCGCGGTCGACTCAATGTTGCGTCCCGTCAAGCAATCATAGGCGCGCTGCACGCGATCCCAACGATTGTCACGATCCATTGCCCAGTAGCGGCCAGAAAGCGACGCGATCTTGCCGAGCCCAATCGTCGCCATTTCCGCTTCCGCTTGTTTGATAAACTGTTTGCCACTAAAAGGGCCCGTGTCTCGGCCATCGGTAAATGCATGTAGGTAGAGCTCCTTGACGCCCTCTTCCTTCGCGATCCGAATCAAGCCGTAAACGTGCTCCAGCATCGCGTGTACCCCGGCATCTGAAATAAGCCCCATCAAGTGGAGTGCCGTGCCTTTTTCCTTCACGTTGGCAATGGCCGCCTTGAGCGACGCACTGTCTTTTACTGAACCAGTCGCGATGCCCTTATTAATACGGACAATCTCTTGATCCACGACACGACCAGCACCAATATTTTGGTGACCGACTTCAGAGTTACCCATTATCCCTAATGGCAAGCCGACATCCAGGCCACAAGCCATAATCTCAGTGCGTGGCCACTCCGCCGTCAGTCGATCCGCACAGGGAGTTGTCGCGAGCTTGACCGCATTGTATGAGTCTTGCTCCGAATCATGATTCTCCCCCCACCCGTCACGGATGATAAGGACTACTGGTTTATAGGCATCTGGCATACTATGAATAATGGAATGAACGAATTAAAATTAAAAAAGGAAGCCGAACTGTGACAGGGCGGAGACCGACAAAATCGTGAGATAAAGGAAAAGCAAGAATACACCTTCACAACGAGTGACAGTACGTCCGCTCTTGAATATCCACCACAACAGGACTGACAGCAGCACCAGCGCCGGAAACTCAATCAGCAACAGTGCGTCCGTCACGTTCATACCCACAAATACCGAGACCCCTCCGCCGATTAAAAGCATATTGAACAGATTCGAGCCGACAATATTGCCGGCACAAAGATCGCCGTGCCCCGCTCGCACCGCAGCCACAGACGCTGCCAACTCCGGCAAACTCGTACCAATAGCGACGATCGAAAGTCCAATAAACAGATCGCTCACCCCCAGACGGGAAGCAATCTCCACACTTGAGCCGACCAAGAAATCAGCGCCCAAAGCCAGTGACACTGCTCCCAACGTAACGAAACCCATACCTGCTAGACTCGACAATCGCCGAACTTTGGCAGCGCCTTCGGCAAACTCTTCGGCCACCACAGGCGAGTCCTGTTGCTTGGCACTGCGCACCACGTAAACCAAATAAGCACACGTCAACACCAATAAGATGACACCTTCCACGCGGTTAAACCCGCCACCGAGCGCTAGGGCAGCAAATAACACTGTGACTATGATCAGGATTGGCACTTCACGGCGAATCATCCGAGATTGAATCTTTAGCGGTGCAACCACAGCCGCCACGCCAAGTATTAGGCCGATGTTGGCGATATTGCTGCCAAGAATATTACCCAGAGCCAGACCCGGATTATCACCGGCAGCCATCATCGAAGTCGCCATCTCAGGCATCGAAGTCGCGATCGACACCACCGTCAGCCCAATGACTACCGGATCAATCTTAAAATTTGCCGATATCGCCACCGCACCCTTCGTCAACCAATCGCCGCCAAAGGTCAATGCCGCCAGACCCAACAACACCAACAACGCGAGCACCCAGACTGGTGACGTCGATAATGGCAGGCTAAAAAGAGTAAGTATCATGAAAAATTGTTACGAATGGCACAAAAAGCGCAGTATTGTACGCACGCTAAGAAGCGCGAAACCGAAAGATCTGCGAGAAAATTCTGAGTGCTTGACTTGAGAACTCAAAAAAACACACTGCCGCGTTTTTACATGGCCCTCGGTCTCTCATCATGGCTCAAGACCTCAAGAATACGCTCAACCTTCCAGAAACCGCTTTTCCAATGCGTGGCAATCTCGTGGAACGCGAGCCTGCTCGCATCGAACACTGGGAAAAACTAGATCTTTACGGTAAAATTCAAGCGAAGAATGCCGATGGTCCAAGCTTCATCTTACACGATGGCCCGCCCTTTACCAACGGTGACTTACACCTTGGGCACGCACTTAATAAGACCTTAAAGGACACCATCTTACGCTTTAAATGGATGCAGGGCTACAACGCACCTTACATCCCTGGATGGGACAGTCATGGACTACCGATCGAACATAAGGTGTCTCGTGAACTACAAGAAACTGGACGCACCGACTACACACCGCTCGAAGTACGCCAAGCGTGCATTCAATTTGCCGACAAATTCCGTAAAAGCCAGTGCCAACAGTTTAAACGTCTAGGCGTGCTCGCCGACTGGGAAAATGAATATTGGACCATTCATCCCGATTATGAGGCCACTGAACTCGAAACCTTTGCCAGCTTCGTAGAACAAGACCTCGTCTATCGCAGTAAAAAGCCAGTCTATTGGTCCATCCCCTGCGCCACTGCACTCGCTGAAGCGGAAATCGAATACCGTGACCACAAGAGCGTCTCAATTTATGTAAAACTTGGTCTTTGCGACGCTGCACTCAAAGCACTCGCACTCGAAGCACCGGCATCCGTACTAATCTGGACCACTACCGCATGGACACTCCCCGCTAACATGGCGGTCTCAGTGAACCCAAAGATCGAATACAGCGCGATCGAGACCCGCAACCAAGGCACTATCATCGTCGCAACTGCATTATCTGATGCCGTCATCGAAGCCTGTAGCCTCGAAGATGCCAAAGTTATCAACACCTTCCAAGGCTCCGTCATGGAGAAACTTGAAGCGCGCCACCCATTTATCGATCGTCCCAGCCCGATCCTATTAGCCGATTATGTGACCACTGATAGCGGCACTGGCTGTGTGCACACAGCACCTGGACATGGTCAGGACGACTACATCACTGGCATCAACAATGGCATTGAAGTCTATTGCCCACTCGATGACAACGGCTGCTACGTCGATGACGGTCGCGTACCAACAGAGCTCGTCGGGCTCTCAGTACTCGAAGATGGCAAGCTCAGCGAAGCCAACCGCGGCGTCCTCAAAATAATCGCTCAAAACGGCTCACTCATCGCCAAGAAGACGATCAACCACAGCTACCCACACTGCTGGCGCTCTAAGACTCCCGTCATTTTCCGCGCAATGGACCAGTGGTTCATCGCACTCGACAAAGGCGGCGACCGCCAACGCGCACTAGATGCACTCGACGATGTCAATTTCATCCCATCATGGGGTGAAAAGCGTATTCGCGCAGCCGTCGAAAATCGCCCGGACTGGTGCATCAGTCGCCAACGTACCTGGGGTGTACCAATCCCTGCCTTCTATAATGAAGGTGGCGAAGCCTTTATCGATCCCGATGTGATCCGCGCACTCGCCAAAAAAGTTTCAGTCAATGGCACCAATATCTGGTTCGAACAAAGCGCGTCAGAACTCCTTGAGGGCATCGCACTACCAGACAACTGGCCAACTGCGGATCAACTCAAGTGCGGCACCGACACGCTCGATGTGTGGATCGACTCAGGCACAAGTCACCGAGCTGTGCTACAAAAACGTGACAATCTAAACTGGCCCGCTGACCTCTATCTCGAAGGCAGTGACCAACACCGCGGCTGGTTCCAAAGTTCACTCTGGACCTCCGTTATAGCAGACAAAGCAGCACCTTATAAGAATTTACTCACACACGGCTTCGTTGTAAAAGAAGACGGCACTAAACTCTCGAAGAGTGATGGCGCCGCTCGCCCACTGCCAGAATGGATTCATAGCTACGGTGCAGACGTCGTGCGACTATGGATTTGCTCGCAAGATTACCGCGGTGATGTGCCGGTCTCCGACAAGATCGTACGCAATGTTTCGAACAACTACCGCAACATGCGTAACACATTGCGCTTCCAGATCAGTAATCTCTTTGATTTCAATGCCGCTACAAATGCAGTGCCACTGGCAGACCTAAATGCGATCGATAAATGGGCGCTTGATGAACTGGCACAACTCGTACGTAAAGTCACCGAAGCCTACGAGGCCTACGAATTCCACCGCGCATTCAAGGATCTGATTGATCCATTCTGTGCTAATGTCCTCTCTGCGACTTACCACGACATCCTTAAGGATCGGCTCTACACCTGTGCGCCGAACGATCCACTGCGCCGTTCCTCGCAGACCGCGATCAGCATTATCTTCAGCGTATTCACTCGATTGATTGCACCACTTGTGCCACATACCGCAGACGAAGCATGGAGCTATGCACACAATAACACGGACTTCACCGACGAGCCAATCGCCCTCGCTGATTGGCCTAATGTCGATACTGCATGGGATCAGCCAGAAATCGCCGCCGACATCCGTGCATTACGCACCTTCCTCTCTGAAAAACTTAACGATGGACTGGAAAGCCTTCGACAACAGAAAGCAATCGGTCAAAGCCTCGACGCCAAAGCGGTAATCACTGGGTCACTCAATGATCCAGAATTTGCTCGTCTGAAGCACTACGAATCGGACCTACCAGAACTATTTATTCTTTCGCAAGTGGCCGTGATCGAAAACACGACCGCCTCCGAACTCACAGTGGAGTTAGCGCATGCCGATGGTGTGCGTTGCCCGCGCAGTTGGCGCTGGGTACCTGAACTCGTCGAAACCGACGAATGGGGCCCAGTCTCACCGCGCTGCGCTGAAGCACTTCAACAACTTTCACACAGTAACAAATAAAAACCCCCTAGCTATTTTTCATCAATGACTGATAAAAAGACCAAAAAAACAGCTGCTAAAAAATCATCCGCTAAAAAGGTAACTAAAAAAGTACCTGCTAAAAAGACAGCGGCTAAAAAGACAGCTGCCAAAAAAACAGCGGCGAAAAAGACCGTAGCTAAAAAAGTAGCCATTAAAAAAGCTGCGCCAAAGAAGCCATCGGTCCAGAAGGCTGCCGTTGCGCGCGAAGGCAGTGCTGCGGATAAAAAGGCGACTCCCATCGTATTCTCTCTCGACGACGTCGAAGCACTCGTTGCTACCCGTAAGAGTGAAAAGAAAGAGGTCGTTAAAAAAGCGCCGGTGAAAAAAAAGGCTGAAGCCCCTGTGAAAAAGAAAGTTATAGTCAACGATGAGCCCGTTGAAAAGCGCGTGCTGGGGGCCGCTTCTCTAGCAGACATTTTGGGCTTCAATCCAGCGGAAAAGAAAAAAGTCACTTCTCTAGAAGAAGCATCTATTCCGAAAAAGTGGAAAAAGTATTACAAGTTATTGCTTGATCTGCGTGCTCACGTTAGTGCTGAACTCGATCTTCACACATCCGATACGCTTCAGCACCACTCGAAAGATGAAGGCGACCACAAGCTCGAAGCAGATGCTGGCACGGATGCATTTGACCGCGATTTCGCACTCAGCCTCGTCTCCAACGAACAAGACGCTCTCAATGAAGTCGAAGAAGCCATTCTCCGCATCAAGGACGGCTCTTATGGCGTCTGTGAAGTGACAGGCGAACAAATCGGCAAAGAGCGCCTGACTGCAGTGCCCTTCGCCCGCTATTCTGTCGAAGGTCAATCAGAGTTCGAAAAGAACCAACGCCGTAAAGTTGATCGTACTGCAGGCGGACTCTTTGCAGATAGTGCTGATGCACCTAAGATTGTGTCTGACGACGACGAATAAGCAGTCGCTTCAGACAAGTCCCTAATAAAAGGCCGTCGCTATTACTTTTTTAGCGTACGTGCCTATTGCCGCCCCGATGGTGCTCACATAGACCCTTCTCTTACGTTGAATCCAATTAAGCCAAACACTACCTACAAGCGGTTATTGATTACTGCCCTCATTGTGTTTGCGATGGATCAGCTAACCAAGATTTGGGTATTTAACAATATGTCCTTGGATAGTTATTTCTATCCACACGACACCGATGTGATCGAAGTTATCAAAGATTTCTTCTATATTGTGCATATTGGTAACGAGGGTGCAGCATGGGGCATGCTATCGGGCCACGGCGAGATCCTCGCAGTGTTTGCCTTAGTCGCACTTACGGTCATATACAAATTCCGCCACAGCCTCGAGCTGTACCGCACACCCATGCAATATGCCTTCGGGCTTCTTATTGGTGGAGTGTTAGGTAACTTAGTCGACCGCTTGGTGCATGGTCACGTGATCGACTTTCTCGATTTTCATTTATCTTTCACGATTCCTTGGGTACTGCCGACTGGGCGCTATCCTGCGTTTAATGTCGCCGACTGCGGTATAGTGATCGGCGTTTTCGCATACATAATATTAAGCTTCACTGCTCCATCTGCCGAACTAACAAAATCGCCAGAAGATAAGCCAGAGTGATCATTCGCTAGGCGCCTCGACCGTAAGACGCTCGATCTAGCTGTTCAGTCAACATTGATATTCGGCGATAAAATGATTATAAGACTTCACTTGGATGCTGACGACAAGCGCTTGCGCAGCTCCTCAAGTAACTCGAGCGAATTCGGCGAATCGGAATGCACACAAACTGTCTGACCATCCAACACAATGGGGGCTCCCGTAGTCGCCATTTTCCCAGAAGCACGCCATTCGACCAGACGAGCAGCAGCGACATCTACTTCCTCAATCAATGCCCCGAGAGATCCTCGTGGTATCAATTTGCCGTCGGCAAGATAACCCCGATCTGCAAACAATTCTTCCCACACCTTCAAACCAGACGCACGAGCATCCTTGGCAACCACACCACCCGCTAAAGCAAATAGCCCCAGCTCAACATCCAATGACTGAATATATTCGATCATCTCCGCCGCCAGCATGGGCTCCTTTTCAACTGCATGATACAGGCTGCCATGCAACTTCACATAGCGCACTCGAACTCCCGCTTCCTTGGCAAGTTGTAGAAAACCGCCGACTTGCGTCTCCAACAATTCAGCAAAAGCCACTGCACTCGGTAGATCTGCACCTCGCCCACCAGCGGCAGCTAATCCAGGATGCGCTCCGACTTGCACACCGTAACGCTTAGCCAAGGCCAGCGTCGCACGTGTCTTTGCCGCGCTGCCCGCATGCACCCCACAACAAATATTCGCCGCCCCCACCAATGCCATCAAGCGTTCGCTACGTTCGGCACTCTCATTTTCACCGAGATCACAATTGATAATTATATCTTCCATCGAAATTTCAACTCTGTACCTGGACGGCATTGAGCCATGTGATCGAGATCTGCTTCTTGCAAGATGGCGATCTTAGCATAACCACCCACTGTCGGGCCATCGATCATCGTAACAATTGGCTGACCATTGCCCGGGATTTGCAAACTTCCCGGCAGCACCGGTTCACTAAGAATCGAATTAGGTACTTCCAAAACTGGTCCACTTAGTCGATAGCCCGTACGATCAGACTGCGCCGCTACCGTCCATTCAGAGCCTACCAGCTCTGCTCGCGCCGCCTCTGTGAACTGTTCAAATTGTGGCCCGGGCAACAGTTCAAATTCGTTGGCATTTGCCATCTCTGGCTGTAAATCCGAGCGAAGTACTCGCCGACCTATTCCTGAATAGGGAATCTCAGTACCACTTGCCACTGCAGACAAGTAGTCACCACACTCTAAACGACGCCCCAATCCATTACGCGTATCCACCGAAGCACTACCAAACCAATGCTCGGATTCAATACCACCAAGTACCGCTAAATAGGCCCACAGTCCTGAGCGATTCACAGGAAA
>Ga0180120_10001316_pt1 | contig 12715 bp, 13 predicted proteins | sample CPBDNA_3_FD_129677 | JGI IMG/M metagenome (GOLD analysis project Ga0180120, IMG submission 129677) | Freshwater to marine salinity gradient microbial communities from Chesapeake Bay, USA - CPBay_Spr_31_0.2_DNA (version 2) (version 2) | ecosystem: Environmental > Aquatic > Marine > Coastal ... | reverse complement strand
GAAAAAAATTGGTCGGCACAACGTAAACGCGTTTCTGATTGTTGTTTTCTGTTAATTTTGTGGTGAAACACAAGTGATTATGGTGACGAAAAATTGGTTGATTGATGGTAAGGAATTAGTTGGAGCCGGCGGAGCTACATTGAAATGGGAAGATCGCAAGTATTTTACTTTGGAATACAAAGGTCAGGTGTACAATGGAGAAATACTTAATGAGAACACCGAAAACAATGTTCTCGATATAAAAATCAATCACCGTGTGTTTCAAGTTAAGAAACAAGGTCCCTTGGATAATCTAATCGCATCACTTGGGATGGACAAGCCTAAAATCAAGAAGTTAAAAGAGCTCACGGCACCAATGCCCGGACGAATAGTCAGTTTGGCTGTACAAGTTGGACAGGCCTTAGAAGTGGGCAGCGAAATACTATCGCTGGAAGCGATGAAAATGGAAAATGTTTTGAAGGCAGAAGGGGTTGGAATCGTGAAAGCCATTTTGGTCAAAAGCGACCAAGTTGTTGATAAGGGAATGGTGTTGATAGAATTTGAATAAATGGTTTATCCTGTTGGGGAGAATTGCAATTCTCCCCAACAGGATAAACCTAAACATGAACTCTTTCGAAAGCTCTTGAAATAATATTCGGGTATTTTCCTCCAAATTCTACAATACACCACATTTTAAAACTTTTAAGTTCCTCTGTGTCCGAAATCCAAGTGAGCGCTTTGTTCAATTCCTTTTGAAATAGAATTCTATCGAAACTTACATTGCTCAGGATTTTCTTTGTTAGTTCTAACATTTCGGATCGTGTTTTTAGGGTTGCCCTAAAGTAACGCAATCTTCTTAATCCTACTTGAAAAAAAATCCTAAAGTTTTCAAACATCCAAATTTCATGGTGTGCAAAACCTGTTCAAAACAAAACCCCTCTACCATAAGCAAAGGGGTTTAACAAAAGGGTTTAATTCCGTTAAATAAATTTCTTCTTGATGACTTGGTATATTTCGTTGGTTACTTTGTCAAAAACGTAGATTAATAGGTGAGAATTTTCAGCAGTGTAATCTGCCGGAATCTTTAAAGAATAGTCATAATAGTATTTACCATTGGTGTTCAAATACTCATTATCAATTTTTTGCCCAAACATATCACCATTTACATGAAATTTCAGAAGATCGCGGTGCACGTAATCTTGGATATCACCTAATTGCCAATCTTTTTGTGGCTTGACTATGGAGTCCTCATAAAAGGCAACAACTACGCGCAATTCATTCGTTATTGGAATAACGGGTTCAACCTCAATATGAATAAATGCCCCGTTTGTGGAAGGGAAATAATTTACAAGGGCTTGCAGCTTAACACGCAAGTCGTTCGCAGAAATAATTGAGGTGGCCTTATTTGCCCACTCATTTTTATCCGAGCTAATTTGGCCCGATGTACTTTCAAATCTACTTACATTTCCAGAAGGATTTCCCGTAAATCCATTTCCAGGTAATTCCCCAAAAAATCCACCAATTTGTGAGCTTACTGAATTTGTAAAGTCATATTCAAAATATGGCGAAGAGGTCGATTGAAAGCTATTCGGTAAAACGTTGTAAGTCGGCCCAGTATGAAGAGTTGAAGTAAAAACCCTTCCAGGATTAGCCGTTTCTAAGTTGTGTGCTTCTGCTGCTGCGTCTGGACAAAAAATACAGGTGTGGCCTGTAAAATCTTCAATCAAAACATTGCGATTCGTATTTGTATTTGGTGAAAATGTGGGTACTACATAATCCGTAATATTCCCCGGATATAGTGTTGGATCCAATCCTCCTGTATAGGTTTGGGCAGGATAGGCGTTATCCACTTTATCACAAGAAAAAATCGCAAATGCTATAATCGAACTGAATATAAATATGTTTTTCATAGTCTAAAAGCTTTGTGTGAAGTTCAAGGTTAAACCATTGTTGGCTGGCACAAATCGACAAACACCGCCAACACAGAAAAGTCCTGCTCGCTGACGACCGTATGAAAGGGTTATTCGAGTTGCTTCGCGCACATACCCGAAGGTACCAATTAAATAGTGCAGTCTCAAATCTGGATTAGGGTTCCCGAAATTGTATTGGTCCATGATTCCAAAGAAAAAGTTGGGGGCCAAGGTATATTCAATAACTCCTGTTGCCCAATCTCCTTGATCTTTAGAGGTAAGAAGTGTTTGTGCCTCCATTCTCAAAGAGTGCTTGCTATTGATTTTGTACCCTACCTCTGCAACGAAAATATTTGCATTTATGATTCCTTTGGCGTTGTTGGTCACTTTAGCCACATCATTGTTTACTGTAATGTTGAAGTAGCTCAATATCATGTTCCATTGTTTGTTGAACTTTCTTGTGACATTGATATTAAAATCTTGCCAATACAGGCTGTCGCTCATGTCGAAAGGGCGACCGGAATAAGTTACTCGAGATGAATCTCCCGGCAAATTGTAACCTGTTTTATGCTTCAATGGTTGATAAGCAACAGAGTAATTTGCATTTATTGCTGTTCCATATTTTCCCCCAAATTTGCTTCCTTTCTTCAAAGAATACAGTGCTTCGGCTTGATAAGCAATCTCTCCCAATGGTTGAGTTGCATATGGATAAAGTGAAGCAACCAAGTTGTAGGTGTGCGTTTTATTCATCGAAGGTAAATAATTGATGAAAACGTCTTGTAATTGTTTCGTGCGATCTGAACGGTAACTCATATTGTCCACTGACTTTCCAGACAAGAGTATTCCCAATCCTTTTTGCGAGTAGCCTAAATTGAAAACCGTTGCATGACCTGGATTATAGATGTATCCATTATCTACCGATGGATCGTTGTCTTTAATAATGTATTCCGCATCACCATAAAATTTACCATAGCGCAATTTCAATCGTCCGCCATAGGCTGCAACATTCTCAGGTAAAATATAAGTTTCGTTATCATCCGGCTGGTATTTCGAAACCAAAGACCCAGCAATAGAGATGTCTACCTTTTTATCCTTTAGCTTTTTGAAAGTTTCGTTCAGGTGAATTTCTGCATCTGCCCCACGAACTATACCAGCCGATTTATTTATTCGTCCATCGATAAACTGGTATCGGTTTGAACCGTAAACACCTTTGATTTTAATGCCGGCATATGGTCGCAGAATAATTCGAGCACCATCTAACTGTGTGTCATAACCCAAGGCACGATCTTCGTAGGCTCTAAACGCAAGTCCAGCGCCAAATTGTTCGTAAAAGTTTCCGACCGTAATATCAACGAAATCGTTTTCGTATCCCACATAACGCATACCTAAACCAGTACCGTCGAAATTATTTGGATAGCCTTGAATTCTTGGCAAGTATGATTCCAAGCGCATTCCTGCTTTGAAACCTCCTTGTCGAAAAAACACATTCATATATGCATTCAAAAGTCCCACTGAGGCTGGACGGTTGGCTCCAATGAGCGTATCTTCATTCAGGTATTGAAACGTAGATTCCATATTCCCCGTAATCGAGGGAGCATTAGAATTGTTCTGTTGTGACCAAAGTAAAGGGGACACAAAAATGGACAAGGCCAGTAATCGTTTTGTCATACAGTCTATTTGACCAACGAAGTTTTAATTACTCCGCAGCTAATTTTATAATTTCTTCGTACAGTCTTTCTTCATCACCTGGTGCGTAACTGTTGTGCGAATATACGATCTCTCCATTTTTATTGAGTAAAAAGGTATGAGGAACGTTATTCACGCCCATCGCTCTTTTAAAATCGCCATTTGGATCCATCAATACCAAATATTCCCAACCTTTTCCGTTTACATAAACGGGCACTGAGTTTTTCGTTTTTTCATCGTCGATTGAAACAGCAACAAGGTTCACCCCTGTTTCTTCTTGCCAATCTACATATAAATCATTGATCGTATTCAATTCTCTTTTGCAAGGAGAGCACCACGTCGCCCAAAAGCTAATTACTACAGGACCTTCAAACCCCAATTCGGCAGTGTTGACTGCGTTTCCTTCCATATCCACTAATTGCACCGCTGGCAATTTTTTTCCTGTTGATGAGGTGTGACTTTCATTTTGCGCGAAAGCAGACATTCCGAATACAGTAATAAGTGATAAAGTAAGTAAAGCTAATTTTTTCATTTTTCTATTATTTAAGTTCGCTACAAGGAATTCAAAACCCGTGCCGAAATTCAAAAGTAGGGATTTTTAAAACCCTCTGAAGCTGCGGATTGAAAATACTCTTGTAATCCTAGTTAGTCGAACATTACATAAAACACATGTTTTTATGAGTAAAAGCGGCACTAACTCTTTAATTCTTATCAAAATCAGATTTTTGGCAAACTTTTTGATGTATTGTATCTTGTCAAGAAATGTTTTATATTTGGTAATTGACATATTACCGTATATGACTTACTATACAACACAAAATCAACAAATTGAATTATGAAAAAACGATTACTATTATTCGGTTTCATCGTGTTAATTGGTGCTTCTGTTAATGCGCAACTTGAACTTAAGGAAGTTGGTTCAACTACTGTAATTAACGGAACAACGATAAATGCTGATATTTTCAACACAGACGTTGTACATCTGGATGTTCTCGTAAAAAACACTGCATCTGCAAATCAAATTATCGTCGTGTCTCGAAAAATACTCACTGCGCCTAGTTCGACTTGGTCTGACCAAATATGTTGGGGAAATGCTTCAGGTGGCACATGTGTTGATACGAGTTCTTTAGGCTTGATGTACAACCAAAACTACACTGTTACAATAATGCCTGGTTCAACAGGGCTTATGAATGCCAAGATTCAACCAGACCCATTATCTGCCGCACCTGCTTTATACAGATATTATTTCGGAACTCAGAACAACCAATATATGGATTCTGTTGATTTAATGATTACGTCTGTGCTTGCTGTGAAAGAAATAAAGAAAGACATTTCTCTTTCGGTTTCGCCAAACCCGGCAAGCGACAAAGTTTTAATTCAAGTGAGCCCCTTCGAAACAGGAAACTTAAAAATTGTTGATGTTCTTGGAAACGTGGTTATGAGTTCAAGCTTTAGCGGATCGAAAACTTTAAATGTAGAAGACTTCAAAAATGGTGTTTACTTCATCATGATAACTGGTGATGGAATGAAAGCAATCAATAGAAAATTAGTGGTTAGGCATTAATTTTCAACAACAACTTTATTTTAGAGCTCATCATTTGCTGGGCTCTTTTTTTGTACATTCGTCTCAAATGGACCCGAATCAATTGCCCACAATATACAAGATTGCGCAGCAAGCTGCTATTGAAGCATGTAAAGAAATTCTATCCATTTATCACCTTGGTTTTGACACGAGCGATAAGGAAGACGGTTCTCCAGTGACCACTGCAGACCTTCGTTCATCGGAAATTATTAGTGTTCATCTTGAAAAAACAGGAATTCCAATTATTGGAGAAGAACGAAAGAACACCCCTTTTCCAGAACGAAAATTGTGGGGCGAAAACTGGTGCGTTGATCCTTTGGATGGAACGAAAGAATTCATCAAACGAAATGGAGAATTTTGCGTCAACATAGCTCATATTGAAAATGGTAAGCCTGTTTTTGGATTGATAGCAGAACCATGCAAAGGGCGTATGATATACGGCGGTTCAGCTTTCGGAGTGTATTTATGGGATTTCGAAAACGATCTAAATCAAAAAGGAATACAAGAAATTACTCCCATTTTTAATTTAGACGAAGATGTTGTTTGGATTGCTTCGAGAAGTCATGAAGGTGCAGATGCGGATTGGGTGGAGAAACTTTCTAAACCTTTCCGTTCGGTTAGAAAAACGCCAAAAGGCAGTGCAATAAAATTCTTTGATTTAGCCTTGGGTTTAGCGCACATATACCCGCGTTTTGCGCCAACTATGGAATGGGACATTGCAGCTGGGCAAGCGATTTTAGAAGCTTTGGGTGGAACAATTATTTCGACTGAAAATGGACAACCCTTGAACTATAATAAAGACAGTTTATTCAATCCTTTTTTCGTTGCGAAAACTTCTGCTTTTTTAATGCGAGAGAAAAAATTCAGTTCTTTGCACTCAATTTAAGATTGAAATCAGAAGTAGCGATAAAACTTCTCTTTGTCGCTTTTCCTTGATGAATGCCCCGAGCTATACGAATCAAGGCGACCCTTTGGCACATCCCTATGGGCAAATTTTCAGAAATTCTTGCTGAAGCAAATTGGTCTAAAAACAAATGGAAAGCTGGAGTTTGCGCGACTTATTCTTTAAAAGGATACGATACAAGCGCTGGGAATTGGGGAGGGAATATCAACATTCCGTATATAAATCGGCCAATTGAACTAAATGATTTCGGTCATACAATTGGCCCCGGGACAGGGAATAATGCTTTTTGCGTGATGCTTCGTGAGTCCCATCGCTTATGCGAAAAGAGCAGAATTGATGCCTTTGTCGAAGCACATTTTCGCTACAATACTTGTCTCAATAAACCAAAAGCACAAATTGTGATTGGAATCCGTTCGCAATTGTGCGAACGATTACCGAAATTATTGAATTCGACTCCGCTCAGTCAGATAATTTATTAAACTGGTATATTAATCCTTCTTTCTTGGATTCGGATGATACTTTGTTTTTCTGTTGTTTCCTACTTTAAATTGTTTCTTGCCCCCACTTCCTGAGGGTCGTTCAAAGGATGCATTCCATTCTGGCCCTTCGCCTAACTCTTTCGGTAAGGCATGTTGTGGAACGTCCATTTCGATCAATCGTTGGATTTTCGCCAACTTCGGCATATCCTTCGGATTAATAAAAGTCACGGCTTCACCTTTGGTGTTTGCCCGAGCTGTTCTTCCTACGCGGTGAACGTAATCTTCAGCATCTCTTGGCGCATCGAAATTGATAACCATGTTGATCTCCTTGATATCGATTCCACGAGACATAACATCCGTTGCCACCAAAACACGAATTCTTCGAGAACGGAATTTTAACACAACATCTTCACGACCTTCTTGGTCTAAATTGGACGAAATTCCCTTAGCTGGAATACCATTTCGGGATAAATAACGAGCAATCTGGGAAACTTTGTCTTTGGCAGAAGTAAAAACGATAATACTTGTGTAATCTTTTCTATCCTCCAAAATATATTTCAACAAAGCTTCTTTTTGATTATCAAAAACCAAATAAACGCCTTGGGTAATTCCAGCGGCTGGTTTCGATAAACTCAAAACGATTTCTTCTGGACTGTGCAACAATTTCTTGGCAAGATCCTTAATCTTCGGCGCCATCGTGGCGCTAAACAAAAGATTTTGTCTCTTTTTAGGGAGATACGATATAATTTTCATCAAATCATCGCTGAATCCCATGTCAAGCATTTTATCTGCTTCATCGAGAATCAAATGTTTTACATGTTTGAAATTGACATATCCCAAATTCAAGTGAGAGATCAATTTACCTGGAGTTGCAACAATAATATCGCGTCCATTCACCAAAGCATCTTTCTGATCGGCAAATTTCGAACCGTCGCCCCCTCCATAAATTGCCATCGACCCAACGGATACGAAGTAAGATAAACCTTGGATTTCTTGTTCAATCTGGAGTGCCAATTCACGCGTAGGCACAATGATTAAGGTATCAATATGGCTTGTTTCTTTGCCGACCATTTTATTTAGGACGGGCAAAATAAATGCTGCTGTTTTACCCGTTCCCGTTTGAGCACAAGCAATTAAATCGCGATTCTGTAATATCAAAGGGATGGCCTGAGCTTGAATGGGTGTTGCATCGGTAAAACCCATATGGTCTAATGCCTCAAGTAACTCAGTAGACAAGTCTAATTCTGTAAATTTCATTGCTGCAAAGATAAGTTTAATTTGTTTGGAAAGTATTGGCTTTCCATAGTTTACAAAAACCGCATGTTAATTACTTCGTCTTCGATTTCTTTGGCCAAATTGAGCAAGAGAAATAAGTATAAACAAGTCAAAATTGGACCTTGAATTTCCACCCAAATAATATTCCATAGTAATATTAGTGCCTCTATTTGCTCAGGTGGTTCAAACGTATTTGGATCTCAAGTTTTGACATCTGCGGGAACGTTTAAGGATGAGATTCCAAATCCAGCGACTACAACAGTTCATGCAGTTTGGAGCGGAGGAAACATTTCGGCTTACTCTGTATATGATTTAAAAGGCAGAAATGTTCTTTCCAAATCATTTGATGCTGGAACGAAAGAAATTGAATTCTCTGTTGAAAGTTTTGAAAATGGAACAGATATTCTTCAATTGGAAACGATCGCTGGAACAATTACAAAACAATTCGTTAAAAACTAAATGAGATAATATTTCTCTTAAATAAATAACCTTGGAAAAATGGAGAGAAAATAAAAAAAGCGACTCTCCTTCAAAAGTCGCTTTTTGGTTTACAACATCAATTCTTCTCTGCATATCGCGCTCCTAAAGAATTGATTCGGTAGGTATTTAAGTTTATGCCGACATGTTCAACACCTCTTTGGCTTCTACTTCCGTAATCGTTCTTGAAAGCCCCGCTTTTGTTGAATAGGTGCGATTGACCAGTTTTCCATGGATACAAAGTGATGCGCCAGAGTGACCGTAATTTTCAATGAAATTGGCCGCATTTCCCCAAGCGAAGACTTTGTGCCATTCGGTTTTCTGTGTTTTCTGTCCATTCGTATCGGTGTAAACCGAATGCGTGGCCACATCGAAACGAGCGACTTTTGCTCCGTTTTTAATTTCTGTGATTTTCAATTCTTTTCCCATGTTCCCGTATAGAGTAACGCTATTTCTTAATGCCATTTGACTAAATTTTTATATTATTAATTTTCATTTGAAGAAAAGATAGAGCGACGAGGAAACAACTATGCATTTCCTTTGCCCAAAAGACCCGCCGATCTATTCTTCTAACAGTTTAAATGATGCTCAAATCGTTGATTTCAACTTCCGAAATTGATTTCTTAACGCCTTTCGGGTCCTGATAAAAACGAGTCGTTAATCTACCTTCGATTGCCAGGTTCGTGCCTTTAGCTGCTTGATGTTCGATAATTTGCGCCAAGTTGCCCCAAGCGGTCATTTTATGCCAGTATTTTTTAATTTTCGGCTGGCCTGTCTTATCCAGGTATGGTTCCTGGGTAGAAAGCGTAAAATTCACCACTTTCTGTCCGTCTTCGAGTTGCAAGAATTTGGGCTCTGAGCTCATTTTCCCAATTAAGTTTACGTAGTTCATACTCTATTTTTTTGCTTTTTCTTCGGTTTCTGTTTCGCTGTTAGCTTTTGTGTTTCGAGATGAAAGCAGTAAAAAATCATTTACTTCGATCTCCGTTACATAGCGTTTCTCACTATCTTTTTCGTACGAGCGGTTTACAATTCTACCTTCCGTCATGATCTCTTGGCCTTTAGTGGCTAATTTTGAAAAATTCTCAGCAGTTTTTCCCCACACGACCAAATTGTGCCATTGTGTTTTTTCTACCCATTTACCTGTCGTGTCTTTGAAGTTTTCACTTGTTGCAAGCGATACTTTAACCAACTGGAATCCTTTCCCTACTGTTTGTAATGTTGGCTCTTGTCCTAAGCGTCCGATCAAACTAACTTTGTTTCGTAATGTGTTCATAATAATTGTGTTTTTTAAAAGTTTGAAATAATTGTTTATTGTTGCCGTCAATACCCCTGATTGACTTTCGACACCACAAAGATTGGGACACTTCAAAACTTTACCTGGTTTTTAAACATTTGCTGTCGAATAACATTCGTTTGTAAACGATTAAAATTGAATTTATAGTTGATTATCAATTATATAAACATAAAATAAATCTTTCGCTTTGAACGATTCTTTTTTTTTTAAACGGGTAATCTTCAATAAACTAGAATTGTTAAACGCATAAAAAAGGGCAATTCAAACTAAAAATCCTTGGAAAGCTAAAACCCGCCTGTTCGATTCTTAACAAATTTGATTTGGAGGTACTACAAACAAGTCTTATATTCGTGCCAATAAAAACTAAAAAATCAATTAATTATGAAAAGAATTTTTACTTTATTAGTGGTATTGTTGGCTGGATTTACAGCAAACGCTCAATACTACTACTTCTCAGGATCTGGAGAATTTTCCGGATCATTAAATCAAGACCCTGCTTATCCTACAGGAGGTGGTCAGGTTGCTGGTTGGACATCTCTTGTTGGCCCTTCAGCTTCTACACCAGTATGGTCTGCGAATCAAACTTTGCCATTCGCGTTTAACTTTAACGGTGCTCCCGTTACGGATTACAAAATCTCATCGACAGGTGTAGTAACATTCACGACTGCTGCAACGACAGTACCAAGCGCTACTCCAGCTGCTTTGCCAAGTGCGTCAATTCCAGACAAATCAATTTGTGCTTGGGGGTTGAACGCTATTGGAACAAATGATAATGGATCAATTAAAGTATTTGGAACAGCTCCAAATCGTCAATTGTGGATTCATTACAGTTCTTGTACAAACGGATCAATCGGATGGTCATACTACTCTATCGTATTGGTAGAAGGTACAGATCAAATTTTTGTTGTTGACCAAAGAAATACAACAGGAACTGGTGCATTGACAATTGGAATCCAAATTGATGGATCAACTGCCGTTAACGTAACAGGATCTCCTGCAGTAGGAGCTCAAGCAGGAACGAACTTCGATCCAGCAGATGATTATCACTATGAATTTATTCAAGGTGTTCAATCACCAAACGAAATCAAATTACAATCTGTAGATGTATTACCGTACGTTTCTGCAGGAAGCGTGAACATGGTAGGTACAGTTCGTAACTTGGGAAGTAACCCTATCACACAGTTCGGCGTTACTTACGATGCAGGAGCTGGTGCAGTACCGGGAACAATTACTGGTGTAAACATTCCTTCAAACGGAACATACCAATTTACTCATTCAACTCCTTTAACTGCAGTAGCAGGTTCAGCGTATACAATTAATATGACTGTTGCGATTGCCGGTGACGTTAATATGGCGAACAATTCACTTACATCAAATACCGTTGCCTTGACGTCTATTCCAGCTCGCACAGTAGTTGGAGAAGAAAGAACAGGAACATGGTGTGGATGGTGTCCACGTGGCGCTGTAGGTCTTGCAGGAATGGAAGCAACTTCTGATTTCATTGGAATTGCAGTTCACAACAGTGACCCTATGACAATTTCCAACTACGATGGTGGAATTGCTACTTGGATTCCAAGTTCATTCCCAACTGGTGGTGTTGACCGTGTTACTACAGGAAACCCAGCTAACTTTTCTGGAATGTATTCAGCACGAGTAAATGATTTGACACCATGTAAAGTCAACTCTGTAACATACACTTCAACTGCAACAAACATCACTGTTTCTGCAGATGTAGAATTTATGGGAACTATTTCCGGTGATTACAGATTGTCATTGGTTACATTGGAAGATGATTTTTACGATGGAACTACAGGAAACTGGACACAAGTAAATTATTACGATGGTGGTGCAAATGGTTTGATGACAGATCCTGTAACAGGTTTCGAATGGTCTACTGCAGGTGATCCTGTTAGCCCTGTTGATTTCGGTGGTTACGATCACGTTGCAATGACTTTGTCATCAAATGACATTTTAGGAACACCAGGAAGTTTACCTGCTAGTTCAGTTCCAGTTGGAGTTCATTCTTATACATTCGCTGCGATTCCAAAAACAACTTACAACGATTTGAGTAAAGCTCATGCTGTTGTTATGATTGTAAACGCATCAACTGGCGAAATCATGAATGCTGGAAAAAGTGCTGCTTTAGGTACTTCAACTCAATCATTGAATGAATTGAATAACGTAGCGAATTACAAAGTGTATCCTAATCCATCAACTGGATCAGTAAACCTTGCTTTCAACTTGTTGAACAACGCAAACGTTTCTGTTCAAGTAACAGATGCATTGGGGAACATCGTTCACACAGAAGCATCTACTTTGATGGTAGCTGGTGAGCACAACGCAACATTCAACGGAGCTAATTTGGCAGACGGAATGTACTTTATAAACTTATCTGTTGACGGACAAGTTATCACGAAGCGTTTGACAATAGTGAAATAAGAATTTCATTTATATAAAAACAAAAGGGGTGTATTTCGATACATCCCTTTTTTATTACTGTTAATTATTTCGATTTACATATTTCCCATCGGTGTTTCCATTGCTTTTTTACCGTCGCATTTTTTGCTTGAGCCGCATTGAGCACAAAGAAGTAATATACTTAAAGAGAATAGTGAGATTATTATAAAGCGGTGCATATTAGTTTTGTTTAAGTTGTTCTTATTCAACGTTCGAATACTTCGATTGTTGTTTCCTTCTGAACAAACGTCATCAATCTAAATGTGGGACGTCGTGAACATTGAACAAATCATGTCGAAAAACGCGGAAACGGCCCAAAAGATGATACCATTTATGATGTGGCCAAAACACCTTCAATGAATAATTTTCAAGCGATTCCAGTAATGAACAACAATGAAACAGTAGGCATTGTAACTTCAACAGACTTACTAAAGTAATTGGTAGAACAATATTAAACTAAACACGATATCGTTTACAAAAGACAAACCTCTCAATCTTCTAAAAAAGATTGAGAGGTTCTTAGTTTTAAAGCATCAATCGGAAGTTTACAAACAACAGTAATTCATTTTCTCAGAGCTGAAAAATTCTCTACCTTTACTAAATGTTTCGTTGGCCCCCAATCCTTTTATTCCTCTTACTGAGTTTATCGGCTTTCGCGACGCATAATCG
>Ga0180120_10001312_pt1 | contig 12722 bp, 10 predicted proteins | sample CPBDNA_3_FD_129677 | JGI IMG/M metagenome (GOLD analysis project Ga0180120, IMG submission 129677) | Freshwater to marine salinity gradient microbial communities from Chesapeake Bay, USA - CPBay_Spr_31_0.2_DNA (version 2) (version 2) | ecosystem: Environmental > Aquatic > Marine > Coastal ... | reverse complement strand
TTTCACCCCATTTGCCAATGCTAAATTTATAATTTGCATTCTCATTGTACCTGCCAAACACCCATATTCCAGCCCAGGAGTATACAGCACACCATTGCTAACAATAAATAGATTAGAATTGGAGCTCTCAATAATCTCCATATCTCCATTGGTAATCAACATATCCTGTAAACCTTTTTGTTTTGCCTGAATTGCCGCTAAAATATACAAGAGACCATTTTTCGTTTTGTAGTTTGAAAGTTTACTCTTTTGTTTGCGAATATCTGTAAAAACATCCACCTCAAGTCCTTTTGTATTCAATTCATAATTTGCTGTTTTTAAGGGATGAACATCAATTGTGTAACTTGCCTCATTGCCCTCGGGAGTATAGGTCCCTCCAGCAACGCGATCTATCGACAAACGCACCCTGGCGCCTTCTATGAGCTTAGATTTCATTAGGATTTCTTCTATTTTTTCTAGAAAAAAGGGAACGGTGAAATTTTCAGGAAAATCGATATATATAGCCAACGAACCCTCTTTCAATCGATGAAAATGATTTTCGAAATTGATTACCTTTCCTTTGAATACACGGATGGTTTCAAATACACCATCACCGTATAAATAAGAACGATTAGAAGTATGAATTCCGTTTTGGTCTTCTTGAAGAATTCTACCATTGATATTGACAGGGAGATTTGTCATGAAATTGCAGAAATAATTACGTTGATAAAGTTGCTACCCTTCTCAGGATTAATAACTAAGATATAAATAATTCCTAATATGGCACCACCAATGTGCGCATCATGTGCGATTCCCGTGTTGCCTCTTCTCGCCATGTAAATCTCATAACCAAGGTAAAATATACCAAACCAATACGCCGGAATGGGAATGGGAATGAACATTAAATAAAGTTCCATATCTGGCCACCAAAGTATCATAGCAAAAACGATAGCGGAAACTGCGCCAGACGCACCCAGCGCTCGGTATTCGTAATTATCTTGATTTCTATAAAATGGAATTATCGTTGCAAACAAAGCGCCAATAAAATAGATAGCTACGACATGTAATTCGCCCTTCAAAGCCCCATACTCATTCATCAACATCGGCTCCAACGCTTGGCTTCCTAAGAAATACAAGGTAAACATGTTAAACATCAAATGCGCCGCGTCCGCATGGATAAATATGTGACTAATAATGCGATACGATTCCTTGGAATGTTTGACTTGGTAAGGCCAATACATCCATTTCTCCTTCATGGATGGATCATTCATCGCCTTGAGCGAAACTAAAACGGTAGCAATTAAGATAACGGTTAAAGCTGTAAATGTCATTCGTTATAATTTTGCACTAAATTACTATTTCCTGTATACACAATCGACTTACTTGTCAACAAAACTAGCTGCATTGATGACTTTTATCTACTTTTGCGTCAAAACCAACGAAAATGTCAGTAATCATCGCCCCATCTGTTTTATCTTGTGATTTTGCTAATGTCCAAAGAGACGTTGAAATGATTAACATCTCAGACGCAGATTGGTTTCATGTGGATGTTATGGATGGTGTTTTTGTTCCCAATATTAGCTTTGGATTTCCGGTAATCAAAGCGATAAAAAAGCATGCTAAAAAACCATTAGATGTCCACATAATGATCGAAAATCCAGATGATTATGTTACTCAATTTAAGGAGGCTGGAACCGACATTTTGACGGTACATTACGAAGCTTGTCGTCATTTGCACCGTACGATTCAAAACATTAAAGCAAACGGAATGCAAGCGGGAGTTGCTTTGAATCCGCATACACCAGTTTCTGTCCTTGTTGATGTAATAAAGGATCTTGATCTGGTTTTAATTATGTCAGTAAATCCTGGTTTTGGTGGACAAAAGTTTATCACAAATGCTATCGAAAAAGTAAAACAAGCCGCAGAATTGATTAAAAGAACAGGGTCAAACGCAAAGATTGAAGTAGATGGCGGTGTAAATCTTGAAACCGGTAAACTTTTGATTGAAGCAGGCGCCAATGCTTTAGTTGCGGGTAGCTTTGTTTTCGGTTCGGACAATCCAGCAGAGACCATTTCAAAGTTGAAACAACTCTAATTCCTAAAGATCGGTCTGTTCACAACAATCTCGCTCCCCTTTCGTTATTGTTAAAAATTTCAACGAATTTTGTTACACAATGACCGTTTTACGTTATTGTAGCACGGATTTTGCATTTGAAAGCACTAAAAAAACCAGAATGATTCGAATACGTTGGCTTTTCCTATTGATTTTCACAAGTACGTTTTTTGCTCATGCTCAGGTAAATACTTCTTTTGCTGATGCCGAAAATGAGCTGGAAACACTTTTGAATTCACTAAGGGATGCATCGAATGACCTAGAAAAGAAGGAACGGAATGAAGCTTTCAGAGCAAAAATGGAAGAAGTGCTTTCGAGAGAAGGTTCTCTATCCTACCCTTTCTCGCGTTTAACAACAGTTGGATTCATTCCGTCACCAGGTAAATTGGTTCGGGTAGTCAATTGGAATGTAGAACAAGATGATAAAACTCAAAAGTACTTTTGCTTTATTCAACGCTATGACGAAAAGAAAAAAGAGCTTCAATTAAATGAATTCACAAAGGGCAATTACGTCATGCCGCTTCGCCCCACTGAAATATTACAATCCAATCAATGGTACGGTGCTTTGTACTACCAAATCATTCCGTTTGAAAAAGGAAATCGGGACATGTATGTTCTTTTGGGCTGGGATGGACTTGGCACAGCGTCCAATATGAAAATGATTGATGTTCTTTATTTCTCTGGCACATCAGCGAAACTAGGTAGTCCTGTTTTTAAGGTTGGGTCAGAAACATTCAAAAGAGTTTTTTACGAACATTCAGAGAAAACCACGATGTCCTTGCGCTATGATGAAAAACATGATCGTATACTCTTCGATCATTTATCGCCTGAAAGTAATAACCTGGTAGGACATTACTCGTACTACGTGCCCGATCTTTCTTACGATGCATTTGAATTAAAGAATGGGAAATGGTATTTAAAAGAAGACGTAATTGCTGTAAACGGTAAGACTTCAGAGAAAATTGAAGTTATTCCAGTTGATAAGAATGGGGAAATTAAATACGATAAAAACGGCGAACCAATAAAAAAACGAATTAAAAACAAATGGGAAAACCCTTCTAATCCAAATGCTCCAGCCGGCGGAAATAATCATGAGGCAGCATTACCCGAAGTTAACCCAAACAAAGAAGTAAAAAAAGAGAAGCCAACGAAAGAAAAAAAGAAATGGCTTCAGAAAAAGGACAAGCGAGATGCAAGTAATCAATATCCATATAGCGATTGGAAAAAGCCTAAGCCAAAGAGAAAGAGAAAGAAACGGTAATCACAATTTGGTTGTTCACTTCTTTTTTATAGATTATAATTCAGTTTCGTAGCTTTTCTTATATTTGGTAAAATACAATTAGTTCGCTATGAGTAAAAATTTGTACATCGTTTTACACGACTTTACTGAAATCGGTGACACCGCCTTAGGTTACGCGCTGCATATAGCGGAGCACGTTCATATAGACATCGAATTACTTCATGTTGTCAATAGTTCCTCAAAAGAGGAAGGCGCGAAAGCGAAACTCATGGATATCATTAAAGGACTTTCACTTCCCGAAGGATGCTCATTATCACCCGTAGTAAAAACGGGAAACTTCATTGACGATATGGGCACATTGGCGAAAGGCGAACACGCCCAACTTGTAATCATGGGAACTCACGGTGCGCTAGGATTACAGAAACTTTTTGGTTCACACGCCTTAAAAATGATTCGAACCTCAGAAGTTCCATTCTTGGTAGTTCAAAAAGGAACACCTTTACGAAATATTTCTAAGGTCATTGTACCAGTTGACTTAACTAAAGAATCACTTCAAATAGTTAATATTGCCGGCGATATGGCGAATATCTTTGGCGGTGAAGTGCACGTTTTATATGAAGACCAAGCCGACGAAAGATTGTCAATGACCATGAAAACCCGCACACATATTGTAAAAAACAATTATGAAGAACGTGGAGTGAAGGCTGAATTCGTAAAATTACCAGCAAAAGGCAGCTATATAAAGAAGATTGAACACTACGCCGAAGCAAATAGTGCCGAAATATTGGCATTTGCATATCATTCTGAGAGTATTTTACCCCAATTTGAGACGTTTGGACAATCTTTAATCACAAATAGTTTGAACCTACCGTGTATGGTAGTCAATTCTAAATTGGCCTCAGCGCTTTATTTCTAGATGATATTAGGAGAATACAATGACTTAGAGATACTTAGGTTCACAAGCGTCGGCATTTATTTGGGTGACGATAATAACGATGTCCTATTGCCCCAAAAATATGTTAAAGAAGATTGGGAAGTTGGCGATGTAATTACGGTATTTATTTACCGTGATTCTGAAGATCGATTAATCGCGACTACGCTTCAACCCAATCTAACTATCAACCGATTCGGTTACCTTAAAGTCAATCAAGTCAATCATTATGGTGCTTTTTTGGATTGGGGTGTCGAAAAAGATTTGATGGTTCCATATCGCGAACAACGGTATAAATTGGTAGGAGGCGAATATGTTTTGGTTTATCTCTTTCTTGATGACGCTACGGATAGAATTGTAGCCACGACCAAATACAAGAAATTCTTTGAAACGGATACGAGTATAGTAGAACTTAATATTCCAGTGGATATAATAATTGACGATACGACTGATTTAGGCGTCAAGGTCATTGTAGACGATCGGTTCCCCGGATTGATCTACCACCAAGACTTTAATAAATCAGTGCTAAAAGGCGAAATTACAACAGGTTACGTATACAATATCCGCGAAGACGGAAAATTGGATGTTCGTCTTGAGCCGGAAGGATACGGAAAAATAGAACCTCTTTCGGAAGAACTTTTTGACATCATTCAGCGAAGAGGTGGAGTTTTACATCTGCATGATAAAAGCTCACCCGAAGAAATTAAACGTCAAGTAGGAATGAGTAAAAAGAACTTCAAAAAAGCCGTTGGAAATCTTTATAAATCAAAGTACATAAATTTGGAGGATGATTCTATTCATTCGTTGAAACCGAGTAATTAAGTAGAATACATATTTGTCTCCCTCCTTGAGGACGGATTAAAGGAGGTGAAATGTTGGTTCTTTGATAATTCCATTCATTTTCGGTATAATATTTGAATCCAACTTATTGTGAAACTCAAATTTTTACTTCTTGCCCTTGCTATGCCGTATGTAATCAGCTTGAATACTTCGTTTTCTCAAGCTTTTCAAGAAAGTACTTGGGGTTTAAAAGCCGGATTAGTTATGAATGTAGGTGCCCACACCAATCAAATAGGTCTGCGTTTGAATGGATATGTGAATTATTCCTTCACTCAAATAAACCTTGAAAACACGACGACTTTTTCCCTTACTAATATAGCCAAACGTAGTAAAATGTGGGAAAACCGAATCGCACTCGGCGGAATGCTTCTTGCTGGCACAAGGTCCCAACAAGAAGACTTTGTTTGGGGAGGGCTGCATCATCAATCCAACTATAGACATGCGTTAGGCTACAATTACTTGTGGTACCGCGACAATAGTCAGACTTCCCAAAATTCTGGTGGATGGACCATTCAAAGTTCTGGTTTTCAGTTGCTTTTCGAGAATGATATTTTCGCAGGCACTGGTCGAGACAAATACAGAACGGGACATTTACAATTGGCGTATCAATACGAAGACTTCGTTTTTCAAACTGGAATCAAACTTTGGACCGGTGAAACACGTGGTTCTCGTTGGGAGAAAATACATTTAGACAAGTGTCCCAGTGGCTTCAGAATACTGGCAGACCTTCCCTATGGCAAAACGAGTCACGGTATTTTCTATTTTGGAGCCAACTACAAACTCCCCTACTCTAACTTCGCTTCAGCTAGAATAGGCATTGATTCTGAACAAGTTAGACATGCTTTTCAAAATCGACTTTCGCACGATATGATCTTACTTCCCAAAGGTATTGAACGAAAGACGCCACATTACCCTCGATTAAATGAAGATGGCTATCCTGTTTTCTTCAAAGCGGACATTCGGAAATCACGCTTTTATGGCCAATTAGGATTAAATAACGTTTGGTCATACTAATGTTGAAAGAAAGTCATTTTTTTGCCCCACTAATCTCAGTATATTGTTTAATTTTGCCTCCCTTAGTTACAATCGAAAAACGGCATGTCAAATTCCACAAAATACATCTTTGTAACAGGGGGTGTTACTTCTTCATTAGGTAAAGGGATAATTTCCGCGTCTTTAGCGACTTTGCTCCAAGGACGAGGGTACTCAGTTACCATTCAAAAACTTGATCCATACATCAATATTGATCCTGGGACATTAAATCCTTACGAACATGGCGAATGCTATGTTACGGATGATGGAGCGGAAACAGATTTGGATTTGGGCCATTATGAGCGTTTTTTAAATGTTTCTACTTCTCAAGCGAATAATGTTACTACGGGTAAAATCTACCAATCTGTAATTGAAAAAGAGCGTAAAGGTGAATTTCTTGGCAAAACAGTTCAAGTCGTTCCTCATATTACCGACGAAATCAAAGAAAGAATTCAGATTCTTGGTAACAAAGGAACATACGACATTGTTATTACTGAAATAGGTGGAACAGTTGGCGATATTGAGTCTCTTCCTTATGTTGAAGCGGTTCGTCAAATGATGTGGGAGTTTGAAAACGACTGCATTGTGATCCACTTAACACTTGTTCCATATTTGGCAGCTGCAGGAGAGTTAAAAACGAAACCGACACAACATTCTGTTAAAGCATTGTTGGAATTAGGGGTTCAACCTGATATCCTTTGTTGTAGAACTGAACACGAATTAGGATTAGAATTAAGAAAGAAAATTGCGAAATTCTGTAACGTAAGCATGAATGCGGTGATTGAATCACGCGATGCCAATACAATTTACGAAGTTCCTTTTTTGATGCAACAAGAAGAATTGGACAAAGTTGTTCTTGAAAAATTAGGCCTTTCTACCAAAACAAAACCGGACATGACGAAGTGGACGGAGTTTTTGGATAGAATTCACCACCCAAAAAGTACAGTTACCATTGGTTTGATTGGAAAATATGTTGAATTGAAAGATTCATACAAATCTATTTCTGAATCCTTTATTCATGCCGGTGCTGAGAACGAATGTAAAGTAGAACTGAAATGGTTGCATTCTGAAAAAATCACGAATGAAAATGTAGACAAAACTTTGGCTGGTTTAGATGGAATACTCGTAGCTCCTGGTTTTGGTTCACGAGGTATCTCTGGAAAAATTGAAGCAGTTCGCTATGCAAGGGAAAACAAAGTGCCTTTCTTCGGTATTTGTTTAGGAATGCAATGTGCTGTTATTGAATACGCTAGAAATGTTCTTGGACATACGGATGCCCATACAGCGGAAATTGTGGAAGATTGCGTTTACCCTGTCATTAGTATGATGGAAGAACAAAAAACGATTTCCAATATGGGTGGAACCATGCGACTTGGAGCATATAAATGTCAATTGAAACCTGGCTCACTTGCTTCCAAAGCATATGGGATAGATAAAATTTCAGAAAGGCACCGTCATCGTTATGAGTTTAACAATGATTATTTAAAAGAATTTGAAAAAGCCGGTATGATTGCAACAGGAAAAAATCCTGAAACTGGTTTAGTTGAAATAGTGGAGATTCCAGACCATCCTTGGTTCCTTGGAGCTCAATTTCACCCGGAATACAAAAGTACTGTAGCCAAACCACATCCTTTGTTTGTGACGTTTGTGGCAGCAGTTATTAAAAACAAGAAATAAAATAAGAAATGGATAGAAATACCATCGTTGGATTGGTTTTAATTGCTGCAATTCTAAGTGTGTTTAGCATTTTCAATCAGCCATCAGAAGAGGAACGTAAAGAAGCGCAACGAAAAGAAATGGTGGCATCGAAGGAAGCTGCCAAAGCTGAATCAAATAAAGATACGACGAAGCCAAAAATAGAAAAGTCTGATGACTCTTCGGATGTCGAAACAATAATTGCTGATAAGACTGAGGCAGACACAGTTTCATTAGATTTGATTCGATTAGAAAACGATAAATTCATTGTTGATTTTAATCCAAAAGGTGGACAGATCGCTTCTTTATACTTGAAAGAATACGAGACTTTCTATAACTACCAAAAGAAGGATGCGAAATTAACGCCGCTTCAACTTTTTGCTGATGGAGATGCTTCAAACGGTGTAACAATTAGTGTTGCAGGTAGAGAAATCAATACCACGAGCGAAGTATTCGAAGTATCAAAGAAATCTAAAAAAGCGATTAGCTTCACACATATGATTGAACCGGGGAAATCAATTACTTTCTCTTATACTTTACCGAACAAAACGTACAATTTAGGATTTGACATTGATTTCAAAGGACTAAAGGATGATATCGGCAATAAAAAAATTCAATTGAATTGGCAAACTGCCTTTAAGAAAACCGAACGTTTATTCTCTGAGCAAAGACGTGTTTCTACAGTTTGTTACAAATATCAAGACGAAGGATTCAGTTACTTAAGCGAAATGGGTGATGATGACGAAGAAGCTGAAGATAAATTGGAATGGGTCGCATACAAACAAAGCTACTTCTCCTCTATTCTAAATCCGAAAACTCCTTTCTTGAAAGAAGGAACCAAATTGGTGACGAAAAACTACTCGGATACAGATAAAAGAAGGAATACCCACTTAAAAGATTATTCATCTGATTTAACTTTGAACGTTCCGAAAAGTGACGATGCAACTGTTGAATTCGATTGGTTCTTTGGACCGAATGATTACGAAGAATTGAAATCTTACGGTGAAGGTTACGATGACATATTGAATTTCGGTTGGGGACTTTTTCGTTGGATCAACGTTTATGCGGTTCAACCTTTATTCAACGGATTACTTGGAACAGGATTGGGAATTGGGTTGGCTATTTTCTTGTTGACTTTGATCTTGAAACTAGTCCTTATGCCCGTTCAATGGAAAATGTACGTCTCCTCGGCAAAGATGAAAATCTTGAAACCAGAGATTGAAGAATTGAATAAGAAATTCCCAGATAAGGCAGACGCCATGAAAAAACAGACTGAAATGATGTCCTTGTACAAGGAGTCAGGTGCAAGTCCATTGGCCGGTTGTCTTCCTATGTTGATTCAAATGCCGATTTTATTAGCAGTGTTCCGTTTCTTCCCGTCTGCATTCGAATTACGTCAAAGGAACTTCCTTTGGGCAGAAGATTTATCTTCTTACGATTCAATTTTAGAATTGGGTATGTCTATCCCTTTCTATGGTGATCACGTGAGTTTATTTACGCTTTTGATGGCAGGAACAACCTTGGTTTACACCTTTGTGAACAGCGGTCAAATGTCGACGCCTCAGCAACCAGGAATGCCGAACATGAAAATCATCATGTACTTGTTCCCAATTATGATGATCTTCTTCTTCAATAACTATTCTTCAGGATTGAGTTATTATTATTTCATCTCCACTTTATTCTCAATTGTGATTGCATTGTCTATTAAGAAATTCTTTGTGGATGAAGATAAACTGAAAGAAAAAATGGCTGCCCGAAAAGTTACTGTGAATGGTAAAGGCAAAAAAAGCAAATCGAAATTCCAAGAGCGTTTGGAGCAAATGCAAAAAGCGCAACAGGACAAGATGAAAAAAAGATAAGAAAGAGTAGTAAATAAGGCGAATTACAATTTGCCCTTATTAAGCACTTTTTTTTCATATTTTTTTTAAAAAATTTACACATGAAACTTTTCTTTTCGCTAATCGTCGTCCTCGCCTTTGCGGCTCAAACCCACGCCCACGAATACTTCTTTGGCTTTGCCGAATTAAACTACAATCAAGAAGAAGGAGTTTACGAAGGCACCTTAACTCTATCCTCTCACGATTTTAAACATTGGCTGGAAACTAGAGCAATGGATTTGACTGAAGATGTTGATGATCCAACGAAGCCTGCCTACTTGCAACAAATTTCGCGCGAAATATTTACCGGATTTCAAATTACAGCCAACGGAAATTCTTTAGCTTTCGAAATTGTAGCTAAGGAAGAGCTAAATATAGGTTTAACGAATTATTATTTTCGCTCAACAAAAGCAGAACAATCTGGCACATTGGACGTGAAATTTGATTTGATGATGGATCTGTTTCCACAACAACAAAACAAAATTACATACCGTGAAGAACTAAAAAGTTCAACCGCTGTTTTCCTTTCAAATAAAACGCATTCAAGTATTTCTTTATAATGAAAAAACTTATCCTTCTTACCCTACTTCCTGTTTTTACTTGGGGCCAATCCAAATTTGCACAACTCGATCAGGAATTACCAACACCGAACGAATATCGCACGGCAGGCGGAGCTCCAGGGCACAATTACTATCAGCAAAAAGCCGATTATAAAATCGATGTAAACATTGATGATAAAACGCAGATATTGATGGGGATAGAAACGATTACTTACACAAACAATTCTCCAGACAAATTGGAATATTTGTGGTTGCAATTGGACCAAAATCTGTATGAAATCGGCAGCGATGCTAGAATGATTCGCGTAGAAAAAATGGAAGATTTTCGTTCGATTGAGGATGTGGAGCGAAATCTTTTCTATTACGAAGGTGGTTATAAAGTGCACGAAGTAACAACTACCAGCGGTGGGAAAATGAAATACTTCATCAACAAAACGATGATGCGAATTGACATGGACAAACCTTTGGCGCCGAATAGTTCTATTTCTTTCAAAATAAAATGGGAATACAACATCAACGATAGATCTAAAGTTGGTGGGCGATCTGGATACGAGTACTTTCCGAAAGAAGACAATTATATTTATACCATAGCACAATGGTTTCCTAGAATGTGCGTCTACAATGACGTAGAAGGCTGGCAGAACAAACAATTTTTGGGTTCAGGTGAATTTGCTCTGCCCTTTGGTGATTACACAGTAAACATTACAGTGCCTTCAGACCATATCGTTGGGGCTACTGGCGAATTGCAAAACATGAGCAATTGTTTGACGGCAACTGAGCGCTCACGGTACAAAGAAGCACAATCGTCCGATTCACCTCTATTGATTGTTACTCCGGAAGAAGCTTTGGAAAAAGAAGGAACGAAAGCTACTGGAACCAAAACGTGGACTTTCAAAGCTACAAATGTTAGAGATTTTGCTTTTGCCAATTCTCGCAAGTTTATCTGGGATGCACAAGGAGTGAAACAAGGTGATAGAAATGTGATGTGCATGAGTTACTACCCGAAAGAAGGAAATCCACTTTGGGAACGTTACTCCACAAAATTGGTCGCACATACGATTAATACATATTCTAAATACACGGTCGATTATCCGTATCCTGTTGCGATCTCCGTTCATACGGACAGAATCGGAATGGAATACCCAATGATTTGTTTCAATGGCGGACGTCCAGGAGCGGATGGAACATACTCTGAAGGCACGAAATACGACATGTGGGGCGTTATTATTCACGAAGTAGGACACAATTTCTTTCCGATGATCATCAACTCTGATGAACGCCAATGGACATGGATGGATGAAGGCTTGAATACATTCGTGCAATACTTAACGGAACAAGAATGGGAACGCGGTTATCCATCACGTCGTGGACCGGCTCATTTGATAGCAGATTACATGCGTGGTGATAAAAGCCATATTTCACCGATCATGACCAATTCAGAAAGCATCTGGCAGTTTGGGAACAATGCTTATGGAAAACCTGCAACAGCTTTGAACATATTGAGAGAAACCATAATGGGACGTGAATTATTCGATTTTGCGTTTAAAACCTATTGTGAGCGTTGGAAATTCAAACACCCTACTCCTGCTGATTTCTTTCGAACGATGGAAGATGCTTCTGCAGTAGATTTAGATTGGTTCTGGAGAGGTTGGTTCTATACGACTGAGCACGTTGATATTTCTATAGATAACGTGAAAGGGTTCGCCTTGAATGATCTTGACCCGGCTATTTCCAAAGGAAAAGCGAAATCAGAAAATGTCAAAAAAGACCAAACCATCGGTGAAATTCGCAACAAAGAGTCAATTAAAGAGACGGTGAATGAGCGTGACAGAAACATTGATGACTTTTATGCAAAAAGAGATATTTACAAAGTAGATGCTTTGGACGCAAAAGAATACGAAGATGTAATGGCTAAAATGACTGATGCGCAAAAGGAATTGATTAAAGGCAACAAGAACTTTTACGAGCTTACCTTCAGCAATATTGGCGGTTTACCTATGCCGATAATCATTGAAGCCACTCTCGCAGATGGAACGACAGAGGTAATTCGTGTTCCTGCTGAAATTTGGCGTCGTGATGAAAAGTCGGTTACGAAAGTGTTTATTTTCAGTCAAGAAGTGATTTCTTTCCGTTTGGATCCTTTTCTTGAAACAGCGGATGTGGAAATGAATAACAACTCCTTCCCTCCCGTTCCTCAACCTTCTAAATACGATTTATACAAGGAAAAGCAGTCTCGAGAAAACCCAATGCAAAGAGATAAGCGGTTGAAAGAATTAGAAAAAGGAAATTAGTCTGAACAACAACTTTCGCAGTTTGATCGGAGTCGTTTCGCAGTCTGGCGGAGCCGAAGACTACTCTTAATTCTGATTTAAAAGTTCAAAATGCTCGAATTTGTCCTTGATGAAAATCACCAACTCGAGTTCTGAAGCTGTTTTCAAGAAGTCTTCATCGATGT
>Ga0180120_10001302_pt1 | contig 12765 bp, 10 predicted proteins | sample CPBDNA_3_FD_129677 | JGI IMG/M metagenome (GOLD analysis project Ga0180120, IMG submission 129677) | Freshwater to marine salinity gradient microbial communities from Chesapeake Bay, USA - CPBay_Spr_31_0.2_DNA (version 2) (version 2) | ecosystem: Environmental > Aquatic > Marine > Coastal ... | reverse complement strand
CTAAAATTTTTATTATTAAAAGACCATTTAGATTGAAAAATAGTGGCGTCTGCAATATAAAAATTTATAAGCTTAACAAAATAATCTCTATAGTCATTTTTTCCTACATACTTACTGATAGGGCCATCTATACGATGGATAAATATTTTTTTTGAAAAAAAATATTTATAAAAAAAAATTTTTAAAAAATTATGATGACTATTTATTAAAACAACATTTGAATTATTTATTTTATCTACAATTAATTTTTTGTTTTTTAATTTAAAAGTTAAATAATTTAAAAAATTAAATCCACCACCTTTATCAGCATGATTTTTACTTACTGCTATATATAATTTAATATTATTTTTTTTTAACAATTAAAAACCATCCTGAGGTAATAGATTTTTCTAAATATCTAGTTTTTAACTCTAAAAGTCTTAATAGTGGTGAAAATATTTTAAAGATAATTTTATTTAATATACTTAAAGGATTTAATTTTGAGGAATGTAATACACTAAACATCCAAAAGTCATATATAACACAAAAAAGACCCCCCATAGGTATAATCTTTTGGACAATAAAACCATTGCCATTAAATACTTCAATTAACTTTGTATCAGTCCATCTTTGCATGTCCTTTGGGTCGTTATGCTTTCTATACATAAATGGCATTGATATAAAACCTATTCCACCTTTAACTAATATTTGATTAGAAGATTTGATAGCTTGAATAGGGTTATCAAGATGCTCTAAAATTTCAGCTAAAAAAAAGAAATCAAATTTTTTTGCTATCTCTAAATGAAAATTATTAGCATCAAGATTAAAGTCAGGATTTGTAGATAGATCATTATTCAAAAAAAACATCTTTAGATTGGAATTGGGTCTGTAATTTCCTTTTTTATTATCTTTTTTCCCACCTATATCTAATACATCACCTTTTAACTTTTCTGTGCTGTCTTTATTATATAATTTATCTAAATAATATCTTCTCTGACTTATCACTTATTAGTCCTTAATATTAAATCAGAATAATTTGATCCAAATTTATTATAATAAAGTAGCTCTCCATCAAATAACTCTAAAACATCCTCGTAACTCAATCCACCAACTGGATCTGATTCAGTTGGGTCTTTCTTATATGAGAAAGAAAATATGATAGTACCATTTTTTTTTAGAATTCGTTTCCATTCTGTGGCTGTTTTCTTAGGATCCATTGATTGATCAAATGAATTTGAATAAATTAAATCGTATTTGTTTTCCCAGTTTGGTGGTAGTTCATCAAAACTACCAACAAATGTGTCTTTTCGTTTTGCTATTGGATTTATTTCTACACCATGAACATTTATTTGATTACTTGGATTATCTATATTGCTTCTTTTATAAGCTAATAAAAATTCAAAAAAATTATTCCAACCATTTCTTCTAATTTCAGTTAAATCAATTAATTTCGAAATTTTATATTTGTTAAAAATTGTTCTAAATAAATCAATCTCCCTTCCGTTACGTGAACCTAAGCAGCAAATATCTTTAATATTATTGATATTTAATTTTTGTAAAATGATTTGCCAATCAAGAACATGTTTATAGCTTACCTTACAGTATTCAAATTTATCATTTGAACGATCTATTTGGTTTTTAATATATTCTGTTCTTGAAAAAATTTTATTAAATATTTTCATTCTAATATTTCCTAAGTTTATTAATTAAGTACTTTTCATTAAAATTTATTTTTTTAAAAGAATTTAGATTTTTTATATATTTTATATTAATTTTATAATTATTATTATGTTTATTTTTTAAGAGAATAATTGCTTTTTTTTTTAGAATTTTCTCCAATATACAAACTACATTAAAAACATTGGTCATTTTTGGACTTGCTATATTTAAAGTTTTATTATCAACTTTTTTTGATATGATCTCTATTAGAATATTAACTATATCTTTCATATCTATAAAATTTCTTTTTGCTTTCTTGTATAAAGGGAATTTTTGATTATTTTTTATACTATAATAAAAAAAATTCACTAATGTGTTTTTATTTTTATTTTTACCAATTATTTCTGGTAACCTGATAATTAAATATTTATTAAAATTTTTTTTTATAAATTTTTCATTTTCAATTTTTTTTTTTAAATATAAAGATTTATTTCTAGATGGGTCTGTTACTGAGCAACTGCTAATATAAATAATTTTTTTTATTTTTGATATCTTCTTGAAATTTTTAAGTCGCAAAAAATCTTTATCAAAAAGAGATTTATCTGCGTTGATAGAATTTGAAACTCCAGCAGCATAGAGAATACAATTTTTTTTTTTTAAAAAATTATTTTTACTTTTAAAGTTCTTGGCTATAAATCCAGAACCCACAATGTTACTTAAGTTCATTTATCTCAATTATAATTTCTTACTTGATAGAATTAAATCAGAAAAAAAATCTTTTTTTAAATCTATATGTCTTTTTAACTTATAGCCTCTGGTAAGATAAGACACATTATAATCATATTTTTTGGCAAATTTTATAAAGAAATCAATTTTTTTTTTTCCCAATATTTCAGTCAATTCATTAAATTCAATTTGTATTATGGGTTTATACTTTTTGATTGTCTTTTTGGCTCCCTCAAGTACTAGAGATTCAGCGCCCTCAACATCTATCTTAATAAAATCAATTTTATTAAAAAAATTATCTTTATTTAAATCATCTAATGAAAATAATTTTATCTTTAAAGATTTTTTTTTTGCAAAAATACTAAATAACCCATCATTAATATTTTTTTTGTATCTTTTATGCGTCTTAGCGTCAGGAATTCCAATTTTTAGATTTTTTTTTTTGTCCAATAGTCCAAATTGGTAACTAATTATATTTCTTATTTTATTACTTTTAATATTTGCAATTAAAGTTTGATAGTTTTTTTTAACTGGTTCGAAAGAATGTATAGTACTATTAGAAAACATTTTTGAGTAACAAATTGAATACATGCCTATATTTGCACCTATATCTAATATTGTTGGCTTTTTAAGGTTAAGCTTTTTCATCCATGAAAATAAATAGTCTAAATCTTTATTATATCTTGGAAGGATCTTATTATCTTTAAATGAAATTTTATTTTTTTTTATTATTTTTATTATTTTTATTTTCACACGCTTAAAATTTCATCCCATGTAATTGGGCTATCTGCCTCAACATTTTTTGTAACTTTTTTTCCTAACACTAGGTCTAGGTATTTAGGCATTAGTCCATGTCCAGGACCTTTAATTGTGATATTTGCAAGTGTAATAGTTTCACCTTTTTTTATTTTTGCTCTTGTAAAAATACTTTTTCTTTGAGAATTGATTGCCAAACTTTCGATCATTGTTGCTTTTTTTATACCAGAACCCATTGCAGTAAAAATTGTATCTCTTGTATTTACTAAATTATTTAAATCTTCAACATCAGCAGATAATGCATGATCACTGCCTTCTAAATTTTTATTTAAAGTAAAATGTTTTTCTATAATATTTGCACCCATTGCTAAAGCAGCATTAGATACTGTATTGCCAATGGTATGGTCTGAATATCCTGTAGGAGTTTTAAATGCATTCTTCATTGTCGTCATTGCTTTAAGGTTTACATCTTTTATATCTGTTGGATAAACAGATACACAATGTAATAATATTACATCTTTATTGTCCTGACTTGCAATTACGTCAAGAGCTTCTTCTATTTCGCCCATACCACACATTCCTGTTGATAGAATTATTGGTTTTCGCTTAGATGCTACAAATTTAATTAACGGCAAATTAACAGCATCGAATGACGCTATCTTGAACGCATCTGGATTGTATTTCATGAGCATTTCACAAGAAGCTTCATCAAAAGCTGTAGATATTAATGATAGTTTGTTTTTTTTACACCATGCAAAGACTGAGTTGTGTTGTTCATCATTTAATCTCAGCCTCTCAAACATTTCACTCATATTTTCTTCCATTTCTAAAGTTTTATCTGCATACTTTGCTGATTTTGCTACTTTTGAAACTCTACTATCTTGTGTATATGATTGAATTTTTGCATAATCACATCCACTTTTCTTAACTTCATTTAAAAGTTCCATTAAGATTTTTTCACTTCCCTGGTGATTAATTCCTATCTCTGCGATTAATAATGGTGGCTGGTCTTCTCCTACTATTTTTTCTCCCACTTGAACTTTTGTGTTAAATTTAAATGGTCTAGACATTTTTATATTTTTATTAATTTTATAATGACTAGAGCTAAATAATTCTACTGTATCTTTTGCTTTTGCAAACATTACCTGCATATCTCCATAGGAAAATTCAGCAGCACCACCAACGGAATAAATGTTTTGCATTTGATGAATAGCTGAATTAGTTTTGGCTAATTCTAGCTCATAACCTTTGGTCATTATTGGATTAATGCATGGGAATACTCTAGTAAATCCTTTTACAAAATGTTTCATTTCTGAAAAACCCATATCACAAAATTGTTTAAAAACTTCTTTTGCTAAGTCCTCTGGTTTTTCATTAATTAGATGTGGTTTAGTTCTGTATGATATTTCAAATACAAGAATAGATTTATCTTTTGGAAAGTTATAATCAGAGTATTTTTTTTGTTCTGAAACTCTATGAAAATAGTTTTCATCATGTGCAAAATAAATTGAATGAATATCTTTTGGAAAAACATCTTTTTGATTAACAACTACATATGCAAGTATGTAGGAATTAAACTGTAATGAGCTTTTATGTCCCAAAAATTCTGCTGTTTTAGTTACTGGAAGAGTTGATATTATAATCTCATCTTTAATTTCAATTTCTTTTTTATTTGTAAACACAATTGAATTAATTTTATTATCTTTATATTTAAATGATGAAACTATATGACTTAAGTGAATATTATTTTTTTCTTTTATTTTATCAGCCATTCTGTTCATAATTGCTCCTGAACCTTTTTTTCCAGCTGCAGAGAACTGGTTATACCAAAAAGAAGAATGTTTTTTTCTTATTTCAATTCTTTTTGGAGCCCATTTAGCTGACATCTCATGTGTGGGTATCCCCCATAACTTCTTAGGATAAGTTTCAAAAAATAAATATTGTAATGTTGGGCCAACAATAGCTGTTACTACTTCTTTAAAGTTTTGTGCTCTCATAACATTTTCAGGGTTAATTTCCTTTAGCTCTTTTTTAACCTTTTTTTTTATTTCTTCTGGAAATTTTTCTATTGATTCTTCTGATAGCGGGTAATCATAGAGCACTCCATCTTTGTGGTTCTTAGCAAAAAATTCTTTTTGTACTAAAAGGTCATCAAAATTATCTAACCAAAATTTTTTCATTTCTGGATCATGTGTATGATAAATATGTGGGCCATAATCATATATCATTCCATCTACTTCCTCACTTCCACCAAGACCTCCCACTACTTTTCTGCCCTCGTACACATCAACACTTATGTTATTTTTAGCTAATCCAAAAGCTGTAGCTAAACCACAAGGTCCAGCTCCTAATACTATAAATTTTTTCATAAATTTTTATTAAATTTTTTATAAAGTAACTTGCCTATTTCAAAGTCTTCTTTTGTATCTATATCAAATGTTTCAATTGATTTTGGTATATTTATATATTTTACTTTGTTCCAGTCCCAAAACCATCCATTTTTTTTATAATGTTCTCTTTTAAAAAAATAAAAACAGTGAGCAAATTCTTTTGCCTTATCAACATATTTTGTATTTATGGTTTTTATCTTAGAACTGAAGTTATATGGTTTGTTCAAGCTACTCATAAAATAATTATTTACTTCATATACACCAAAGGCGGGCTTTTTAATTTTTTTACACTCATTTAAAAAGGACATAATTGTCTCAACTTTAAGTAAAGGCATGCATGCATTAACTTGTAATAAAAAATCAAATTTCTGATTATTCAAAAAATCATAGATTTCTGAAGCTTTTTCACTATTTGAAGATTTTTTTGTTCTTTGAACAAAAGGTATTCCGTATTGCTTACATTTTTTTTGAAATACCTTGTCATAGCCTCCAAAGAACACATTAACACCTAATTTTTGAATTTTTTGCATTTTTTTTAGAAATATATCTGTGAGAGATGTTCCACAAAAACTTTTCATCATTTTGTTTGGGCACCTTTCACTTGTTAGTCTAGCGCAAGACCATACAGCTATAGATATCTTGGATTTCATAATTTTTTTTCCCACTTAACTGATATATCAATCATTTTTTTTATTGAATTAAATTTTGGTTTCCATTTTAATGTTTTTTTTAGTTTATCACAATTAGCAACTATAAAAGGAAGGTCTCCATTTCTTTTTCTTACAACATTATAATCTAGTTTGTAAGTTTTTTTTGCAACAGAGACAATATCTTTAACAGAATAACCAATTCCATAGCCACAGTTAAGTATAAGTATATTTTTATTAATTTTTTTTTTAATATAAGCTAGTGATTTTAAATGAATATCTGAAAGATCCTCTAAATGAATAAAATCTCTAACAGCTGTTCCATCTTTTGTTGGATAATTATTTCCATAAATCTTAAAAATACTATTTCTTTTATTTATAGTTTTTGCTAAATTCTTAAATAAATTTAAATTATCACCTACCTGGCCAGTGAATAGATTTCTATCTGCACCCGCAACATTAAAATATCTTAAAATACAAAATTTCATTTTATCTTTCACACTCAGAATGTATTTCTCGACAAGCCATTTGGAAGCACCATAAGGGTTTTTTGGATTTTTTTTAAAATTTTCTTTAATTGTTACATTTTTTTCAGGGCTTTGATAAATAGCTGCGGTTGAAGAGAATACAAAATACTTAATATTATTTGAAATACAATTCTTTATAAAAATTTTTGATTTTAAACAATTATTCAAATAATACTTTTTAGGTTCTTTTAAAGATTCTGGGACAGATATAAGGGCAGCAAAATGGAAGACTGTTTGAATATCATTTTTCTTGATTATATTAGAAATTTCAGCTGAGTTAGAAATATCTAATTTAAAAAATTTTGATTTTTTCGGAATTATTTTTTTTTGACCTGTGCTTAAATTATCTACAATAAAGACTTTGTGACCCTTTTTAATAAGATCAAGGGATACTTTACTTCCAATATAGCCCGCACCACCTGTTACTAAAATATTCATTTATACTTATCCTTTTTCAAATCAAAATATCTAAAAAATCATCTAACTTTATTGTATTTATTTTTGGAATATTTAGTAATTTTCCATTTGTTATTACCCTATAATAATTATTCTGATCAGGAATTATTGATTTTAAATTTAAAAATTCTTCCTTAGGCCTTAGGTAAATAGGAAAATTCATCTTAAAATTTCCATTTAATGTTTTACGAATTAGAAAAATAAACAAATACAAGTGAAATTTTGATTTAAAGATTTCTCTAAAATTAAATTCAAAAGATCCAAAAAAATTCATATCCATACCAAGAAAGTATATTTTTTTAAATCCTAAAAATTTCAATAATGGGAAATGACATATAGATTGAGAATTTAAGAAATTTGTTTCTTTAAAATTTAATATGCCGTTTTCGTTCTTTACATTATAATATTCATTTAAATTAAATTTATCATTATTACTATTAAATTTAATTTTGATGGTTTCATTCTGATAGGAAAAGTTATCGAAGTTTTTTTTAAAATCTTCTTCATCAATTATTAAATTAGATTTTGGAAATAATTTTAAATTATCATATGGAGAATTTTTTAAAAAAACACTTTTTTTAAATATAAACTTTTTATGAATTCCTTTATGTGGTCTCCAGTCTTCATAAAAAACCTTAAAATTATTTTTTAAATAATCTACTTCTTCAAAATATTTTTTTTTTACAAATTTCTTGATATCAATATCACACATTAATGACCTAAAGATAAAATTTTGATAGTAATTATCTTTAAGTTTAATTGAAAAAGGACAAATAAAATAATCAGGGATAATTTTTTGATCGTACAGTTTTTTTGAAATACACTTGGTCTCAGCAAATATTACAAATTTATTCTTATCCGTTAGACTTAACTTATCAATATATGTATCAATTGAAGTTCCTCCTAATATAACAATTGCTGACTTATTTGAATACTGATTTTTATTCATAATTAATTAATAAATTTAGATATAAATGAGCCTTTATTTAATACTTTAAATCTTATTTTTCCTTTTTTGTGATAGAAATTAATTTTATCAAAATTATATAAGTTTAGATATTTTACCATATAATCTATATCATCCTCTTTTATATTATTTATAATATTTTTCCTTAATCAATGAATTCTACTAAAATACCATTTTTTTTATTTACATTTTTTAATCTATGGTCATATTTTTTTATAAAAGTTCCACCTAATAAAATTATAACACCACTATCTGAATAAAAAATTTTGTTTATATATTTTTAAATGAACTTAAAAAAGTTTTATTGTCAGATTTCAAATTAATAATAATTTTTTTATCTTTGATTTTAAATTGAGCTTGATCTTTAAAATATAATCTAAGATAATTCGTAACACCAATTATATCATCATCTCGATTTATATTTAGAAAATGCTTTCTTGGTCTGTGAATTCCATTAAAAAACCATTTCTTAAACCCTAAAACTGACGGAAATATACTCCACATAATTTCAAATGTGGTAGCAAAATATGGCCATTTAATAATTTTACTAATTTCATATTTATTCAGATAATTGTCTAAGTTTCTAATGAATTTTTTAGACATTAAATGTTGGCATGAACATCCAAAATAGTATGGAGATTTTTCTTCGTGATAAACAATATTTTTATAATCATAAATATTTTTTGAAATCTTTCTTAATGGATACCAGTAAGATCTATCATCAGTTACAATAATTTTTTTTTCAAATGGGTTTAAATAAATCTTTTTATACACATAGCTTTTAATAAATAGTTTTATTCTCACAAGCCAATTAATATTATACCTTAATACATGGTTTTCAGTTCTACCACTCATGATATTAATATTATTTTTTATTATTTTTGGCCATTTTTTTAAAATTTTATGAAATTTTTTATTTTTACAAAAATGTGAAAGTATTTGATGAGACATATTTGTTTCATAATCTTTCATATTATTTACTGATATTTTTTTATTATAAAAGTTCTTATAAAATATATTTCTGGAGATAATTCTTTTTTCATGTCCTGAAGTTAAAAAATCTGGTTTTTTTTTATTAATGAAATCTTTAATTGACTCTAAAACATTTTCATTAGTAAATAAAAAGCCTTCCATTAAAAAAAAACAATAATCATATTTTTTGTATATTTTCTTACCAATAAATTTTATCCAAGCACTTGAGTCTAGCCCCTGATCATTTTCCACATAATGAGTTTTGTACTTTATGTTTAAATTTTTTATTACGTCAAGAGTTTCTTTATCAAATTTTGATAATTGTTTATTTTTTTGTTTAAATTTTTTTGCATATTTATAATATTTTGTATAGCTTTTTTTATTAACTTTAGTTCCATCACCTTTAATTATTATAAAATGTAAATCATATTTTAAATCTGTTTTTTGCAAAAATAACGAAATCAATGATGAGTGAATTAACCAACTTTTATGGTGCACTAAGATACAGATTGCTAATTTCATTTCTTTTTTTTCATTTTTAGTAATTTTCCATAAAGTATATCCGCAGGTTTCTTTTTTTTAATACCACTAAATATTGATAGATATTTATTATATTTGTCATTATTTGAAATAAAATCATCTATGCTATGATTGGGAATTTTTTTTATAAAATCTGAAATAGAATAAGAAAAAACCACTCCATCAAAGTTAAATAAGTTGTTTTTTTTATAATTATAAAATAATTTTGTATTTTTATCCTGAAAAAAATTATTAGGAAATTCTAAGTTAATAAAGGGGATTCTGTGAAGTGTTGATTCTAGAACTGTTAGTGATGAATAACCAACAACAATTTTGGATTTTTCTAATACTGCTTGAATTTTACTTGGCATTTGTTGTGACCCATCATCTTCAATTATTTGGTCACATATTTTATATAAAGACGAATTGATGGGAAATTTATTCCTCGATTTAACAACAAATAGTAAATTATTCCTATCACAAAATTTTCTTATTCCTTTAATTACTTTATACTCATTCTGGTAATTTAAACTTTTATTAATTGATTTTAAATTTTGGTATTTCAAAAAAAATTTTTCCTTAACATAATTAAATAAAGAAGTGATTAGACCAAGTTTTAATCTATTATAATAATGATCAAAAAAATTTATTCCATTTCCAGCAAACGATGCCTGAAATGCAAAATCTCTGTTTTTAAATCTACTCCTCAGATATGGGAAGGGTAAATATACTAGGCTATTTCTTTTATTATCTTTTTTTTGAATATTATACTGCACATTACCTAAATGAATTATTTTTGATCGTCCATTTAATAAATAATTAGATTTTTTATCATTTTTTTTTATATAATTCATTCCAGTTTTATGTATTTCTTTCGAGTATGAAAAAAATATTGGATAATGATTAATAATGTTTTTATTTAGTGAGTACTGGCTATTCGCATAAGTATCAATACCAGTAGAAATTACACACCATTTTTTTTTCATTTTTTTTATGAATTCTGAATCAATATTAAATAGTCTTGGATTTATAAAATCAATACCCAGCACAAAATCAATATCATTTTCTTTTTTTAGATAATTGCTTATTTCTGCTTTATTATAAAAATTTATAAAACGTATTTTTTTTTTAATTTTTTTATTTTTAAAATTTAAATTTTTAATCGAAAGATAAGCTTTAAACCCTTGACTTTTCTCATCTAAAGCATATCTCAAAATAGTGATTTTACTTTTTTTATTTAAGAAAACTTTAATTATATTCTCAAAATGTCTCAATTCATTATTTCTTTTTAAGATTATGATTATATTCATTTTAAAATTATTGATTAAATAAACTGTAAATTAAATAAGTCTCTATAAATTTTTGATGATTTTAACAAATCTTTATGTGTCCCAATACATTCTACTTTTTTGTTATTCATCACAATTATTTTATCAACTTTTTTTATTGTACTAAATCTATGAGCTACAATAATTGATGTTTTTAACTTAAGAATTCTATTAATAGATTCTTGAACAATTTTTTCTGACTTACTATCTAAAGAGCTAGTTGCCTCATCAAAAATGATTATTTCAGGATTAGAAACAATTGCTCTTGCAATCGATATTCTCTGTTTTTCTCCACCTGACAATCTAATTCCACGGTCTCCAACTAACGTATTATATTTTCTTTTTTTAGAAGATATAAAACTATGCGAATTTGATATTTTAGTTGCTCTAACTACATCTGAATATGAAATATTTTTTCTTCCACACACTATATTGTTATAAATGGTATCATTATATAAAAATGTTTCCTGAGGAATAAATCCAAATAATTTATGGTATTTGTTCAAATCTAAATTTTTTATATTTTGGCTATCTAGTTTTATTGATCCTGAAAGAGGATCGTATAATCTTAAAATTAAATCAACCAAAGTTGATTTTCCACTTCCACTAGGCCCCACAATGGCAATCTTTTCATTTTTTTTAATTGTGAAAGATTTAAAGTCTATTTTCAGATCTTTGTTATACGCAAAACTACACCTACTTACTTTTATCTCTTCCTTAAAATTAAAATTTTTTATGCTTCCGTTCTTTATTTTACTTTCAATTTTTTGATAAAAATTAATTTTAGAATAAGATGCACTTAAAGCAATTATCCAGGTAAAAACAGTTGAAAATCGTAGTACCGGACCAATCATCATCCTTCCAACAATTATAAACATGAGCCCTCCCTGAAGAGACATTTCATTAGTTTCAATCTTATTCAAAATTAAAAATAACAATAAGACAATGCTTAATGCTGTTAGTATCGACTTTATTGGTGTTTGTAATTCTTCAATTATGCTAGCTCTAAAACCATATTTTCTTTCCTCAGCTTGAATCTTATTCAATTTATTAAATTTTTGATTTCTTATGTTAAATAATTTAATAAGTTTTATTGAGCTAAAAATTTCGTTTAATGAAGATAGTAATATTGCACTTTTATTATGAACAGAAATAAGGCTGTTTTTTATAGGTTTTTTTAATATCAGCATAATTAAATACTGTATAAGGAAGATTATAAGGGTTAAAAAAAAAATAACGTTATCAGTCTTTATTAAAAAATAACTGTAAATAATTATTAACGTACCTTGATAAAAAAAACTTTGTACAACAGGAATAATTCCTTGTGACACCGATTTGGAATCGGTCATGATTCTAGATATCAGATTGCCATATTTTTGATTTGAAAAAAAATTATAATCTAAGCTTAAAAGATGTTTGATAAAATTTTCTCTTATTGAAATTGTTAGTGAAGCATCGCACCATTTTGAAATAGCACTTGCAATATAAGATAACATAGAGCCTAAAATAACCACAATCAAAAACAAAATTGAAAGTATAACTAAATTATTAATTTTATTAGTATTTTCATTTAATTGAATAAAATTATTTAAAATTAATAAAAATTTTTCACCGACAAAATTTAAATCAAAAAAGCTTTTGTTAATTTCAGAAGAAACTTGAGATGTTTCATTACCCAATAAATTAATATCTTGGGGTAAAGATATTTCCATCATTGATGCAAAAATTATTGGCTGTAGAACTGTAAAAACGTTAGCAAATAAAATTATAAAAATCATGATAAAAAATAATTTCCAAACCTTATTGACATTATTTTTTAATAAAAAAATAAATAAATTT
>Ga0180120_10001301_pt1 | contig 12775 bp, 17 predicted proteins | sample CPBDNA_3_FD_129677 | JGI IMG/M metagenome (GOLD analysis project Ga0180120, IMG submission 129677) | Freshwater to marine salinity gradient microbial communities from Chesapeake Bay, USA - CPBay_Spr_31_0.2_DNA (version 2) (version 2) | ecosystem: Environmental > Aquatic > Marine > Coastal ... | reverse complement strand
TTAGTGCAAAAGTTTAGCCATAATAATTATTTATTTTTGGAGGATGGCACATTCTTTTCGCAAGAAAATAATTACATAGCGTAAATGTGAATTCAATACCCCTAAATGTGAATTCAATAGGGGGTCAAATGTGAATTCAATACCCCCCCCGAACTATAAATGTGAATTCAATACCCCCTTTTTTTGGGGGTTTTTTTGTCTATTTTACATAATAAATAATATGTTAAAGTTTTGTTAAATGTTTGGCTATGTCAAAAATTACATTATTTTCACTTGCGCACGTTTTCCTTATATGGTACTTTAATTATTGTCAATAATTTGTTTATATCATTTTTTTTATTACTTTTATGGAGTGCGAAATACGTACCAACAGAAAACAGTTTAACCGCCTGATAATCAGGCACTTAATTAAAACATTATGACATTAACAGAAAAAAAACCGAAATCCCAAACCTTTAATTCATTTGAAATTTACTATTCACCAGTATTTAAAATGTATGATTTCACAATTCTTAATTGTAAAAAAGAAGTTATATACTATGACCATTCCTCAAGCTTAAAACAAATTAATAAATTAATTCAACAATATAAATAATTAACACACTAAATTAAAACGCTATGAAAACAGAAAAACAAATTATCAGAACTATTGACAATTTTAGTAGGTACTTATTTTTAGCAATGCTAATTTTAATACCTGTATTAATAACTTTTAACATTATAAGATTATGAAATTAATAGGAATAACCGCAAACGAAATTGTATCAAGAAATTGCCCAAAGAAAAACAAGGATTTGTCTTTTGTCCTTCACGGTTTTGTTGAATGGTCCTGTAAGGATGCGCAAAAAGGCTTAGAATTTGGCGATTCAATCGAAATGAGTATTAATATAGATATTCACGAATTTATAGAATGGTTCGACACAAAAACAATAAACGAACTAAAAAAAGCATTAATAAACCATATTAAAACTAAATAAACAATGGAACTTTTAACACAAAACACAAAACTTAAAAGCACGTCAAAGATAATTGGCAAAAGGGTTTTCAATTTCGGTATTACCGCTTATAAAAGTATAACGGGTAAAATAATATGTCCGTTTGCAGATAAATGCGTTGAATATTGCTATGCACAAAAAGGAGCTTATTCGTGGTCAAATGTGAAACCCGCATTTGAAAAGCGATATGAAATAACAAAACAGGATAATTTTATTGAACTAATGAATAAGGAAATAAAACGTAAAAAAGTAGACTTTCTAAGGGTACACGATTCGGGGGATTTTTATTCTAATTCCTACATTCAAAAATGGTTTAAAATAGCGAATCAAAACCCAAACGTTAATTTTTACGCTTATACTAAATCTATTCCTTTATTCAAAGGATTGTCAATACCCGAGAATTTTGATATAATATTTAGCGAAGGCTCAAAAGTTGATGAACTTATAAATGTTAAAACTGATAGGCACGCAAAGATTTTTAACAGTGTTAACGAATTAGAAAAGGCAGGTTATATTAACGCATCTAAAAACGATTTGAACGCAACAAAATTCTTTACTAAGAACCACAAAGTAGGTTTAGTATATCACTAAAAAAAAGATTATGATTTTAAGACAATTTACATTTCATTATACCGATAAAAGGATTGGTTCAAAAATATTTAATAAATTTTGTATATATCCAAAAAAAACAAAACTATATAAACAAGGAATAAAAATGCTCAACAATGGGCAAATAACAAGATTAGATATAAATTAAAAACATTATGAGCACACTATTATTTTTAACTACACCGATACTATTTATATTAATACTAATAATTTTAACACTATGAAACAAAAAGAAACATTTACAAAGGAAATTACCTACAAAATGAAAAACGGCAAAATAATTAATACCGTTAAAAAGTTCAGGAATTTACACCACTTTGATAATTATTATAATAAGTTAGTGCAAGCGCAATGCAATGTACTTGACATCACAGAACCAATTCAAGACTTTTATAGGAACGTTAATAATATTTTCAATTATGGGCAATAAAAAGCAATTCCAGTACCTAAGACAGGTTAAAAAAGACAATAGGAAATACTTTTATATAAATTGGAAGGATAAAACGACCACCTATTTAAATCAAGAAACTAACAAGATTGAAACTATTAAAACTAAATTATTATGAGCAAACAAGAAAGAAAAAATTGGTGGCAAAGTGAACTGGTAAACCATCCACCATCAAAAATGGTTACTGAAAGAAACAAATTAATAGAAAAACTAAATAAAGAAAGAAAGAGTAAATAATGAAATTAAAATGAATATTAATAATCTTAAACCCTCTTAATTGAGGGTTTTTTTATGGGGTATAATTGCCTAATGTGTTGAGAATCAATAGAGCAGAATTAAATATAGGGTGGATAGGTACGTTTCTTTACCCTCACGTCCATTTTAAGCTACCTCACGTCCATTTTAAGCGCACCAAACCAATTTCCTATACCTACACACCCCTCAATTTAATAGATGCCCTTAGAAACGCTTAGAATCGCTTTTGTATTTTATTATAATTCCCATACCTGAAGTCCAGTTACTAATTTAATGCCCTTAGAACTACTTAAAATGCTATTTAAGGCTATAAGCTATATAAGACGTTTTAAGCCACTCAAATATGCTCAGGTATACACAAACACCTTGCAACGTTTAAAGTCGCTTAAAAGTACCTTAGAATGCTTTTTAAGGGATGTTATGTTGCGACTCTCCCTGTAAAAAACTCTTTCCCCGTTATTACACCAAACTCTCCTCACAAGACATATTTCCACCTGCCACATTATAATCCTTAAAATAAATTCACTATCTTGCATCTATGAACCGCAACAAGCTACCTAATCAACATAAGTCTATTCCCATCTTCAGGAATGACCAATGGAATTGTTTTAGATGGTGCATTAAGAATAACATCAAGGTTTATCCTGTGCCAAGAAAATGGGAAGAGAAAACCTATGAGATTGAAATATTTGACAACGGCACTACTCAACGAAGCGGAGTAAAATACAGCTACGAGGAGATGGCACTAAAACTTTGGGAATTATACTGCGTAATCTACGACAGGAATAATACTATATAATCTCCACCTGCCACTCCATTGTAAAGTTACAAGTACTACAAGTAACTGTATATATACTTTTTCTCTGAGTATATACATCTATAGAGTTACCTGTTAAGTTATGTTATATTAAGTTACAAGTAACAAGTAACTGTATATATAATATATATATATATATATATAATAAAAAATGCAATCAAAATTATTATCTTTATGTTGAGGTACAATTAATCAGGAATCTATTACTATAGTATATGGGAAAAAGTAGGAAAATAACTTTAAGCGTTCCAACAACATTGGGCGATATAACTCTTGGTCAATACCAAAAGTATATGAAAGTTATAGACGAAAACAAAGATGACAGTTTATCTGTTGACTTTGTAAATAAAAAGCTAATTGAGATATTTTGCGATGTGAATCTAAACGAGGTTGACAAGATACCGCTAAAAGAAGCTGAGAAGGTCATAGAAGTAATTACTAAGGCATTCGAACAAAAGGATAAGCTAATAAAACACTTTACCCTTAGAGAAGTGGAATTCGGTTTTATGCCTAAACTAGACGATATTTCTTTAGGGGAATACATCGACTTAGAGAATACAATCGTAGACTGGCAACAAATGCATAAAGCTATGGCAGTTCTCTACAGAGTTGTAAACTTTAAGTCAAAAGATAAATATACTATAGCACCTTACGAGCCGAATGACGAGGTGAGGGAGATAATGAAAGAAATGCCGTTAGATGCCGTAATGAGTTCAATGGTTTTTTTTTACGATTTAGGGAAGGAGTTATCGATAGCTACCCTGAACTTTATAGAACAGGAGATGAAACAGGGGAAGACTTCTCTGCCGAAGGAGTTTTTGGACAAAAATGGGGATGGTATCAGTCAATATATGCAATCGCTAAAGGAAATGTCCTCGAATTTGACAGAGTTACACAAGAGTCCCTTTTCAAGTGTTTAAACTACTTAGTGTTTGAGAAAGAGAAAAACGAATTAGAAGCAAAGTTGCTAAAGAAAGCATATAAAAAATGAAAACATATTACGACCTAATAGACAACATCTACACTTACCTAAACGGTAATGAGAATGTCACCACAGTTACTTTTGGTGATATAATGGAAGTTGATTTGTCTAAGCAAAGCATATTCCCTCTCTCTCACGTAAACGTAAATGACGTTACTTTCTCAGACCATACAATGACTTTTGGAATTAACGTAATAGTGATGGATATTGTAGATGAAAATAAAGATGACAAACAAAGCGAGGCTTTGCCTTATAGAGGCTTGGATAACAAGCAAGATATTCTCAATACAATGCTTACTGTGGTTAATGGACTTCAGAGTTCGCTTCGTAGAGGAGGAATGCAAACGAATAATTATGAATTATTGGAATCGGCTAATGCTACTTTGTTTGAAGATAGGTTCGAAAATCTACTGACCGGATGGAGTTTAGTTATAAACATAGAAGTACCCAATACAGAGATGGCATTGATTAACGCAAATGGAGGGTCGTGTCTTTAGCAATTAAATTCAAGAATACAAATTCTTGGCTGAATGGATTTTCAGACAGACTCGTTAAATTACTTCGCATTGAGGTAAGTCGAAACAGGACTAGAACATATAAGGGTGCAAATGGAAAACCTGACAGAGTCATAACCGCTCCTATCGATAGCTCAGGAAGTTTAAGGAGTAGCCTAGAAGCCGTTAAGAAGAAATATAATGATGGCTTCGGTTCTAACATAATGGGGAATGATTATGCTGATAAAATAAATGATGGAGGTACGGCAAATCCGAGTATAGATAGTTTAATAAGTTGGATTAGAAAGAAGCCTGTTACATTACAGACTACGGGTAATAGAGTAGTAAATTTAACAGAGGGAAGAATAAAGCATTTAGCTAAGAATATAAAAAAGTCTATTCAGTCAATAGGAATACAAAAGACTGGATTTATAGACGATGCTCTAAAGGATGTGATGAAAGAAATAGACTCTATACATAATCCTTTGATAAAAGATGTAGAGTTAAATGTTGATGAGATATTAGATAGAGCAGGTTATACTAAACAAGGAGATAATTATATTATAAAATAAAATGGCTACAAAAAAGATTAACGTAAGGAGTCCGTTCTATGTGGAGGTAAATTCACAATCACCACCATCACCACCTGCACCAGTAATAGTTCCTGAAACATTTTATCAATGGGGAGGTCTTATAAACTACTCTGACAACGTAGGTTCTTCAGTAATAACTGTATCCTCCTACAATAAAGAACAATTAGAAGATGAGTTTATATGTAAACAATGCAATGGTCCAAGTGCTATTAGCAATAAAAGAAGTCAATATGCATATTCTCAATATAAATCTAAGAGGCTACCAATGCAGGTTGGAGACCAAGTTTATGATGAGAACGGAGTTGCGTTAACAGTTGCAGCCACTAGAGGCACTATAGCTTATGGGGTAGAGAACGGGGCAATTCTAGAGACTGGAATTAACCCTTGTCAGAAATCAACAACTATTGTTGGAGAAGAGACCGTGTATAAACAATATTTAAGCCATATATACACTTGGGACTCTAGCGGTATTATTACCGCTGTTGATATTCCAGTTACGAATTGTGAAGATAAACCTATAAATTCATTAAAGACTGAAATTATAGACCAAAACTTGCTTTGCGGACAGACATTTTCAATAGGAGAAGATATAGGAGGCAGAAGGTTTCTTGTAGATGGAACTAACAAGCTAGGTAACTTTACATTTACAGTTACATCTGAAATACCCGTTCAAATATTAACAACAGTTAATGGTGTTCAGACTGACCAAAAATACGTAGGTGGAGACAATTGGGAACCGCTTATGTTAGATTCAGGAGTACAAGCATCTGAGCTAGTTAATTTAACGTCAGGTGCTGTTGGAACAAGTGTTTTTACACTTAATAAAACAAGTACAGACCTTAATCAAGTTATACTTGAAGTTCGTGCGCCAGTAACGACCTCAGAAGTAACAATTCAATCAAGTCTATGCCCTGCGGATATTTCAAGAGATGCGGCACCTGCAATTACAGGTACTACTGGAAGTATAATACCCGGTTCAACTGCTATGATTTTTGAATTCGACACTAATATGATTTCATCTTCACAAGTTGATGCGTATGCTGCAAATGCTTCTGTAGGCTTAGAAATATCTATTAATAGTTCGGTTGTCAAAACCCTTAGTCCTGCTCAATTAAATTGGAATGAAAATGCAAGTGCATCTAGTAATATAAAGAGTTTTGTTTTAACAAATATAACATCTACTGAATACGAAATGGCAACAGGTTCTGGAGGGTTTATTAAAGACAAAACACCTATTTTAGTGAATTGTTCTACTCTAGCTAAAGTAGAAAATAGAATATCATTTAAATGGACAAGCTCTAATAATGATGTATTCGTTAGAAGCAATGACTTTAAGATAATGAGAACTGGTCTTTTTTATGATAGTGTTTCATCTTCATACAGGTGGGCGGATGCATATCTCCACTCTACGTATAACAATTATGGATTCTCTAGTATACGGGACTCAAATATATCAGAGCTTAATGGTAATCATAAAGTTATGAGTAATGCGGTTAATAAAAGCTATGAAATAAGCTATGAAATTGTTGATGGCACACCTGAAAAACACGCAGTAATAGTCTATAGGTATCCTCGACCGAATAACCTAAATATTAATAATAGCGACATCACTACATATACTAGCGAAGGTGCTTATAAATTAAGTAACAACGCTTTTTATTATGACAACGGGCACCGCTTTTAAAAGATAATACATAGAAAAATGACACTAACAAACGCAACATTAAATTTATACATATACACAGGACTTAAAGGGAATAGACCCATAAACCCTCAATATACATTGACTAAAAAGGTTTTAGCAGAGAATCAAGAAATTGTATTTGAAATATCGGAGCTTATTAAGGATTATATTGACGTAAAGTTTAGTGGAGATTACTCGAATATACAGCAAACTGCTTGGGTAGAATATGATATATCTAGAATATTCTCAGATGGTACAACCGACACTAATAAATTTTTAGCAATAGGTCTTCTTGGTTACGGAGATTTTGAAGATGGAATAAATCCAGTACTAAGCAATGATATTCTTATCTCTAATGATGTTGTATTTGTTAAGGATGGGGAACAAGCCTATATACCTATATACACATCTGTAGATGCAAATGGAACCTATAAGGTAGAGTATTTTGATAGTAGTACACTATTAAATTCTATCACCTACGGAGGTAGCGTCACTAGATATACTGTAGATACTGAGGAAATAAGAGTAAGTGAAAATAAAGCTCCTTTCACAACTGACTTAACGTCATCAAGAGAGTCTGGTGCAGAAGGGTTTTCTCAGCAATCTTCTGTAGTTCCCGGTGCTAATAGATTCCTATTAACTAGAGCCGATGGCACAACTAGAAGCCTTGAAATAAGATATGTCGAGGAATGCAAGCAGACACCTTACAAGATGTCTTTTATGAATAAGTTTGGAGCAATTCAAGACCTTTGGTTCTTTAAACGTAGAGATGACTCATTTGAAACTCAGAGAGAAGATTACAAGCGTTCTATACTAAATACAACTGCCGGAATAAGTTACAATCAATATGACCATTCTAGAAAGGCGTTAGATATAAGAGCAACAAAGAATCTTAAATTAAATACAGGCTTCATAACAGAAGACCATAACGAAGTCATAAGACAGCTTATGGTTACGGAATACTGTTGGATTCACGAAGAGGGAGGTTTAAGACCTGTAGTGCCTAAAACGCAATCGTTTAACATCAAAACTCAGCTAAACGAAAAGTTAATAAACTTCACTATAGAGTTTGAATATGCTAACAATTACATACAAGACATTAGATGATAGACGTACAATTATATATTGAGAATAATAGAGTCGATTTGTTTGATGATGAAGCTATTCAGTTGACTTCAACTATTCAAGATGTAAGGGATATTTCTAAAGTATTTGCAGATTACTCTAAAACATTTACTGTTCCTGCTAACGAAAGAAATAACAAAATATTTAAGCATTTCTACAATCCGGACATTGAAGGTTTTGATGGAACGGTAAAGAGACCTGCTAAAATAGAATTAAATCACGCTCCCTTCAGGGAGGGATTTATTTACATACAAGCTGCTAACTTAAAGAATAACGTAGCTAACACCTACACTCTTATATTCTTTGGGGGTCTAATACAATTAAAAGATGATATAAAGGAAAATAAGCTTTCATCTTTAATAAGTGAATTAAGTGTTTATGACCACGATTATACTGTGGCTAATGTAGAAACAGGGTTTACAAGTGGATTGAGTGATGGAAATATCATTTATCCTTTAATAACGTCTGAAAAAAGGTTATTTCTTGATAGTGTGATTAGTGGTAGTGCAGATGAAAACTATAATGGAAATATATTTAGCGCTCCATCTCCTGATACTGCAAGAGGATTAGCTTACACAGATTTGAAACCTGCAATAAAAGTAATTAAGGTATTGAAAGCTATAGAGACTAAATATAATATTAAGTTCTCAGACTTTTTCGACACAGAAGATGGACAGACACAAGTTCAACTTCAGAATTTGTATCTTTGGTTATCTAGAGAATCTGGAGAGATAATATCTTATACAAGCACAGGAACAAGCGTGATTAAGCAGATTCCTTTTACTGATTTTACTACATCAAATCCAAACTCAGAATTAACTTTTGTAAATAACACTTGGTCTTTTGCCACTACATATACAGAAGAGGCTTATGGCGGACTTCAACAATCTTTATACAACGAATATTTTAGAGCAGAGGTTACTTTATCTAGTTTTGTTCCCACTACTGCATCTGTTAATATAAAAGCTGTTGATGAAATTACAGGAAGTGTGATATCGGAAGTAACAGTAACACCATCAACTCCAGGTGCATTCTTTAACTTTAGGAATTATGTAAGAAACAATGAAAGAAGAAGCTACAGGATTAAATTCATTGCAGAAAGCGATTCGGGCGTTGCATTTAAGGCTAGTGTAAAATTAATGAAAAAATATCTTGGATTTGGTATAACAAGCAGTTTAGATATAGAATCCACTTTTACAGTATTTAATGACCAATCATCAAGCACTATAGATAAAATAGTTATTACTCAGCAGATGCCTGATATGAAGATTTTAGATTTCCTTACAGGTTTATTTAAGATGTTTAACTTGACAGCATATGTTCAAGAACCAGTAGCTTCAACACCGGTAATAGAAGTAAAACCCCTTGATGATTATTATAACGATGCTATATTAAATACATCAAAAGGAACCATAGATGTTGCGGATTACATAGACAGCGAAGCTCATTCCGTAAAACCCAGTAAGTTATTTAACAAAATAAACTTTAAATACGAGGAAACCAATACCGTATTAATGGAGCAACATACAGCACTCCATAATAAAGTTTTTGGCAATTCTTCATTCCCTCCTGTAGATGAGAAGCCTTTTGACATTGTAGGAGAAGAGTATAATGTTGAAGTTCCATTCTCTCACTTAAAGTATGAGAGGCTTTATGACCTAGGAGTTGCAGGAGCAGACACAGAAATTCAATGGGGATATGCGGCAGGTGGTACTTTTAGTCACCAAGATGGCACACCTCAATCTAACGATATTCCTACAGGTAATTATAGTCCTGAAAAAATAGAACCATTATTGTTTTATGGAATAAATCAAACTATATCCGACTCTACCAAAAAGATAAACTGGATTTCAGGAACGGCATTTGGCATATCACAATACTGGAGACCTTCCAACTCAAATGAAGCAGGTACTTTTGAAATTGCACCTAGTTTTAATTTGAATTTTGATAATGAATATGATGAATGGAATAGAAAAGATTATTCATCAGTTCAAACAGGTGTTACGGGAGAAACAGATTCAAATAATAGTTCTTTATTTTTAATGTATTATAAGAAGTATATACAAAGTATTTATGATTATAAAAAAAGATTATTTAATTATATATCTTATTTACCTGCAAAAATATTAACCACATATAAGTTAAATGACCAACTAAAACTTCACGATAGATTATTTCATATTAATTCAATAACTACGAACTTAACTACAGGGGAATCAAACTTAGAATTAATAAACCTAACTCCTCAAGCGGAGGAGGTAATACCGGATGTGTTTGAAGAGCCTACTTTAGCTGTAACTCCAGTATCACTAGGTTACGCTAAGAATAGAGGTCAATATTCATCGGTTCAAAGCAGAGCTTGTCAAGCATTTTCAAGTAATCCAATTAGTATATATATGAGTTCATCATCATCTCCCACAACATTCGCTAATGCAGAGTTTCTATATCAAGACCCATCAGGAACAATTCCTCTAAGTGGATTATACAGTGATGGAAATATAATAAGAGAGTTTTGGAGTGGACTACCTAATAATGATGTACCAACAGCTAACTGCCCATAATTATGATAAAAAATGTAATAGACTTACTAAATGTAAGCGATTGGTACGGAATCTCAGAGAATGTAGACATTGCTAAAGGCAAGTACAAAGCTGTTGGAAATATGAAAGAAATGAAACAACAATTAAAACGAATTTACAATGGCAAATAAGAATATATTAATTAAGATTGAGGTAAATGACAAGGCTTCACCTCAAATCAAAAATACAGGTAATGCAGTTGATAAACTAGCTAAGAGCGTAGACCTTTTAAGTAAATCTGAACAAAAAGAGTTTGTTATTGCTGAGCAATCAAGAATAAAAAAAACTGCTCAGATTCAGGGATTAAAACAACAGGCTGCTGCTGCATTACAAGTTGAAGCTGCTACAAATGGAGTTAGAGCCACATCAGGTCTTAACAATGCTATACTTCTAGAAACAGGTAGATTAGCTTCTGATGCATCTTATGGTTTTCAAGGCATAGCAAACAACTTAGGTCAATTAATATCTTTGTTTCAAATATCAGCTAAAAATTCAGGTGGATTTGTAGCAGCTTTAAAGCAAGTAGGAGGTCAAATACTTGGAACAGGAGGTGTTCTTATTGCTATTCAACTTATGATTAGTTTTTTACCTCAATTAGAAAGGTGGTTTAATAAAACTTCACACGCAGCAGAAGAGGCAGCAAAAGAAATGAAGGAATTAACGCAAGCTATATCTGAGCAAATTGAGATGTTTGAAAGATTAACATATAAACATCTGCCTGATTTTATACTTACAGGAAAAGCACTTGATGAGACTGTTAAGTTATTAAGTAATAGATTCTCCAAGTTTAAAGCAGGGGTAGAAAACCTTAAAGAAAAAGGATTAGATAAGAGTGAAGAATCTCTTACGAAGCTACTAAATAATTTTAATCGACTTAATGTTTTACAAAAAGAATTAATAATAACAAATAAAAAATATACAGAAAGTCTAGCAGGAGGTAGTGAGGTAGATGGAAAAAGAACTATAGCATTAAGAAAAAAGCATAGGGATATATTAGCGGAAATGATAATGCTTGAAGAGGATTTTAAAGTAAAGAGAATTGAAAGGATTGACGAAACCAGTCAAGAAAAGATAATTTTCGATATGGAGAAACAAAAACATTTATTAATAGACATAAATGAATTGGAATTAGAGAGGGGAATAGTTAGAGACATTGACCCTGAAATGGAAAAAGATAATTTCTTATTGCAGTTTAAAATTAAAAATATACAAGAAGAGATTGAAGCAAAAAGAAAAGCATCATTACAGGAGTTAGATATATATTACAAAGATTTAGATAATTTTACTTTTATTGAATCTGAAAAAGCTAAGATAAATGCTTTCTATAATAAAGAGCAGGCAGATGCAGCTATTAAATCCGGTAAAGATTTTGACGACCTACAACAAAAAAAATTAGCAGCACTTGCTACATTTACAGAAGGTTTCTCTCAGCTCCTAGGAGAGCAATCAGCAGCAGGGAAAGCATTTGCAAGTGCAACAGCATTAATAGACACTTACGCAGCCGTAATGCAAGTTTGGTCAGATAAGTCATTGCCTTATGCATTTAAAGTAATTGCATCAGCAGGTGTTCTAGCGACTGGAATTTCTAATGTTCAAAAAATAAACGCTGTTGATGTAAGTGGGAGAGGTCAGGCTGGTGCAGCAGGAGGGACTATAAATGCGCCTGACTTTAATGTAGTAGGAACATCAGAAACATCTCAACTAGCACAAGCAGTAGGACAAACAAGCCAAAGTCAAGTAGTAAAAGCATATGTAGTATCAAGTGAAATAACTTCACAACAACAATTTGATAGAGACTCAAAAAACTTAGCATCACTATAAATATTTAAATTATGAGAATTATAGAATTATTAATTGACGAAGACGCTCTTTTTTCAGGCATCGAAGCTATATCAATAGTGGACAAGCCGGCAATAGAGGAAAACTTCATTGCTCTTAACGAGCAACAGAAAACAAAGTTGGCTGAAGTAGACAATGAGAAAAGGATTCTTATGGGTGCAGCCTTAATCCCTAACAAGAACATCTACCGTACAGATGGAGAGGAAGAGTATTACATCTACTTCTCTGACCAAACAGTTAGACAGGCTTCGGAATTATTCCTAATGAATGGGAATCAGAATGAATCTACTTTGGAACACGAGGCTAAGTTAAACGGTCTTAGTGTAGTTGAAAGTTGGATTGTAGAAGATGAAGT
>Ga0180120_10001289_pt1 | contig 12848 bp, 9 predicted proteins | sample CPBDNA_3_FD_129677 | JGI IMG/M metagenome (GOLD analysis project Ga0180120, IMG submission 129677) | Freshwater to marine salinity gradient microbial communities from Chesapeake Bay, USA - CPBay_Spr_31_0.2_DNA (version 2) (version 2) | ecosystem: Environmental > Aquatic > Marine > Coastal ... | reverse complement strand
TCTAATTGGTACCTGCAGCTGGCCGAACACCTCGAGGCAGGCACACGATTGGCACAGGCGCTCAGTGTTTGCTCGGGTCCTTCGCAAAAAGATCGGTTGCGCATGGCAGCTTTAATCGAAGACGGTCTTAATATAACTGAAGTCATGCAGCGCGCGCCTGCGTGGTTGCCCACATCCGACCGCACTTTTATTTGCACCGCAATGGAAACTGGGCGGCTACCGCAAACTCTGCATAACTTGTCCGAGCGCCACCAACGTATTGGCAAGACTAAGCATAAAGTCATCCTTGGCCTACTCTACCCCATGGGAGTCTATCACTTTGCGGCTCTACTTTTACCGCTCGTACAAATGATCGATTTTGAAAATGGCTTCAACTGGCAGCCTCAAGAGTACCTTCTTAAAAGTTCGCTGCTGATCGGGCCACTCTGGGCACTGATTGCCCTAATTCTTTTCCTTGTCAAAACGCACCACCCTCTGTTGCCCCGCATCTTACGCTGCGTCCCACTGCTGAGGCGTTACAGTCAATCGCAAGCGCTCGCAGATTTCGCCTATGCGCTCGGCACTTTTATTGACGCCGGTGTACCTATACAGCAGGCATGGGCGGGCTCCGCAAATATCGCTCACGACCCTGGCCTTAACCAAGCGTATAAAGCGATGCGCTCGACATTCGATGCAGGCGAAGACCCTACCACGCAGCTGCATCGTTTCAAAGTCTTCCCAGCTGACTTCATCGCATTCTACGCGACTGGGTCCGAAAGTGGTAAACTCGACGCAATGATGCTCAAAACTGGCAAACAATATCAGGCACAGGCTAATAATGCGATGACTACCGCGTCGGTCGTCTACCCTTCAATCTTTTTCCTTTGCGTCGCTGTCTTTATCGCCACCGCCGTCTTTCAAGTCTACGGTGGATACCTCGATCTGCTAAACAATTTGGCGCAATGAGTCTGACTACCTCAACTCATCCCTCGCAGTAAAAACAACTTAGCCTACCAAGGTGAAGTTCAACCCTAGTTCCTTTTCTAGCTGTGTGATTTTACGGCGCTCCTTAGGTTCGATCAGTGTAATCGACACGCCTTTTTTACCCGCACGTGCAGTGCGTCCGCTACGATGTGTGTAGTATTGCATCGCATCTGGTAACTGTTGCTGGATGACAAACGACAAGCCTTCCACGTCAATCCCACGCGCAGCCACATCGGTTGCTATGAGGTACTGTGTGCGCTCTTTTTTAAATGCACGCATCACTTTATCACGATCCTTTTGACTTAGGTCTCCCTGCAACACGCCGACCGCTAAGCCGCGCTTCGTCAATTCCTGCCCAAGCGACACTGCACCTGCACGTGTACGGCTAAAAATCAATCCACGCTCCTGCCTACGAGCATCCAGATAGCGGAAAATAAATTCCACCTTATCTTCACGTGAACAAATCGCGTATTGATGATCAATATTCTGATTCACCACATGCTTCTTATCGATTTTCAATAGATGAGCATCCGCTGACATGTGTTCAGCCACCATACTTTTAATACGCTGCTGATATGTCGCGGAAAACAACCAAGTGCTTTTGCGATCCTTGGTCTGCTTAAAAATAGTATCCAGTTCCGACTGAAAGCCCATGCTCAACATCTCATCCGCCTCGTCCAACACCAGGTGACGGATCGATTGCAAGCGAATCGCTTTAAGCTTAAGTAAATCCATGAGTCGCCCCGGCGTAGCCACCACGATGTGTGTTGGTCGTTGCAAGCGCTTTACCTGAATATCAACTTTGTCTCCACCGGCGACCACTTCGACAAAGATCTTCGCCGAGAATTTAGTATAGCGAAAGAGTTGCTTGCCAATCTGCTGCGCTAGTTCACGAGTCGGCGCAATGATTAGTCCCTGAATTTCCTTAAACGTCGGATCCACTTTAGTTAAAAGCGGAAGACCAAAGGCGGCGGTCTTGCCAGTACCAGTCTGCGCTTGAGCAATCAGATCACCGCCGTCCTCCATTAAAAAAGGGATTGCCTGTGCCTGCACCGGCGTCGGCTCATGGATGCCTAGGGCTTCGATCCCTTGTCTCAAGTCATCTGGAATGCCGAGTTGTTTAAAAGTAGCTGTCATCGTAATATCTGCAGTTGTCCCACGAAATCATCTCTATGGAACCATTGAATGCAAGGACACTGCCGACTCTAAGACAAATGACCAGCAATGAATATAGAAAAAGATAAAGCACCTTTTAGGTAGCAAAGTGACTGCGCCGTCATGACCAGCTCTCGTATCAGCTCAAAATTGGAGCCCTTCAATCTTCTTTCCCCTCAGGCCAGCAACTTGTCACGGCATAATAAAATGTAGGCGGAAAATGAATCGACAGAGTAAAGGATTTTTACCCCACGTGGCAGGCTTAACACTACTTAATTTACGTTCTAATCAGGTCGTTTGCACACAATTGTAGTTATGCCCAGCTTAGACTAAACTTCATTTTGCTTCATGCCTTATGCGAAAATCGATAGACCCTGCGGTGCATATAGATTGCTAAGGCATTAGGCCTCGGCCATCTCATCGTCATCAACAAAGCGCACACAGATTGCAGCGAGTAACATCGAAGCCCCCCCCAGTAACACTGCATTCATAGTGTTGCCACCGAGCAAGCTAGACATCATCTTACCCAATCCTAACGAAGCTGCGATCTGAGGTAATACAATGAAGAAGTTAAACACGCCCATGTAGAAACCCATCTTTTCGCTGGGAATAACATTCGCAAGGATCGCATACGGCATCGATAGAATACTCGCCCAAGCTACGCCAACAGCGAGCATCGAGAGGAGCAGTGCATTCGGGCTATTGACCATCATCACTGAGACCAAGCCACAACCACCTATCACCAAACATACAGTATGAATCCCCTTGGCACTGAACTTGCGCACTAAGAAGAGAAGCAGGAATGAAAAGAGAAAGGCCACACCATTATAAACGGAGAAGCAGACCCCGCCCCACTCGGCTCCACTCTGATATTCAGGGCTCCCCTGCTCACCTTCAAAAATATACGTCGCCACTGCTGGGATGAAATAGATCCACATACAGAACAATCCGAACCAAGTGAAAAACTGCACCAACGCCAACTGTTTCATTGCACGCGGCATCGAACCAATCCCTTGAAAAATTTCCTTAAACGCGTTGCCGACTCCAGCGGTCTCTTTCTTGTTCGCCTCGAAGGCCTCCAAATCTTCTGGTGGATACTCTTTAGTACTGAGTACGGTGTAGAGCACCGCACAGAAAAATACTACTGATCCAACATAAAAGGCAACGTGCACAGAGTGTGGTATAGCATTTCCTGAAGCGGATTCGCCAGTCACACCAAACCAGTTGGACAATATCCACGGTAACGATGACGAAAGCACCGCTCCTAAGCCAATCAACAAACTCTGCATCGCAAACCCAACCTTACGCTGCTTCTTGTTTAACTTATCTCCCACATATGCCCGAAACGGCTCCATACTGATATTGACCGAAGCATCCAGTATCCAGAGTAATCCTGCAGCCATCCATAATGAACTAGAGTTAGGCATCGCAATCAACGACAGGCTCGCCAGCAATGCACCGACGAGAAAATACGGACGCCGACGCCCGAGCCGACACCAGGTGCGATCACTGTAATAACCAACCAAGGGCTGCACGATCAATCCAGTCAGCGGCGCAGCCAGCCAGAGAAGCGGGATCGTGCTCTCATCCGCGCCGAGGTATTGATAAATCGCACTCATGTTGGCCATCTGCAACCCCCAGCCGAACTGGATGCCGAAGAAGCCAAAACTCATATTCCATATTTGCCAAAAAGAGAGACGGGGTTTATTCATAATAATTAAGTCACTTGAGGTATAAAAATATTAACGGGCAACAGATGAGGACAGCATCACTTGCCCTCGGCTACATATTTTGCTTAAAGCAGACAACTCAGCAAGCGGTTCGAGCACATCAATGTAACTCATCATGCGCCAGCTCCAACACCCCGAAGATTGCCCTGGAGTATTCATACGCCCCTCCGATCCCAGTCCGAGTAAATCCTGCACCGGAATAATCGTCGCCGCCGCATTGGAGCGATATAAGCTGCGGATAAAATCTTTATGAATCTCCGAGCCATCCGTACCGAAATAATTCAGCGTCTCGGTACGCTCCGTATCGATATCTCGCTGCGTGCGTGTGCTATTCTCACCCGCTCTGCTGGTAAACCAGCCCACTACCGTATCGTTATCATGCGTACCAGTATATGCGACACAGTGCTCGTCATACACCTCGGGCAAAAATGTAGCCTTCATCTCATCCGAGCCAAATGCAAATTGCTCAATCCGAATGCCAGGCAGTTGAAAGTCATCGCGCAATGCGATCACCCTATCCGTTATGACACCCAAATCCTCCGCAATCACTGGCAACGGAAAGCCCCAGTCCTCCAAAAATGCATTGAAGACCTCGCGCCCGGGCGCATCTACCCAGCGCCCAATCGCCGCAGTCTCCGCGTCGCCAGGAATTTCCCAGCACGATTCAAAGCCTCGAAAATGATCCACTCGCACCACATCCACCCAATTTAAGATCTTCCGCAAGCGCTTGCGCCACCATGCAAAATCATCCGCCCGATGCATCTCCCATGCATACAGTGGATTACCCCACAGTTGACCCGTCTCAGAAAAATAGTCTGGTGGCACACCGGCCACAACCGAAGGACTGCCATCTGCATTTAAGTGAAACAATTCACGCTCACACCACACATCGGCACTATCGTGGGCCACAAATATGGGCAGATCACCGACTATTCGAATATTTAAACGATGCGCAGTTGCACGGATTTCGTTCCACTGTTCGCGCAGTAAAAACTGCTCAAAGCGCACACGGTTAATTTCCACATCCAGTTCGTTGGCAGCTCGTGCCAATGCTTCTGGCTCGCGTTGACGAAAAGGCTCTGCCCAATCTGTCCATGCCACAGCACCAAAGCTCTCTTTGAGCGCACTATACAAAGCAAAACTTTCCAGCCAATCTGCCTCCGACTCAATAAAATCGGCATACTTCAGGCGCAAGGAATCAGCAGCATCCAAAGCAAAGAACCGAAGCGAGGCCCGGGCCGACAGCTCTGCTTTATTGCTATACACCACAGGGAAATCAATCGCTGAGCCATTCTCTAACTCAAAAAAACGTAACTCGTTATCATCAATCAGGCCACGCACATGCAAATCTTCGGGGCTCAAAAAAACAGGATTCGTAGCGAACGCCGACAACCCTTGATATGGCGAATCGCCATAGCCCGCAGGATTCAGTGGTAAAATTTGCCAAATAGTCTGACCGTGTTGCGCCAACAGTTCCAACCAGGCAATTGCAGAGGGACCGAAATCACCTACACCATACTTGTTCGGCAGAGAGGTCGGGTGCACCAACAAGCCGCAATCTTTATTAAAAAGTGGTTTTGCTGAAAATGATGTCATTATAACTGCCTCTCCTGCCGTGAAATTTGCAAGGCCCCAAAATAGGCATTACTTTTACCGCCGTTCAGATTAAACAAGGCAAAGCCGTTGAGCTGCGGATCCAATGTCACAGTCTCCCCCCCTTTAGGCTCAGCTTGCTTCAGCGTTCGTCCAATGAAGTGATGCACCACATTATCGCTCAAAGTCGTCAGCTGCAAATCATAGCGCCCCGCAGCACCGATCGTTACACCGACCTCAACCCCCTCTGGGTCGAGAAACACTCGTGTATTGAAGCGCGCATCCGCATCCAGAATTTGGTATGTGCTCAGGCCTTCGATCAGCGCGAGCACCACGGCGCGACCCTCTCTCAATTCACTCAAGTCATTGATCGCCGTCTGCAGATGCAACGCGATGCCGACACTGGAGGTTTTCTCCGAATCACGCTCAAACTTGCTGTTAAATCCATCAAATTCAAATCGCAGCGAAAACACATCACCTACATTTAAAGGCTGCTCAAACGAACGAAACGCGACCGTCTCTTCAAAGCTCGTGCCATTCGCAAAGATTCCGAACGCCTTATCCTCACGCGCCGTCTGCGCTAAGTCCGCCTCCTTGCCTGCCTCTGCGATAAAAAAGCCGACATACTGCTCTTCCTCAGCTGCCGCATACTCAGGCGCAAACAAACACCACTGACCAAATCCACGACCGCTCCAATCCCCCGTACGCCATCCATCGTTATAGGCCTCATAAAACGCCTCATCTTCACCAGCGATAAAACTCTGCGCAGCCACCGAGCTCACACTCAAAGCGAACGCATATGCGAGTACACAGACAAATGTCAGAGTTCTAGGGGTATAAGTCGCCATCAACATTAAGTTAAACATATCTTAGAAGGCCGCTTCGCAGACTGAAAACTTGCTCTCTACTTGACAGTTGAACTGGCCCAAATCCAAAAAGACAAAATTGATCAGCGGATAATGTAGGCATACGAAATTAATATCAAGATGGCGGTGTTCGTCACAAACGCCGTTTCAGTTTGATCGTCTGGGCTGAACGCAGTCAACCTTTCAACGCATGGCAGTCGGGACCTCTGGCTCTACTGACTAGCCTACTACCCTTCGCCAAATGAAATCGAGCTGATCCCGACGGCCTTCAGTGCGTTGAGCACGTTGACTACACTTTGCTGGTAAGTCTCTGGATCGGGTTGCAGGATCACCAGCGTCTTAAGGCCAGCGCGATCGGAGGACAGCTTGAGCTGCATTAAGGTACGCGTCAGATTTGGCAAGGCGCGGTTCCCTGGATTATCGGTCGGCATACCATTTAGCAAGATGGTGCCATCCAACAGGATATCGATATAGTGTTGCTCCGGCAACGGCGTGCCTGGAGTCGCGGCCATACTGGATGGGAGTTTCACACCCAGATCGGCCTCTTCTTTGATGATCGATGTGGTGACCATGAAGTAAATCAGCAGCAAGAAAACGATATCGATCATCGGAGTCAGATCGACATTGTCTTCTGGAATCTGTAGCCTGCGTGCTTTCATGGAGAGTGTTATTTGTCGCTTTGGAAAGTGGCGAATACGACATTGGGTACCCCACCCTCCGCCGCCGCCGCGAAGACTTTACGCACTTCTTTAAACGGCACCATGGCATCGGCGCGAATATACACTTTGAGACCGGATTGAGTGGCGTTGCCTTGAGCGATCAAAGGAGCAATATCTTCGAGTATGACTGCCTGTGGCCCAAAAAAAATCGAGCCATCGTTTTTCAAGGTCACAGTCATTCGTGCGCCACGATCTTCGGGAATCGTCGCGGCTTCGGCAATCGGTACCGAGATCGGCACCATTTGCTGAACCTGCATTTTGGCCACCGTCATAAAGAAGACGATGAGCAGAAAGACGATATCGATCATCGGAGTCAGATCCGGAAGGTCGATGGTGTCTTCTATAGCGCGAGGTTTCATAAATTTGTATTGCGGTATAACGCTATCAATTAAGCAGATTTGTTCGACTCATCGACCATGCCGTGCTTGGCCATCAGTCGGGTCATCGAACCGATCTGTTCATAAATCCCAGACGACGCAGCCATGTATTTGTTTTTAAAATAAAAATAAGCCATCAATGCGGGAATCGCAATCAGTAGGCCCGACGCGGTGGTAACTAGGGCTTCCGAAATATTATTGGCCAACAACTCAGGCTTGCCGAGTCCTTGCGAGGCGATGTTACGGAAGGCTTTTACCATACCACTGACTGTGCCGAGCAGCCCCATCATTGGCGAGACCGAGGCGATCACCTGCAAGTATTGCACAAACACGAGCGGCTTCGCTAGCACCTTACTGGCGCGCTCCTCTAATGCTTCGTTAACCGCCGATGAAGTGACATGCCCCTCTTGCACGGTTTGAAAACCTAGCTCCAAGATGCTTGTCATATAGCCTTCGTGCGCAGCGCAAGCCGCAAGCCCAGCGTCGGCATCTCGATTACTGATGGCTGCGCGCAGGTCGTCACGAGCTTCTGGTTGCGTGAAACGCGACTCCCGAATTAGTAAGCCACAATACCCAGCGAGCCCGACCAGTGCGACCGAGAACATCAGCAATGGATACATCGCCCAGCCGCCTTGCTGGAACATCGTCCAAACTGTAATCGCTTCCTCGGCAGACGCGGCCTCGACTACGATTTCGGTTTGCGCGCTCAGGCATGAAGCCAGGGCGAGAAACGCAATACTCGCAAGCGAACGCGTGCGTAAATTCTTCGTGAGTTGATTCATTAATAGTTTCATAAGGTGGATACTTCAGGGGTTGTGATTTCGAGAGCTTTTAAACTTTGAATCGCCCACGCTGTTTCTGAAAAAAGAATAGAGACTTCGCGGTGCGCGGCAATGGAAGCTTCGTGCAGGGCCATCTCACCATAAAGAACTGCAACCGTGTAGAGTAATTCTGGATACCACGGATCGGTCGTCACAGCATAGGTTTTGCCCTCTGCGGCCGAACGCATCGCAGCAGCGAACGCTCCTTTGCGAATAGCCAGCCGCGCTTTAATCAATTCGCGCAAAGAATATCCTGCCGTGTTAACATCCATCTCCGGCAATTCATCCAAAAATACTTGCGGCACCAGATCGTGGCCTAGATAGAAACTACAATACGCTACCCACAAACGCGCTTGGATTTGATTCGGCCCTTCGTGTATCTGCACCTTGCGGTAAAGCTCATAGGCTCTGACATACTCGCCTGCCTCGCGCCAATCATTAGCCAATCGTAGATACACCTCAAGATGATCCTGCGACAGATGCCTTGCACTTAACAAATGCCGCTGCAATCGCGACAAAGCGGTGATTTCGCCAGCGGCAAGCAATTCGAGACTCAGTAAACGCAGCTGATCGAGCGTGAGCGCCGGTGCAATTGCCACAGGTATCCGCGTCGCCACATCCGTCGCCGCAGTCCACTGCTTCGCTGCACGTAAGACCTCTAAATACGAGAGCACAGTGGGCAGCATGTTACCCGGAATTTCACTAAGCGACATGTAATCAAGGAAAGGTGCAACTTCACGTTTCAGAACGGGCAAGGCCTCGCGTGTCTGCCCTGCATCCAAGGCGGCAACCGCATCGTAATAGGATTGCTGAAAGAGAAAATTCAGCACGACTCCCTGCTGCAGTAGATCATCTAGTTTAAGGTAAGCGCGCCCACCTCGATCACGACCTTTCGGGCGAAAGACTACACTATCCCCGTCGATTCCAGTCAAAATCACATCGTTCACTTGAGATGGATATTGAATACGAACAGGAAGCTCGGCAGCGTGAAGCGCCCCGTGGTAGCCGCTGATTAATAGCATCGAAGCGAGTGCGCAATAGAATCTGTTAATAAGAGTATTCACGATATTTATAGCGTTTTCATACGTTGACGGGCGACCTCATACAATGGCGACTCTGAGCCTCGGGGTGAATCCACAAAAAACTTATAAGTGCGACGGGCAGACTCGACATCGCCGCTGGCTTCCAGCAACGCAGCACTCTCCATCGCAGCCTTACCTGCCCACATCGGATAACCACTATAAGCCAAATAAGTGCGTTCGAAGAATCCTTGCGCCTTGCCAAGTTGCTCCTGATCCAGGAAGCATCGACCAATATTAAAAGTCGCTTCCGCCCAGATTTCCCCGCGCCAATCGCGTTGATTCAAGATCAAACTATACGCTTTAATCGCATCATCATAACGACGCGCAAGACGCAGCGCATCACCCCGTCCTCGAGCAGACTGCTGGGCACGCTCACTATCGAAGTGATCATTCAAAATACGCTCATAGTAATCCGCTGCTGAATCGAAAAAGCCGTCCTCTGCCTCTAATTCAGCAAGCATAAACAATGCATCCACCACGGCGGGTCCGGTTGGTGCACGCTCAATCGCCTGCAACAGCAAACCACGTGCTTCGATTGGGTCTTTTTGCGCTTCGATGCCTGCGATCCAGACCAACGTCGCCGGACTCGCCAACTCAACCTCGTCGAAGCCCAGTTCAACAGGACTCACTTCCACATCTGCACGCTGGTTCAATACTCGAAGTAAACGTAGCGCCAAAGCCCACGCACCATCAGCCACCGCTTGTTTGCGCATCTCTTTAAAGACTGCTGCGGGCAACTCGTCAGGCAATTGATCCAGTTGATTGCGCGACTGACGCATCCAATCAGCAAGCTCAGGATAATCGTTGATCTCCAGTGAGCGACCACTGCCTTCGACCGAGGCATGTGTAACATCTTTCAATGCATCGTATAGCGGCTGACGAATCGTCAACGACTCCTGCAGCGGCACTGGTATAGATGAATTCTCTTGGAAATAACCGATCTGTGCCACGCGGTTATTGAGCATCTCACTACGGAAATCTTCATCTGCGAGCAACTGTCTGATAAACTGATTCGTTGCTTCAAAACCTTCGCGAATGGCTGCATCGGATCGCCACCACGCATCAATCAATAAATCCACATGATCCGACTCGATCTTGTTTCCAAAACGACTGATTCCATCACGATAGAACTCAAACGCCGCAGCGACTTCGCCCTGCTCTAAATTAGCATCCGCCATGCGCATCACAGCTTCTGCACCCGCAGGTGAATCGGGAAAACGATCTAAGTAGCGCTGCAGGCACAGATCATGATCCGCAAAGCGTCGATTCGCTAGCAGCAGTGCTGCAGACTCAAAATACGCATGATCAATTAATGACTGCGCTCCTTGATATGTCTCGACCAACTCGTAGTTCTGCAGCGCAGCCTCCACCGCCGCCTCCATGGCATCCAGATCGCCCAAGAAGACATGCGCTTCGGCTTGTAACGGATGATTCCCAGCGACTGCCACCCATTCCTCGAAAATGGCTCGTGCCTGCGCGTAATCTCCTTTGCCGAAATAAGCGACGCCACAACGAAATCGTGCCTCTTGAAAATACACACTACCGGCATGCGCTTCAATCAACGCCTCAAACGCACGTAGCGCCTGCTCAAAATCGCCCACAAACAAATAAGCCATGCCGGACCAATACTTCACACTGTCGATAAACGCTCCGTCAGGAAACTCTTCACTCCAAATCGGGAAGTCCTCTAAAATCGCCTCGGTATCGCCTTTAACAAACCAAGCATGCCCGAGCGAATGCGTCATCTGCGCCGACACAGGATCAAATGGAAAACGGTGTAAGAACTCATCGGCTAAGACATATAGCTTATCGACCTCACCACCCTGCTTATATAATCGTGCTAGCTGTACCGCGATCGGTTTTTCAAACAGGACAAAAGCAGGTTCGTCCAAATACGCTTCAGCCATCTCAACCGCCTCCGCCTTGTAACCACACTCCAAGCCTTGCATGATAGCCGCATAGCGAAACTGCTCCACCTGTGCATGTTGCGGATAATCCTCAATCAAACGGCGAAACCCAAAATATGCCTCATAGGTGCGCCCCATCAGGCGTAGCACACGCGCCTGTCGCCAGCGTAAATTAGCAGTGTATTTCGGAGCCCCTGCCAGCAAGGCACGTTGCTCCCGCAGCTGATCGCGCTCGACGACCAACGCTGATTTCTTGGATACGATATACTGTCGTTTGAACAGTCGCTCTTCTAGCTCGATCAATCGATCTTCGACCACGAACAACAACTGCTCCACTGGCAGCACCATCGAGAATAACAGCCCGGCCTCTAAATATTGCTCCTCCTCTTCAAAGCGATCGCCGACACTGAGTAGTCTGAGGTTAATCCCAAGATCGTAACGAAAACTGCGGTCTGCGTTGATCTCGGCCACGAGCGCCATGAGATCATTCAAATCACTGGTCACGAGTGCACGGTCAAACAATGCATTCAAACAGAACAATCGAATCTCCGAACTATACGTCGGCTCAAGGCACTGCCGCAAGATCGCTTGAATGTCCGCATCACGCTCGGCAGCCACAGCGGCAACGACCAAGCGATTGAGCAAACCAAGTAAATCATCTGCAGCGATTTGCTGATTATAAATACCAAACACATCCTTATAGCGACTGACCGCACCGTCCCACTGCTCGATACCATAGAGGCAATCCGCCCAATTGAACATCGCCAGCAGATGCCGCTCATCCGACAAAAAGTTTTTCACAAACTCATCCCAATACGGGATCGCTTCGCTTAAATGCGCCGCATCTCCAGACGCTTGAAACCACTTCATGTGAGCGAGGCCCAACATAAATATATTCTCACGATAGATGGCTAAATACTCAGCGCTCGCAGCGCCCGCCAGGCGCCCACGAATCTCGATCATATACGGAATCGCTTGATCTGGGTGTGCTTGCAACGATGCCTGCGCCCGTTGCCCCAGTGTCGGTAAATCCAAATCCGGAAACGCCTGCACCTGTGCCTCTGCGCGGAGCATTGACGAGGGCAACCAGGCCAGACAAAGGGTCAGCCAAACAACACAGCCAGCAATGCCCCTAGAGACCAGCCCCGAGACATATTCCTGGAGGGTTCCGAGCCGCAGGCGACATGACCACAAGAAAACAACGCTCTGTCGTTTCCACACGCCTATTCTGCACAATGGCAACGACGGGGCGTTGCCCTCCACAAAAAGTGAAGCAAGCTTCGGGGAATCAGCCTCATCGCCAATGGATGCACCACTAGTTCGCATGCGACTCCTGACTATTCGTATAAACTGCAGAAGACATTGGGCTCACAGACACCGTGGCGCTGCCATCTCGCACGGAAATTCGAGTGTGACTCAACACATCCAGCAACTCGCCGTTCGTAATTTCTGGATTCAACTCGAGCTCAAAAGTGACCCACTCGTCCGAACGGTTAAACAGCACCAAGGCACGATCATCTGCATAGGCTCGCACATACCCATAGCGATTCGCATCGGCGACCAAGACACGACGACTGCCCAGATACAGCGACGGATGCGTGCGGCGCGCATGCGCCAACTTTGAGAAATGCTCTC
>Ga0180120_10001287_pt1 | contig 12849 bp, 12 predicted proteins | sample CPBDNA_3_FD_129677 | JGI IMG/M metagenome (GOLD analysis project Ga0180120, IMG submission 129677) | Freshwater to marine salinity gradient microbial communities from Chesapeake Bay, USA - CPBay_Spr_31_0.2_DNA (version 2) (version 2) | ecosystem: Environmental > Aquatic > Marine > Coastal ... | reverse complement strand
GTTTGACAATTTGGCAGTGTGGGGATTCACCGGACGCAGTTATTCAAGCGATATTGGGCTTGCTATCCGCGCTGTGATTGGCGGTTTCGGTGGCCGCTTTTCTGTCCGTTTTAGTAATGCTCCGGATATTGCGTTTTCAGCCAACAGCGCGGACTTATACGAACCGGAGAAGGGGAAGAGTTTAATCTGTCCGGAACAAACGGGCAAAAGCGAATCGTGCGCGGCGTGTACTGTGTGCTGGTCTGCACCTGATAAGCAGGTTCTATTTTTGACGCATTAGGCGAGACAAACGGGGCGACACTATAAAAACCAGACGAGACAAACGGGGCGACACTATATTTTTGGGGATCGGTTAAAGGTTTCTTACTTGTCCATTCGGGGGCGGGGTAAGACTGGCGGGCCGGTTGGATCGGCGGCGAGACGATGGGGCCAGCCGATCATTTTTATCTTATTTATGTGTTGTTAATCTAGGTAATATCTGGCATAAGAATCTGACCGGCGGCGGGGTGCCACCGGACAACAACTAAAGAGAGGGCTAGTTATGCCATTTGATATTATACCATCTAAGGCCACCGATAAGATCAGGATATTGGGCGGGGATATGTTCAGCGTCCACAATGATATATCAGACTGTGGCGTCTATACTAACTATGCGAGTTTTGAGCCAGTGCCGATAGAGGCGGTTGTAACTGGTGATGACGGGGTGACCCATCAGGAATACACCCGATTTAAGACTTTGCAGAATACAGCAACCAAACGAGTTGTTGATATTACGCCATTCGATCCTCAATCTTACAATCTGGAACCGCATGACAGCTTGATGCAAAAACAAGCCGATATTTTGGCAGACTCCGGGCTTCGTGATTATCTGGGCAATGTAGAAGTATGTGACCGTGTCTATGAAGACGGGATGAGAGTTCACCGGACAATCTATTTTCACGATCTAGTTGACCGCAGTCAGACACGATCAGGCCAGCAAGATGATACCCGCTGCCGGTTGGATATCTTTAACAGTGTGGACAAAACTTGGACTTTGCAGGTATTCAGCGGGGCGTATCGTGACCTCTGCCGTAATAGCTTGGTGTTCGGGGGTGAAAAGGCATATCACCAAAGGGCCAAGCACACTAAAAACATGAATGCCGCCGCCATGATCACAAAAGGCGCATTGGGGCTTGAGATGTGGAATGAGCAGTCGCAGACCATGCAGATGTACCGTGATACCGGAATGACTGAAAAGCAGTTTAATGATGTTTTGATTGATTCCGGTTTGATCGATAAGGGGGGAAAGGTCGCAGAAAATAACGAGGAATTATCAGTAAACCAAACAAAGCTTGGAACCTTACTTGATCTATACGGCAAGGAAACAAGGGAATTGGGCGAGACCATGTGGGCGGCATTTAATGCTTTGACGCATTGGTCAACCCACTTGCCCGATGCCAGAAAAGGTGGACGGGCAGAAAAGAAACGGCTGGATAAATCCCTAGCCGTTCGGAACCTAGTCAGGTCGGAAGCTTGGCTAAATCATGGAAAGGTGGCTGTATAACTTGGAAGCAATCCTATTTTTATATCGAACGGCGGTTTTGGTATTTTTGATCTTGTTGATCACCGCCTTTTTAACAGTCTAGGGCCATTGGCCGGAAAGAACACAACAATGAAAACCACACACGAAATGATGAAAGACCTTGAGAACGCAATTCGGGCCGATGAAAGGGCCAAGCTTCGGGAACAACTCCGTGATGCTTGGAACGATCACGGGAAGCCATTGGTTGAAAGCTTACCCCAAACGGGGATGCATGGTGAGCCATTGGCACCCGTTGGCCCTATCACGGTTGCAACCCAACCAACCAAGATCACCCGCAGTCAGCAACGCTTGATCGAGGAATTGCGGCGCGGTTATCAGGCGGTGCCCACCCTTGCCGGAAACTTGGGCGTTAAGAAGCATACCATCCATGCAATGCTTTACGTTCTAAAGCAGAACGGCTATGCGGTCGAGATCAAGACCGTATCTGGCGCGGCGGCAAGATATCGTAAAATTTATCGGCTTGCACGTTCGGCATAGCTGTGGCATAACGATGGGGCGGGCGCGGTTGCCCGCCTCAACAACTCCGGAAGGGAATCATTATGGAACTCAATATTCACGCTAAGAAATCACAGGGCACCAAGCACTTTATCCCCGAACTAAAAATCATTACCACCACCCATGAGAAGTTTAAGGTCGTAAAGCTTGAGGGCATCGACCAGTATGGTAATGATATCAAGGTCAATGTTTACTTGGATGAAAAGCAGACCGTTAAGAAGGTCGCTGAATATTCTTTTTCTCACCCTAAGTATAAGAAGACAGCCTAACCAGTTACCCAGCGCGGGGGGCTAATACCGCGCACTCCTCCCTTGACCCTCGTCATCAGTAATGGTGGCGGGGGTTTTGTTTTGCGTGAGTGCCGGTTAATAGATCACCGGATTGTATAGGCGGGATAATATCGGCGGGCCTATGTTCGGGGGATGCTATGATATGTGATCGCAACAGGCCATGCCAGTATGTTACCCACATGACAAATAAAGGAACGCGGGCGCGGGCGCGGGCGATATAGTCGGCGGTATTATGTGGCGGGGATATGTGGCGGGCTTGTTTGGGAGTTGGGCACCTTGGCAAGGGCAGACAAATGGAAATAAATTTGGCTGTGCGCGGGCGCACGCAAGGGCCACCCCACCCCCCAGCATATGCCTAGCAATCCCCCCATCGATTTTATGGCAGGATAGTTATCGATATGCGTAAAAAGGATACGTTGGGGGAGTGTGTGGGTATCCGGCGGGTACCTATGGGGTTTACCCCGGCGGGCCTATGCCCATAGTACAGTCAAATTTTAATTTTGTCAAGAAAAAAAGTTGACATATGCATAAAAAGTTCATATACTATTGACGTGAGCCGCATTTTCATGTCGAACCACCCCACAACGAACTATATTTCGTATTTAGCCAAGTGGTATCGGACACGAATGCGCCTCACTTCTCTTTATTTTACAGGAAATCCCTATGTTCACTGCAATTATCCTTGCATGTTGGTTACACAGCCCTCAAGATTGCACACAGTTTGTAGACACACGTGGTCCATACAAGACAGAGGGCGAGTGTTCTATCCGTGCTGTCACTATGATTCGTGAAATACGCACTATCACACCCGGAAAAGTAATTGTAGGTGCCCATTGCAGTGTAATCGCAGAGGAATCGACGTAAGTTATGAACCTTCTTCCCCAACAAAAGCCCAAACAGCGTCAGCTAACCGAACAGCAGTCCCTTTTTCTTGAAATCCTCTTCGAAAACGGTGGAAACATCACTGCTGCAGCCACAGATGCAGGGTATTCGGTGGGCAGTGCGTCTTGGTTACGCAAAACACTGGCCGATGAGATTGTAGAACGGACAAAAGATGTTCTATCTATGAATGCATTCAAAGCAGCCAACAGACTTGTAGCGACAATTGACAACCCCGCCCCCGAACGTGGTGATGATCTGCGTCTCAAGGCTGCTGAGAGCCTCCTGAACCGTGTAGGAGTCAAACAAACGGAAACAATCAACCACAACGTAACAGCAGTACACGGTGTAGTCCTGCTGCCCCCCAAAAAAGAGGTCGTGATCGATGGCAGTTCTTGAAAAAAAAGAAATAGAAGACAGGAAAGAACTTAATAAAGCAATTGATAAAGGGGCTGTTAAGATAACAGCTAAAAACAAAAATGATTTGCTGTCTAAGTCTAAACTGAAACGGTATGATGGTATTGTTAAAAATCAAAACATAGCTTACTTACTGAATAACAAACTTCTTGAGTTTGATTCTGAAACAAAAAAGCAAGTTACACAAAAGCCCCTTAACAAATTAGACAGCAAGCCGGGAAAAGGACTAGATAAACGACGTGCAAAAGCAAATGAATATAAGTCTGCTCCAAAAAGCCCTGTAGATACGTCTAGGTTTACGGGTAAAGCGTATAGTACAGAACTAGGAATTGCTTTACCTCGCTCCAACCCTTCACGTGGTACCACTCCCCGTGAAAAATTAGGCATGGGTGGTAGGGCTTATCGTGGTCGTCCCGCACAAAGCAGCGCAGAAAAGGAATCGTGATCGATGGCTGAAAATCCTCTGTCTAACAAATACGTCTTCGGTATTCGAGGTATGGACGAACGGTTCGAACGATTGTACAAAAAGCACGGCAGTACAATGAAGAAGATGTTCAAAGGAGAAAAGCTATCTCCTGACAAAGCTATGGATATTTTAGGTTTTATAGATAGTAATCCTGACATGTCATACGTTGAAATGAAAAACGAACTTATTCCCCCTAAAAAACAAAACTTACGTACTGGCGGCAAGGTTCGCAGCAATTACGCTCCGGGTGGCAAAGTCTGTCGCGGACGTAAGGCCAGTGGAAGTACGGAGAAGAATTAGGTGGCAGGACGGCCAAAGAAAGACCCTAGCGCACCCAAAGCATCATACAACCTGTCTGTAAAGGAACGTGCCCGCCGTGCTGCCCAAAAGAAACTGAACGGAGCCAAGCGTCGTGCAGCCAAGACAACAAAGGCAGCAGAGGACAAACGCCGCTACGCCCGCAAACTCGAAACCAAGATAGGCAAAGTAGAAAAAGCACTTGTAGGCAAGGATACGACAGTCATCGATGAGGGTGACCTCGCTGATCTTCCCGCCGCCGTTGCGGACTTGGTTGAGGACAGCGAGATTGTTTTCAAGCCGAACGAGGGACCACAAGAAGAGTTTCTGTCTGCAGGTGAACGTGACGTATTATATGGCGGTGCAGCCGGGGGTGGTAAATCTTTCGCTCTCTTGGCTGACCCCCTGCGCTTCTGCCACAACGCAAACCATCGTGGCCTCTTATTGCGGCGTACTCTCGACGAATTAACCGAACTGATCGACAAGTCACGCCAGCTATACACCAAAGCATTTCCCGGTGCGAAGTTTCGTGAATCTAAGTCTACGTGGGTTTTTCCATCCGGTGCAACCATCTGGTTCACCTATCTCGACAAGGACAAGGACGTTACTCGTTTTCAAGGACAGGCGTTCAACTGGATAGGCATCGATGAGATTACACAGTACCCCACAGCTTACGTCTGGGATTACTTGCGTTCTCGCCTTCGTACTACTGATCCTGAACTCCAGCAACACTTGTACATGCGCTGCACTGCCAACCCCGGAGGAGTGGGTGGTTGGTGGGTCAAGAAGATGTACATCGATGGAACACCAGAGAATAAGCCTTTTCCTGCATTCGACATAGAAACACGTCGGGATTTTGTTTGGCCCCCCGGACATGAAAAAGCAGGACAGCCCCTGTTCTATCGCAAGTTTGTTCCGGCCCGTTTGACTGACAACCCTCACTTGATGGCAGACGGTCAATACGAAGCTATGTTGAGATCGCTGCCCGATGTCGAACGCAGACGACTTCTCGAAGGGGACTGGGACGTAGCAGAGGGAGCAGCCTTCCCAGAGTTCTCACGAGCCAAGCATGTTGTCGAACCATTCGAACTTCCAACGAACTGGCCGCGCATACGGATGGCCGACTACGGCTATGCAGCACCCTCATGTGTCCTGTGGGGCGCAATCGACTGGGATGACAATATCTGGATATATAGAGAATTATATCAAAAACACTTGACAGCAGAGCAACTAGCTGATAGAATACTAGAAGCAGAACAACTAGACCCACTACCTCACTACACAGTCCTTGACTCGTCTTGCTGGAACAAGACAGGTTTTGGGCCTTCAATTGCAGAGGTGATGATGAGGTCAGGTGTTCGTTGGACCCCTGCAGATCGCAACCGCATTCAGGGCAAGATGGAAATACATCGACGCCTAGCTGACAATCCATACACAGAAGAACCTCGCATTCGTTTCTTTTCTACGTGCCAGAACATCGTCAAGCAGATTGCTGGCATTCCTCTTTCCAAAACAAACAGCGAAGACGTAGATACGAAAGCAGAGGATCACGCATACGATGCCTTGCGCTATGGAATGATGACACGCATGAGTGGTTACACTTCTATACACCAACAGCTAAGTTCTATAAAGAACCACGTCCACCAAGTTCAAGACGAAGTATTCGGATACTAACCTATGGCAGAACAAAAAGACCCAACCCAAATTACTTTGCGTGAAGCTGCTGATGCTTACAACGCAAGAGGCGCGGGCACCATAGCAAGGTTTAGTGCAAAGGGAACCTTAAAGCAGTATGGTGATATGCCTCTTGTACAGGCATTTACACCCGACGAAAGTGGTGTTCGCCCTGTGGACACCATGTTAGAAGGGGCAAAAAGTCAAGGTGCAGCTAATTCTCTTCAAGATGATCTTCGTTTAATATCTAAGGATGTAAACAGACAGATATTCAACGCAGACCCTAACTCTTCTGCTTTGAATCTTCTTCCCGGCCTAGAAGCCAACGACCCTCAGACATTCAATATTTTCGGTGAAAGAGTATCTGCTCCAAAGCAAACTGAGATTGCAATTATAGCGCAAAACAAACAGGGCTGGGGAGAATTTATGCAGCAGTTGAATGCTATTCGTGAAGGCGGGGGCAACGACGCTGTAATTGCAGACGCAATTTACGTGAACTTACAAACAGGATATCGTAGTGGGGCGATTGCTGGTCTAACTGGTGCAGAGTACAAAGTTGACAGGGGCACAATCGAAATCACTCCCCAAACTAAAGCTACTCCAGAACTTGAAAAACGTACAGGCGCACAAAAAGTGGGTGGTAAACGTGGACAAGCCATCCCTCAAGATGTACCGTTAAATGAACAATCACACGCCCGTCTTCAACAGCGTTTAGCTGCTAACCAACTAGATGTTGGCATTCGTTCATTTATTGAAAATCAAATCAAAGCAGGTAAAGCTGCACCGGTGTTTGTAATAACAGGAAAAGACGGAAAATATCGACAGGTAAATACAACAGATATGACAGAAGTTCTTTCTCGTATTAGAACTTCTACTCCCATTATCAAGGACAACATAAACAACAAAGAATTTAACACACTTGTTCCTGACGATCCAGCGTACACAGGCGCAGATAAAAAGGGTAAATTTGGTGCGGCTCTTCTTCGTAATGTGTTTGCAAATGTTGCAGCTTTTGAAGTTCAAATGTCTGATGCAATGTTGGACTTTTTACAGGGTCGCAGTCAGAAATCTGGTGCAGAAACTAGATCAAGGACGGCTAAGTCAGGATATTTAGTTCGTCCACGCGGTACATTCTATCCAGCAGAACGTGATGCTGCACAGGCTGTGGGTAATTGGTTTGATGAAGTAGAGGGTGCTAGTGTTGTTGACAGATTTGACCCTGAGACTCAAACAGTCACCAAAACATCGTATGGTATTCCCGGTATGTTTGATCAACCTGCACCGTCTGCAGCCCCCACTGCACAACCTATTCCTGCAGAAAAACCTGCACCAGCTTCCCTAAACGATCTATCACCGGAAACAAGGTCCGCTATGGAAAAGGCTGGATTTAAGTTTAAATCACTTATTGTGCCGGGTACTATAGCCGCTGGAACAGCCGCAAGTGTTATAACATCTGAAGATGCAGCAGCAGCGGGATCAGAAGTTGTTAGGGATGTAGCTATAGATGTTGCGGGAGAAACAAGTTTAAAGAAAGTTTTAGGAAGAGTAGCGGCAGGACGAATTCCTATAGCAGATGTATTAATTCCTTCTGGAACTATGGCTAATCAAGAACTAACAGAAGATGACAGGGCTATTCAAAGTCAACAAGAAATGGAAGACTTGTCAGCACAAGCTGCACAAACAGTAGAAGATGAAGATGCGGCCCGCATTCAAAGGGCAAGACAACAACAACTTATGTCCCGGCCTATACCGGGAAAAAGTTTCTTAAATACAGAACAACAACCATAGGGGAGAAAAACCTATGCCCGGTAATAACTATAACTACGGTGCATCATACATTATGAACGCAGACAAAACCAGCGTTGATAAAGACGAAGGCGCATCTACACTCTACCGCGAAAAGCTAGAGTTTGATACTCGTGTCCAAACCGGACCAATGATCGAAGCTATGCCTAAGAAACAAACCAAACCAACTGTGGAAGCTTCACTGTTTAAGATGGCAGACGAACGCGACTACTAAGGAAGCGACATGGCCGATAATTTTCTAGAGCCGGAAGACGAACGAGCGATTCCGATTACTAGCCCTGCAGAACAAATGCCCGGACTTGCGGGCCACATACGGGCACGGTTTGACGATGCAGAAAACGGACGGTTCTCAAACGAACAGCGGTGGCTGCAAGCGTACAAAAACTTTCGTGGAATCTACGATACCACAACGCAGTACCGCGACAGCGAGAAGTCAAAGGTGTTTATTAAAATCACCAAGACAAAAGTTCTTGCTGCGTACGGACAAATTATCGACATCTTGTTTGCCAATAAGAAGTTTCCACTTGTCGTAGAGTCAACTCCTATGCCGGAAGGCATCGAAGAGTTTGCTCACATGCGTACCCCCGCTGACGAAGCAGCCCAACAGCCGGATGACCCCTACGGGTTTCCGGGAGACGGGAGAGCATTAGCACCCGGTGCTATGAAAGCAGATGATCCACACAAGTTAGGATCGTACGGCAAAGACTTTGGTGATATGGTACTTGCAGGTAAGTCTCGCGTAGGTGAGCCACAGTTCGAACCTGCAAAAGAACAAGCACGAAAGATGGAGAAGTGTATCCACGATCAGTTGCTTGATACCAATGCCGTCAGTGAGTTTCGCAAGGCTATCTTCGAAGCCTCTCTGTTTGGCACAGGTGTAATCAAAGGTCCGTTTAACTTCTATAAGCGAGTACACAAGTGGACAACAAACGAAGAAGGTGAACGCGAGTACACCCCGTACGAACGCACTGTTCCTCGTATCGAACACGTTTCTTGTTGGGACTTCCATCCTGATCCATCTGCCACGTCTGTAGAAGACTGCGAATACGTCATTGAACGGCATCGTATGAATAGGCAGCAGCTACGTAGTCTTATCATGCGTCCCCACTTCGACGCAGAAGCAGTTCAAGAGTGCCTTGCAAAAGGGCCAAACTACGAAGACAAATACTACGAAGACACAATCCGTGAAGATGAAACAGAACCCCACATCTCTGAGAATCGGTACGAAGTCCTTGAGTATTGGGGTGTCCTAGACTCGAAGTTTGCAAAAGAAGTAGGCTTCGAAGGCGCAGAGGACATGTCTGAGTTTGATCAGATGCAGGTCAACGTCTGGGTGTGTGGTACAATGATCCTTCGCTGCGTTGTTAACCCGTTTACTCCAGCACGTATACCCTACCAGTCGTTTCCGTTCGAAATCAACCCCTATCAAATCTGGGGTGTCGGTGTAGCTGAGAACATGGAAGATGCACAGATGCTGATGAACGGTCACGTTCGTATGGCAATCGACAATCTGGCCCTCGCTGGCAACCTCGTCTTTGATGTGGACGAAGCGTCCCTTGTCCCCGGACAAAACATGGACATCTTCCCCGGCAAGATATTCCGTCGTCAATCAGGCGTAACGGGTACTGCTGTTAACGGACTAAAGTTTCCGAACACAGCCGGTGAAAACATACAGATGTATCAGATATCGCGGCAGCTTGCTGACGAAGAGACGGGCATACCATCTATCACTCACGGACAAACCGGAGTTACGGGCACAGGACGTACCGCTGCAGGTCTGTCTATGCTGATGGGCAGTGCGGGCTTGTCTATGAAGACCGTCATTAAGAACATCGACGATCATCTTCTCAAGCCAATCGGTGAAGCATTCTTTCAATGGAATATGCAGTTTGGTGAAAACATCGAAGACATTACAGGCGACCTAGAAATTAAACCGCGTGGCGTAGCAGCCGTCATGCAAAAAGAAGTCCGCACACAGCGTCTCACTTCACTGTTGCAAACCGTAGCAAACCCCATGCTTGCTCCGTTTGTAAAGATACCAAACCTGATGCGTGAACTGGCTATATCACAGGACATCGATCCGGATAGCTTGGTCAACGATCAAAACGAAGCGCAAGTATACGCACAGATGTTACAAGGAATGATGCAAAATGCTCAACAAGGACCAAGCCCGCAAGCTGGCCCCGATGCTCAACAGCAAGGAATGGGTGCCCCTGCAGGAGTACCTGACGGACCTCAAGGGCTTGACGATTCGGGCCGTGGTAACGGCACAATCGGAGTCGGAACTGCGCCAGTTGCAGGGGAAGCTGGCTTTACTGGAAACCCTCCTTCAACTGAAGGATAGCTACGAGGCAGTGGTTAAAAACAATGGCTGAAAACGACACAACAACGACTGGCACTACTACCGTGACTAGCAGCACTCCGTACTTTGATCCTACATCTGAAATAACACAGGACGAGTATCAAAAAGGGTTTGTTGATTTTTACAACATGCCAACAATCACTGATCCAGTAGTTATTGGCGACGATGACGACGATGACGACGATGACGATCAAAACGTACAGCCAAATGTTCTTGCACCTGTAAAAAGCGACGAAGACAGACCGACTATTTTTGGCGCAGGAGTCACACTTGGTGGCGGAAGTTCGTTTGATTTTAAAACAAAAGATTTTAACGAAGTTATAAACGATTACGTCGATCCCGCTAAAGCAATAAAAGACAATGCAAAAAAAGATAGGTCGTTTAGTGATTTTGGCAAAGCTATTGCTGACATGTACAAAACTCCAGAAGGGGCAATAGGGGCTGGTGTAGGGCTTATGCTGGGGGTTGGGCCGCTTGGTGGACCCGCCCTAAGTGCTATGGGTGAACTAAATCGCAAAAAACAAAAAGAAACAGCCGACTCAATCGCTGCAACGGGCGGCAGTGGTGGCACCATGTTTGAACTAAACGGACAACTGGTTTACCGAAAGCCGGGTGAAAAGTTTTTTTCTGGGGTGTTTCAGGGCACTCAAAAGCAGATGGCTGGTTTGGAACACATGAGTAAGGGTTTCCTTCCGGGCATGATGAAAGAAATAGTCAGTTCCAAACCTTTTGCGAATGGCGCATATGAAAATTCAGGAAAAGAGGCGTTGGTTACAGCCACGGGCGTTGCGATGGATGCCTACGGAACGATATTAGGGTCTGATGGATCAACTCAAAATGTTACCGCAAGTCAAGCTACAAAAGCACGAAATGACTTTGCTAATAAAATAGCCGCTGACATGGGGCATACATCCACCCTCAGTTCTGATCAAGCACTTGACTTGAAACAGGCGTTAGACGCTCACATGAAACAATTCAAAACTGGCATATTTCATAGGACAAGCAGTGTTGACGACGACACCTACAACTCTCACCTAAGAGAAGCTAAAGAGTTTTCGTCAAATTTTGTAAAGAACATACTGGGTGAAACACCTGCAGAAAAGAAACAAAGAGTAGAGAATGAAAAAGTAGCAGCGCAAGAACAAGAAGACGCAAGAAAAAGACAAGAGAGAGCAGACGCAATAGCAGCGCAAGAAAGTATAAATGTTAATAGCGGTACAAGGGAATCTGAGAGGGAAAATAAAGAAAGCGACACGCAAGGCAGACAACCATCCGGATACGGCAGAGACAGCAGCGGTAGTCAGAGGTCTGATCCAAAAGGATACGGTGGTTACGGCGGTAGAAGGGCTTTGGGGGGTCGCGTAGGATACGCACCCGGAGGGGCTGTAGGAGCCTCACCAGCGGGCTTTGTAGAACGTCCGCCGTCACAGGTACCCGAAGCTGCTACAGTGGCTGACGACAAGCCTATGAGCGTCCAAGAGGGCACGTTTGTCATCAACGCTGCAGCCGTCGAATTTGCGGGCGAAGAAGACATAGCCAAGATGCTCAACGACGCCTATGCAAAAGCGGGTAAGCAGGGGTCGGCAGCACCGTCGAAAGAACAGGTTGACGTGGCCGTGTCTCGCGGTGAGGTGATCGTGCCTCCAGCAATCGCTAAGATCATTGGCTATGACCGCCTAGAAAAGATCAACAATCGCGGCAAAGAAGAAACATCCAAGCGCATTGAAGAGAACGGGCAGCAGCCGGTGGGTGCAGCAGAAGGTGGTTTTTTGAGCAGGTTGTTTGGATTTGGCAAAGAAGAGCCGCAGCTTACAGTCCCACCGTCCGAAGAGGCAGAAATACCAAAGCAAGGATTTGCCGAAAAACCAATGGCAGAAGCATCTACTCCGCTTCCCCCCTACACTGATTTTGAAAACACTGCTCGTGATTTGCTTCTTCTTCTAGAAGGAAACGTATCTGAAGGGTACGTACCAAAAGGCAGAAGCAACAGTGGCGTTACGGTAGGCATAGGCTTTGACGTGGGACAGCACAATCCTACTGATTTAGAAAAGATGGGACTTAATACAAACCTCATTGCAAAGCTGACACCTTACCTGAAAAAGAAAGGTCAAGCAGCTAGGGATGTCCTAGAGACTGTTCCACTCAAGCTTACAGAGCCGGAAATGGAAGAAGTTAATAGACTTGCGCTTCGCAGTAAATACGAAAAGTTTGAAAAGAATTATCCTAAGTATGCGAAGATTCCTGATGCTGGAAAACGAGCAGTAATGTTTTCTGCATCGTATCTAGGCGCACTAAAAAGATACGAAACATTTAGAAAAGAGTTTGACAAAGGCCAAAATTTAAAACGGGCTATCAAGGTCGGACTATTTGGTAAGATTAAAAATCAGGGAGACCCGGAGTACAACCGGGCTGAAAAAGCCCTAGATTGGTACAGCGAGTACGAGCGCGAAAACATGCAGCTTCCGACTCCTAAACCTAATTCGTCGGCTACCCGTTAACAACGGCCCCGACCCAACCGAAGCGGCTACCTACAAGCCAAAGTAGCCCCGCTAACAAGAGGTAACAAAATGGCAAAAGCAAG
>Ga0180120_10001285_pt1 | contig 12857 bp, 8 predicted proteins | sample CPBDNA_3_FD_129677 | JGI IMG/M metagenome (GOLD analysis project Ga0180120, IMG submission 129677) | Freshwater to marine salinity gradient microbial communities from Chesapeake Bay, USA - CPBay_Spr_31_0.2_DNA (version 2) (version 2) | ecosystem: Environmental > Aquatic > Marine > Coastal ... | reverse complement strand
GCTCGAAAAGCCGAGCAATATAAAGACATTCCACTTACCGCCCGTTCTCACAATGTACCGGCCCAAGTCACCACCTTGGGGAAAAGGATGGCCAACTGGGGGGAGGAATTGGAACGTGTGTTGGAAGCACTTTCCAGTCTATGCGTTACCTACCCTTATCGTGGATTGAAAGGTGCAGTGGGTACCCGTTTAGATCAAGTTACCCTGTTGGGTGATACTGAAAAAGCAGAGCAACTAGACCGCAAGGTAATGGAGCACCTGGGAGCCACCGCAAATTGGGAGAATGTTGGACAGGTCTACCCGAGGAGTCTTGATTTTGAAGTGGTCTCGATACTGGTTCGTTTAGCCGCCGCACCCTCTAGTTTTGCGAAGACCCTTCGGATCATGGCTGGTCATGAACTACTGGGGGAAGGATTTGCAAAAGGACAGACCGGATCCTCGGCTATGCCCCATAAAATGAACAGCCGAAGTTGTGAGAGAATTAATGGATTTCATGCCATATTGAATGGTCACTTAACTATGGTATCGAACCTCTCTGGCGATCAATGGAATGAGGGGGATGTTTCCTGCTCAGTAGTTCGAAGAGTTGCTTTGCCAGATGCCTTTTTTGCGATTGATGGGTTACTGGATACCTTTCTAACTGTCCTTACTCAGATGGAGGTCTTCCCCGCAATGATAAAATCCGAGGCCTCCCATTATTTACCCTTTTTATTATCCACGACATTCATGATGGAGGCAGTTAAGGCAGGGGCAGGTCGGGAAGATGCACACGCTGCAATTAAGGAACATGCAGTGGCCACCGTAAAAGATCTTCGGACGGGTAAGGCGAAAGAAAATGACTTAGCAAAACGCTTAGCAAAAGACAAAAGGGTTGGTTTGAATGCCACCATCATAAAATCTCTCATTCAGGAGGGACAAAAGCGAATTGGTGCCGCGAATTCCCAAGTTGATTCTTTTGTGGCTAGTGCTGGTTCCTGGGCGAAAAGATATCCAACCGCGCAAGAGTATACTCCACCTTCCATACTCTAGAATTTTCTCACTGTAATCGATGCCATTGGTAATTCAAAATATTTTGCGATTGCCATTTTGATCGTTCCTCTGTGGAGTGGTCGCTTTTTCGTTATTTGACTCTTTAATATTATGGCAGATGAATTAGTTGGAAATTGTTTGGTCGCTCAATCAGGGGGACCAACCGCCGTTATCAATGCGAGTGTTGCTGGTGTAGTAACAGAAGCCCTCAATAACCCGTGTATTGAAGAAATATATGGTGGAATGAATGGTGTACTTGGAATTCTAAAAGAAGACTTAATTGATCTTGCAGAAGAATCCCAACAAAACATTCGCGGACTTCGTTATACTCCCGCATCTGCTTTGGGCACTTGCCGTTTTAAACTAAAACGTGACTCCGATTATGAACGTGTGCTCGAGGTCTTTGAAGCTCACAATATTCGATACTTTTTTTATGCCGGTGGCAACGACTCCCAAGACACTGCTGATAAGATTTCAAAGCTTGCTCAAGAGAAAAATTACGAACTCCGTGTTATCGGAGTGCCCAAGACAATTGATAATGATTTGGTAACCACTGACCATTGCCCAGGCTACGGTAGTGTGGTAAAATACATCTGTACCGTGATTCGTGAGATGGCCTTGGACCATGAGGCAATGGGGCAACACGATTTAGTTTCGATCGTAGAAGTAATGGGCAGAAATGCGGGATGGATTGCTGCGGGTGCTACTCTTGCAAAAAGAAAAGAGAATCCTGATGACGCGCCTCATCTCATTTACCTGCCAGAATTACCGTTCTCCAAAGAACAATTCGTGGATGATGTCCAACGAGTACTCAAGAGGAATAAATACTGCCTCGTAGTAGTGGGGGAAGGTTTACTAGATCATGACGGAAATTATGTGGCGAACAGCACCAGTGCACAGGATGCATTTGGGCACCAACAACTTGGTGGGATTGGAGATTTCTTAGCGGGATTAGTGGAAGAGAACCTGGCTGTAAAAGCTCGATCTTCCAAACTGGGAACGGGGCAAAGAGCAGCGGCACATTGTTCATCTCAAGCAGATAATGACGAAGCATTTATGGCCGGTCAGGCTGCAGTGAAAGCAGCCATCAACGGAGAAACCGATAAAATGGTCATACTTGTTCGTGCAGAAGGTGAAGCCTACAGTTGTGAAACCAGTCTTGCTCCACTTTCTGAGATTGCCAACGGAGTAAAAGAAATTCCTGCCGATTGGATTTCCGAAGATCGCGTCAGTATGACGGCAAAATTCATTAAGTACTGCCAACCTTTAATTCAAGGTGAAGTTGAAGTACCTTATGAAAATGGAGTCCCTTCTTTTGTCAGGTTGTCTAAGAAGCGGATTAGAAAAGTATTAGATTCCCATTCTTTCGAGTAATTTCGAAAGGTAACTTGGTTTTTAAATTATTCCATACCTTGCAGGGCAACTTGTAATGTTTGGATAATTTCTTCCGGTTCCTCCATTCCGACTGAAAGTCGGCACAAATACGGTGAAATTCCTGCTTTTTTGAGTGTGTTCAATCCTTGATCGGATTGGATCAACTTGTAGTGTGCCAAGTATACATAGGGACAGCACAGGGTGAACTCGGTTCCAAAACTAGGACTCTTAAGCATGCGAAGTTGATTATAAAAACTTTCAAAGCACCCAGTAACCTCAAAACTTACCACGCAACCGGGCTTTTCATCACCGGCAATTTTTCGAAAGTAACCTGCTGAATCATTTTGGTATGCCCAAAATACTTTCTTGATTCCTGGATGTGATTCTAAGAAATGAACCACCTGGAGGAGGGTATTATTGGTTTTTTGAACAAATGTTGGATAATGAGGGAGTTGTTCACATAAACGTAAAAGATCCCTTTTAAAGGGGGGAGATAAATAATTTTTAGTCGACTCAAATAATTCCCTACCCAATGGGGAGTGGTCAGGAAAAACTAGACTTCCAATCATTAGGTCACCCTGCCAACTTGCATACTTAGTTAAGCTATTTACTAGTACATCTCCTAAATGTGCCACCTTTGCATTCTTAGGCGATGCCATGGTAGGATCCACAATGAGTAAGGCATTGGATTGGTTACAAAATTCCCTCACTTTCTCTAAATCACATGATTTTAAAAGTGGATTGGTCGGGTACTCGGTCACAACACCGGCAATCTGATCGCCATACAGGGAAAAGACCTCTTGTAACTGATCGAGATTTCCCAGCTCAGTAATGGTAATTATTTTGCTTTCTTCTCCTGCAAAAAGTTCCATTGTTTCAATAGTATCCAAATATAACCAACCCAGACGAATCCAAATGGTTTTGCCTTTTTCTCGGTAATGTTGAAAGGCAGTTCGAAAGAGCGAATAAAATGCATTTGCACCCGAGGAAGAAATTAACACCCGTTCTGCCGAAACTCCGGTACCATGAACTTGAGCAATTATTTCACGTGCGTATTGATCGGGGCTATCCTGTTCATTAATCTCTTCACGATCTCGAATTAGTCCTTGGTGGAGCAAAATTTCTTCGGCATGCCGAGAGGATAGTGATGCTCCAATATGCTGTATAAAAGAACTAATGTTTTCAATCTGGTCGCTTCCTCGCGTTAATTGTAGCCAAGTATAATTCTCCCGTTCTTGAATGGTATAGTTCTGAACGGCAAACCTGCTCAGTGCTTCTTGGCAATGATGGTAATTTGCAAAGATAAAACTTTTACCGGTGTATTCACTTGAATCTTCTTCTAATTGAATGACTCTGCGTATGAAATGATGTTGGATGAATCGGGGATACCCTGATTTCATCTTGGAAAGGGTTTTGGGATTTTTTTCCTCGTAGCCAATGAGATCCTGTACTTTGGGCAGACTTACACATACGGCGTGATCACGAGAAGGAACGGATTGCCCTAAGGCAAAATCACCTAGCCCAGTTACGGTCACGGAGCTACTTCGTTTTCGATAATTTGTTCGAAAGTTTGCCTTTTTCTAATTAAGGAAAGGGAACCATCCGATTTTTTTAATACTTCTGCAGCTTCTGGAAAAGAGTTGTAATTTTTAGCTGACATTGAGGAACAGTATGCACCGACACCCTCAATGATGCACGAGTCTCCAATTTCTCCCTTGGGTAGTAAACGAGGGGCAAGGGACTCGGGCTCATTGGGAGCCGGTGTGAGGAGGTCTCCTGATTCACAGCAATGCCCGACCACCACCTGTTCAATATTCTCCTTTGGTTTCGCCTGGGAGTCTTCCGGAATAATTACAATTGGATGCTGAGCACCATACAAGCTCGGGCGAAGGATTTCTGTCATTCCTGCATTGAGTTTTAAAAATCGATATCCGGAGGGACCAGTGGAGGTCACATCCTGTACTGTGGTAACGAGACTGCAAGCATGCGCCAACAGATAAGTACCTGGTTCGATCTCGAGTTTTAATTTTCGCCCAGTTTCTTTCTCAAAATCTTCAAATAATTTTCGCACGGGTGTACCGATTTCCTGAAGGTCGGTCGCCTGTTCACCGGGCATTCTTGCCACTTTATATCCACCCCCCAAATTTAATGATTTAACGGTGGGGAATTTACGCACAATGTCTAAGCTCATGCCTGCTACTTTTTGCCACACTTCAGGATCCGAGCCAGATCCAATATGGGTATGGATTCGGTTTACTTTCAAATGGTAGTGTTCACAGAGTTTCTTGGCTTCCTCCAAGTCCTCTTTCCATATTCCAAAACTGCTTGAAGGACCGCCCACATTGGTACGGTTGGTACCTCCTGACCCCATTCCTGGATTGAAACGCAGTCCGATAGATTCTCCTTTTCCCCAAATTCCAAATTTGTGAATTTGGTTCAATGAACAAAGATTTACATGCACACCATCCTGTACCCAATAACGGAAGTTTTCTGGGAATTCCTGAGTGCTCATAGAAATTGATTCCGTTCCGTAGCCCGCCCGAACAGCCCGTTCCACTTCAAATTCAGAACTTGCATCTATTCCCAATCCCTCACTATTAAAAATTCGCAAAATAGCACCAGTTGGGGCCGATTTCATTGCGTAGCGAGGATACAATCCAAAGGCATTGGGGAAATTAAGTACTGACTTTGCATTCGTACGCAGAGTATCTTCGTCGTATACAAAGGTTGGAGTTCCAAAGTCGATACGAATTTGTTCAATATTTTCGGGTGTGAGAAATCTAAGTTGTTCCATTCGAGTAAGAGATTTAAGAGCTATTTATAAATTAGACTCGTAGTATAGGCAAGCATTCGAGGGACATATCACGCTATTTTGTCAAAACTCGAAAAATGAGTTCAGCTGAATCTGTTTGGATTGATTTTCGGGAAATTTCCCGGGTGAAATATTTTTCCCATGGGGGAAGGTAGACATTTCCTGAATACTCGGCTTTAATTTCGGTAAGGTATAGATAATCAGCAATACCGAGAGCCTCTTCATAAATTTCCCGGCCGCCACAAATCCATACGACTTGATTAAGTTCTTTTGCAATAGATAATGATTCTTTTAAAGAACCTGCTTTCAGAGCATGAGGGAATTTAATTTTCTGGTTTCGGCTCAAAGTAATGACTGACCTATCTTGGGCGTGCTCTTCAAAATCGTTGTAGCAATGTCTGCCCATGATTAGAGTTCCCTTTTGTGTGGTTTTTAAAAAGTATTCCCAATCTTCTCGGATATTCCATGGTAGTTTGCCGTTCTTTCCGATCAGTCTGTTTTGATCACAGGCTACAATTATATTAATCATTCTGATTAGGGAAGGATCGAGTGGCGGAAAAATAATATCGGGTTTTCATGGATTTATTTTGTGTATGTGTTATGCAATTGGTCTGACAGACAAATGCAAACGAATAGCAGCAATTTTGGAGAGCGAATTTCTTTACCAGATTCTTGGCAACGGAAAGCGCTCGGTTATTTGCGGGATGGGAAAGATGTTGTCCTCCATGCTCCCACGGGAGCGGGCAAGACTTATGTCTTTGAGCAGTTAATTGAATCTGGCTGGAAAGGTCGGGCTGTTTACACAGTTCCAACACGAGCATTAGCAAACGATAAATTTAGAGAATGGAAAAAAAGAGGTTGGGAGGTCGGTCTTGCCACGGGAGATTTGCGTTACCAAACCGACTCACGAGTTATTGTAGCCACTTTGGAGACTCAAAGAAGTGCAATGCTACGAGGGGAGGGGCCCGATTTATTTGTGGTGGATGAATACCAATTATTAGGGGACCCCCAGCGCGGACCCGGTTATGAAATTACCTTAAGTATGGCACCGCCTAATGTACGCCTTTTGTTGATGAGCGGAAGTGTCTCAAATCCTGGTGAAGTTGCGGATTGGTTGGAAAGTCATGGCCGTGCAGTGGAATTAGTTTCAGAATTTGTACGCCCCGTACCACTGGAAGAAGTCTTTGCAGAAGCCTTGTTAAAGCGACCTTTTCGCGGAAGAAAAATCCGGGGTCACTGGCCCAAATTAGTAGCGGGTGCACTGAGTGCGGGGATAGGACCCATTCTTTTATTTGCACCACGACGAAAAGCTGCCGAAGAATTAGCGAGGCAATTAGGGGCGGAGCTTCCCGATACAGATCCATTGGAATTAACTGCCGAACAGAAGAAGATCGCGGGGAAAGAATTAAGCGGTTTACTGAGGAAGAGGATTGCGTACCATCACAGTGGCTTGGAGTATCAATCTCGTGCGGGCGTGGTTGAACCTCTCGCCAAGACGGGACAACTTCAAGTTGTGATTGCGACCACTGGTCTTGGGGCAGGCGTAAACTTTTCAATGCGTTCTGTATTGGTCACCGATCGCGAGTACAGGGTGGACGATGGCCTTCATTTTTTGCGTCCGGATGAATTATTACAGATGTTTGGCCGCGCGGGTAGGAGGGGGTTAGATGATCGAGGCTTTGTCATTGTAACTCCCAAGCAAGCACGGTTAAACGATGGGCGTCCCCTCAAGTTGAAGCGTTCACAAACCTTGGACTGGCCTGCCATTTTACGGGTAATGAACTATGCGTATAAGAGGGGAGAGGATCACTTGGATGCAGCACGAAACTTGGCTCATCGCTTGTTCTCCGAAGAAAATGTCCGGCTGGGGCTTCGCGATTCAATTAATAAAATTTCCATGCAAATTGATCAGGTTTTCGATAAGAAAGAACTACCTGAAGAAGACCAGGGTCGTAATCAGGTCATCGAAATGAGGAATTTTGCTGGATTGTGGGAAAGGCGGGGCGGGCAATGTCAAGCACCCCTTGGAGAAGCATTTGCTTTGCATAAAGGAGAATGGGTCAAGGCTCTTACTCTTCCGGACACTCTGGGTAAGGTGAAGATGGGAAATCCTTGTCGCTTTGGTGATAAAAAGAATCTGACCTACGGGAGAGAGGTTCCTCTTGCAATTGTAGATTCTGAATCGATGGGAAAACGAGTAACTCTTACTAAATCTTTTCGCAAAAATCTGAGGGAAACGATCGCGGAAAAATTTCCTCAGTTCAAAAAAAAGTTTTCTCGCAAAACTTGGATGAGAAGGGGACTGGAAGATGTATTTCGTGAATTTTTACCCTCCATTACTCTAGGGGGGAGTTTAGATGAACTGGTGGATCGCGGAGGAGTACTTCGTGCGCGGTTACGTTATGATTCTGCCACGGTGCTTGGATGGAAGGATGCTCGTGGGAAAATTTTACTGAATCCACCCTTGCGAACAACAACCCGAATATTCGAGTCGCCCTTTAAGGAAAAAGCACAGGTTGAAGATTGGGAAAATTTAAGCACTCTTTCCCCCGCTGAAGTCTGGGCGAAGTTAGGACTGATTGATACCAAGGGAGTACCCACACTACGGGGTGAAATTTTTAGTTTCTTTTCTCGCGGAGAAGGACTCGCCGTTGCCGTTGCATTAGAAGACAGGAGTTATCCAATTGATGAGATGATTAATGACTTGGCCAACTTGCGGGCTGGGCATCGATTTCGTGCTTATGCCAAGACAGAATCCCGCCTTGCACTTCTTTGTCGTGGTGCCTTTGGTTTTAAAAATTGCCCGGGCTATTTAAAAAATGGATTACCCTGTGAGTATGGAGAGGGGGCGACCGAAGCATTACAAAACCGCAAAGAAATTTTATCCACAAAAGATCAATTTCTGGATGATCTTAGCGTCGGGGACTTGGAGCGAATTGCGGTCGAGTGGAGAAGCCTTCTTTCACTAATTGCTCAGGCCCCAATGCTTGATTTTGATCGTTGGCAATCATTACAGGACGCAGCTCGGATATTGGTGGGGCTAGATTCGGAATCTGATGAATTACCTAATTTGCCCGAATTGCCAGTTCGACAAAGAGAGCGATTTAAAATCTCCCAGGGTAGGGAGTTCGATTAGTTTTCTTTCTAGCTTTTTAAAACTAAGAAACTTGTCCCGGACTATTTTGCATGATCTTGTTCTTATCCTGTAACCTGTTCGCGGTGACCGGATATTAGTATCGGATCAAAAATGGTTAACTAAGTGCGGCTAGTGCGTCTTTTGTTTCATTTAACTTCGCCTCATTTTCGAGTAGTTGGTGTCTCGCACCTTCGATAATATGGGGAGGGGCTTTGGAGGTAAAAACTTCGTTTGCTAATTTCCCTTTTACCGAATTTACCACTTTTTCTAACTGGGCAAGCTCTTTCTGTAACCTTGCTTTTTCAGCGTTGAGATCCACCCCAGTTGTAAGGTCAAGGTAGATTGAGCCGAACGGAGAAACTAAGGCAGGCATACCAGCGGGGGCAAGCTCCACTCGATTAAGGGCAGCTGCACCCACTGTAATAAGGATTGATTGGGTATGGCGTTCGAGCACTTTTGCTTTTTCATCATCGGCAAGAAAAGAAAAGACAACATTTCGGTTGTTGGACAGTTTTCGGTCGGCTTTTAGAGAGCGCATGGAGGTGACCAGTTCTCGAACATTTTCCATTTCTTCCAAAACGCGAGTGTCTAGCTGAAGACCGCCTATCCCAATTTTCTCCAGTAGATCTTTTCCTGACTCTGGACTCACTCCCTGAATCGAGTCGCCGTTAGAAAATCCTAGCAGCGTCCATAATTCCTCGGTAATAAAAGGAGTAACCGGATGGAGAAGTAATAGAATCTGGCGGAGGCAAATGTCTTGAATTGCGAGACAGGTATCTTTCGATTCCTTCTCTTGAACTCGGGACTTGGAAGCCTCGATATACCAATCACAGAAATCATTCCAAAAGAATCGATAGATCGTTTGTAAAACGGCATTGAATTCATATTCATTATAAAGCTTTTCCACCTGGTCAAGAGTTTCAACCAGGCGAAGCAAAATAGCCTGATCATCGTTGTTTACCCTTTCACAATTCATGCGAAGAACAATCAATTCGAGCATTGAATTATCTTCTAATGGAGCAGACATCAGGCGGAATCGGGAAACATTCCATAATTTATTACAGAAGTTCCTTCCCTGTTCGATTCGTTCTTCGGAAAAGCGAATATCCTGACCTTTTGGAGCGATACTCATTATTCCATGTCTCAATCCATCGGCGCCATACTTTGCAATTAAATCGAGTGGATCCGGAGAATTACCCAATGATTTAGACATTTTCCTGCCCTCTCCATCGCGAATAATTCCAGTGAAATAAACATCTTGAAATGGAATTCTGTCAGCGAGTTCCGAATCGGGAATTGCCTGTTCGGGCTTGTAAGAGCGGCCTTTGAATTCGAGACCGGCCATAATCATCCGGGCGACCCAAAAAAAGATGATGTCAGGTCCTGTGACGAGGGCGGATGTGGGGTAAAAATAATCAAGGCCTTTTTTCTCCATTGACTCATCGTCTGGCCAACCGAGTGTTGCCAAAGGCCAAAGCCACGAGGATGCCCAGGTATCGAGTACATCATCATCCTGTTCCCAGTTTTCAATATCCGAAGGGGGCTTTTCTGAGATATGCCAATTACTTGAATCGGATCGCATCTTTCCCTTCTTATACCAAACTGGAATGCGGTGCCCCCACCAAAGCTGGCGGCTGATACACCAATCCTGTATATTATCGAGCCAGTGCAAATAGGTTTTCTCCCATCTTTGCGGGTAAAATTTGATATGGCCATCCTTCACCGCTTTTTTGGCTTCTTCCACTCGCGGATATTTGAGAAACCATTGCTCAGAAAGGCGTGGTTCAATCGGCACATCGGCCCGTTCCGAGAAACCCACATTATTTTGATGTTTTTCTTCCGCGATCAGATTGCCATCCTCTCTCAGTTGAGCAGCAATTAGTTTTCGGGCAGAAAAACGTTCCTTTCCTGCATAATCGACACCCGCAAGCTCGTTGAGAGTTCCATCCGGGTTCATGATTTCGAGCATCGGTAGGTTGTGCCTCTGTGCGATTTCAAAGTCGAGCCGATCATGGGCCGGGGTAATTTTTAAAATTCCAGTTCCAAAGTCTTTTTCCACGGCCTCGTCCGCAATGATTGGCATTGCTTGTGAATTGATTGGCCTCATCACATGTTTGCCTTTTAAATTAACCCACCTCGAATCTTCCGGGTGAATCGCTAAGGCAACATCGCCCACGATTGTTTCGGGACGGGTCGTGGATACTTCAACATACGCTCCAGGAGTCTCCAAAATTTGATACCTAATTTTGTAGAGAATACTTTGCTGGGGCTTCATGATCACTTCCTCATCAGAAAGTGCAGTTAAACTAGCTGGGCACCAATTGACCATTCTCTGCCCGCGGTACACATATCCTTTTTTGTAAAGTTTAACAAAAGCCGAGATGACTGCTTTCGAATAATCTTCGTCAAGAGTGTGCACATTTCTTTCCCAGTCACAGGAGCATCCCAGTTTTTTGAGTTGCTCTAAGATAATGCCTCCATGCTTATCCCGCCAAAGTTTTGCATGGTCAATAAAGTTTTCCCGTCCCAAGTCCGTTCTCGATTTCCCCTCATTACGAAGTGCCTGTTCGACCTTGGTCTGAGTCGCAATTCCGGCGTGGTCCGTTCCCGGTAACCAAAGGACTGATTTGCCCTGCTGCCTCGCTCGCCTTGCCAAAATATCCTGTATCGTATTATTGAGAACATGTCCCATTGTCAAAACACCCGTTACATTAGGCGGAGGGATTACGATTGAATAGGCAGGCTTGTTGGCGTCCACATTGCCGGAGAAACACTTTTGTTTAATCCACTTGTTGTAGAGGCGGTCTTCGACTTCTGTGGGTTGGTATGCTTTGTCCATGATGGTCTAAAATGAGTAGGTTAGTGGAAAATTTTTAGATGATATTGTGGAAATAGGATGCTATATTTTATATCTGCCGTTGGGGCTCATCTTTCGACATATTGCAATAACTATGAAATAAAATTTTACCGATTGCGAGCAAAAGGGCGAGAATATCCCGATTGGAATAATTTTACTCCCTTTTTCTTTATTAGTGGGGTTAAGACAATCCCCGCAGCAAATCCTCCAAGGTGGGCGGCCACGGCCACTCCACTGGCCGCTTTCATTGATTCCGGAAAAGCCAGTATTTGCTGAACGAACCACCAGCCCAAAACCAAAAAGGCAGGTACCTGGACTGTACCCACTAAAATAATAATCCAGTAAAAGACCCGAATTCTGGCTCGTGGATAAAGTAAAAGATAACTTGCTATCACTCCAGAAATTGCTCCCGACGCCCCTACCATGGGAATGGTGGAATCTGGACTGCTTAAGGCTTGGGCAAATGCGGCAAGCAGACCACAGGATAGATAAAATAAAAAATACCAAAGCTTTCCCATCGCTTCTTCCACATTATCGCCATACAGGTATAAGAAGAGCATGTTTCCAAGTAGATGGAAAATACCACCGTGACTAAACATAGAGGTGAGCACAGTACTCCATTCCCACGCGATCGTTTCTAAGGAGAAATTGGATAACTGACTAAAGAACATCGAAGGAATAAAGCCAAAACTAGAAAAGAATACCTGCTTTTCATCGGGTTCAAGCGGGAGTTGCCAGGCAAAAAATACCCACAGGTTACCGCCAATTAACATCCAGTTGACCCACGGGAACGAGCGGGTCGGGTTATCGTCTTGGTAAGGGAAAAGAAACACAACTTTTACCTACCTAATCGAAAAAGGAAAGGCAATCGCGTTGAACCCGCTTGCCTGAAAGATGTAAAAATTATTATCATCCTAATCTATGACTAATGAATCACATGAAAGGCTGGCCGTTTTCAGAAGTGACTCTGGTATCACCCTTTCCTTCGGCCCGAATACCTATTTTATCGATTCTTCCGATCCCTTTCATAATATTGCCCTCAAAGCACTTGCTCAGGATGATTATGTTCCCTTTTATATTGAAATTGCCAAGAGGGAAGGATTGGGCCCTGAATTTCGGGATACTCTTATGAGAGAGATCGAGAACTTGGCTGATTCAGAGGATTAAATTATTGTAAACAGAACGAGTTGAAAAATCGATCGCTCACACATCAATTACATCATCGCGGGAATTTTTAAAGGAGTCCTTGTCCCCAGGTTTTCCTCCCTTATTGGGCCGGATGGTGGAGAAATTCCCCCCAAAACTTTTCTTCAGGCTGGCCGCAATTCCTTTTCTGAATTTGGGCACCATTAATGCAAAGCCAAACAAATCAGTTAGAATGCCCGGGGTAATTAATACGATCCCCCCGACCACGATCATTGCCCCCTCAATAAGTTTATCGGTGGGCGGACGACCACTTTTTAGTTCACTCTGGATTTTGGCTAAAGTGGAAAGGCCCTGTTGCCGGGCGAGTGATGCCCCTAAAATCCCCGTAAAGACAATCAATCCTATTGTCGGCAGAAATCCAATCCTCGCTCCCACCATGATTAAAAGGTAAAGCTCGGCAACGGGGATAAATATAAAAAGGAATAACAGACGACTAAACATAG
>Ga0180120_10001280_pt1 | contig 12870 bp, 12 predicted proteins | sample CPBDNA_3_FD_129677 | JGI IMG/M metagenome (GOLD analysis project Ga0180120, IMG submission 129677) | Freshwater to marine salinity gradient microbial communities from Chesapeake Bay, USA - CPBay_Spr_31_0.2_DNA (version 2) (version 2) | ecosystem: Environmental > Aquatic > Marine > Coastal ... | reverse complement strand
AAGAGAAAGTCTAAGAGAAAGTCTAAGAGAAAGTCTAAGAGAAAGTCTAAGAGAAAGTCTAAGAGAAAGTCTAAGAGAAAGTCTAAGAGAAAGTCTAAGAGAAAGTCTAAGAGAAAGTATTAAATTGAAAAATATTCAGATCTATAAAGATAATAACAGGAACTAAGAATGCAAGCACAAATTTACTACGGAAACAGAGGTCAACCCTTTGTTAACCTTATTAAGGGGTTCCTTAAAAAGGGTGATTTATCAGATGACTATATTGCTAGAATAACTACCCCATCTGATATGGAGTTGTATTCACAGACATTTACTCATCAATCTGCAGATCCAGTCAAAAATTACGAGTTTATGGAATTAATTGGAGATTCTATTCTAAACGCATCAATCGTTTCCCACATGGACGAAAGATTTCCTGAAATCCGTGGACCTGGAGGTGTAGAGGTGATGGGTAGATTGAAGATTAACTACGTGAGTAAACAAACGTTCTTTTTAATAGCTAAAGATCTAGGATTTTGGCCATTTATCACTGCAAGTACTGAAAAACGTCAAAGAGGTATGAAAGATTTGTTGGAAGATTGCTTCGAATCAATCCATGGATTAACTACACTTTTACTTAATCAACGAGTCAAGAAGAACGTGGGATTTTCTATCGTACCGCACATGATTTCTAATATCTATAAGACTATTAACGTTTCGATCGATTACTACGAATTGTACGATTCAAAGACCATTCTTAAACAAATCTTTGACAAAAGAGAGAGTACTCTTAAGTACTCCGCTCCTCGCTTAATGAAAGATAATCCGCACGACGAATATAGCTATACGTATATTCAAGTTTTTGAAGTACTTCCAAACGGAAATAGTATTAAAATAGGAGACGGTTCGGGATCTATTAAATCTGCTGCAGAACAAGATGCAGCTAAAAATGTACTTAATTATTTAGCTTCTTTAGGAGTATTTCCAATAATTCCAGAAGGATTTATGGTTGATGGGAAACAGATACAAAATGACAATCTTCCTGAAAATCAAGAGGTATCTATTTATGATGGAGATAGAGGTGAAAATTTCACAAACATGCTTAGATCTTTCTTGAAGAGAGGGAAACTTAAAGACAACGTCATCGATAGACTATTAGCTCCAGAAAATATGGAAATATGGAATGATACTTTTACCCATCAGTCTGCAAATTCAATGAACAATTTTAAGTACATGAGATTCTATGGTCAAGCTATAGTCAATTCATTGCTCACTTGGTATTACGAACAACGTTTTCCTCAATTACACTGTCCTGATGGGGTACCAATAATGACTAGATTAAAGATTAATTACGCTTCAAACAGAACATTTACAGATATTGCTAAAAAAATGGATCTATTGCCTTTCGTAACATCTACAACAAACGTAAGAAATGACTTGATGCTGTCTCATTGTCTTGAAGCTGTGTTTGGAACGACAATACTCTTATTAAATAACGAAATTCATAATAATATAGGTATAGCTATTGCTTCAGATATCTTATCAAACTTGTACGACATTATGGTGAATATCTCTCTCAATTATTACGACTTATTTGATTCTAAGACTATTCTTAAACAATTGTTCGATAAGAGAAAGAATTTAGGAACATTGAAATACACACATGAAATGCGTAAGGATGATCCTGAAGATGAACTTTCTTATTCGTATGTTCAATTGTTTGCTATATCGAATAGTGGTTCCAAATTTCTTGCTGATGCATCTTCTTCATTGAAAGCAGATGCAGAGAAAACTGTTTCTAAAATTGCTTTGAAATATTATGCAAGTATAGGTGTTGCTCAACCAATACCAAATGACTATTTAATGTTTTGCGATAAAGAATGCCCAAGATTGTCAGTTTCGATTTAGGGAATTTAGTTCCAAAAACTACTATAAAATGCTCTGAGTGTGATTATAAAACATTTCACAAGGTTAAAACACACATGTTTCCTTGTATAATATGTGTTGTGAAGTATGTATTCAGACACCAGCTGATAGCGTTGTGTGTATAGATTGTGATTGTTAATACAATGTTATTCATTGTATTAACATCTCTAATTGTAAAATGATCTAGTATCTAAAGCTTAGAACACGTTAAATAAAATGCAACCAGAAGACGACTACGGAAGTGAGGAGTATAAACTTCTCCTCACAAATAAGTCTCGAGATAGACTAGAACAACTTACAACCCAAATGCGCTTTCGTATGTCCGAAGGCGGTGGTGAATGTACTTATCATCTCGGTGTAAAAGATGATGGGAGCGTTGTGGGGATTACAGAGAGTGAATATACAGAAACTTTCTTGTATCTAGACGAAATCGCTCGTTCAAATAATTACACTATCACTTCAATTTATGAAAAGGAAACAGTAGACTATAAGAAAGTTTACGAACTTTTGATTAGAGAACAAAACCCAAATAAGTACATCGATATTAAAGTAGCTGTTGCAGGTAATGTGGACGCAGGGAAGAGTTCATTACTGGGTGTCCTTACTTCCGGACATCTTGACGATGGAAGAGGTAAAGCTCGTACTGCTATTCTTAATTATCCTCACGAAATAGCTACGGGAAGAACTAGTAGTATTGCTCATCATATTCTTGGTTTTGATGTTAAAGGTGATACTGTAAATAGTGATAGATTGGGTAAAATGACTTGGCCAGAGATTGTGCGAAAGAGTGAGAAGGTTATTAACTTTTCTGACTTGTGTGGCCACGAGAAGTATTTAAAAACTACTATCCTTGGCATCTCTTCAACTTTTCCTGATCTTTGTTTTATCATCGTGGGTGCTAATATGGGTCTTACTCGTATGACTAAAGAACATATTTTCTTGTGCCTTACTTTGAAGATCCCATTTGTTATCATCATTACGAAGATGGATATCATTAAGTATAGAAAGAATGTTTACGATGAAACTATGAATACTCTACATACTCTTTTGAAGATGCCAAGTATTCGTCGCGCTCCTTATAAGATTAAAACTACTGACGATGTTCTATTGTGTGCTGAAAAGATTTATCACGATACTCTCACTCCTATATTCCACGTATCAAATGTTACAGGGGAAGGCGTTCAAGATTTGAAGATGTTCCTCAATCTACTTAAGAAGAGAAAGAGAGAATACCATTGCGACGATCCCGTAGAATACCATATCGATACTATATTTAAGAATATTAAGGGTGTTGGTGTAGTAGTTTGCGGAAATCTTATTACTGGTACCATAAAGGTCGGAGATAAGCTGTTGATAGGTCCTGATAATGGAAAGTTTGAACCGGTTTTGGTAAGAAGCTTACAATGTAAAAGAGTTCCTATTGATAAGGTCGATTTCGCTACTTACGTTTGTATTGGATTGAGAAATGTCGATAAGGACAAGATTCGTAAAGGCCATGTAATAGTTTCACCAACTGCTAACCCTTCTGCTACTACAGATTTCGAAGCTGAAATTAAGGTATTGAAAAGTCACTCTACTACAGTTAGGGAAGGATACGAACCTATTCTCCATACTTGTTCCATTAGACAGAGTGCTACTTTGGTTAAGGTTTTGAGAAAGGATAGTGATCGTAATGAAGAGGGTAAGGAACATATTTTACGTGTTGGTGATAAGGGTGTTGTTCTGTTTAGGTTTAAGTACAGACCAGAATTTATGAAAGTTGGGTATCGTTTGTTCTTGTCTGAGGGTAAGACTAAGGCTGTTGGGGAGGTAACTAAGATTTGTTAGGTATGTTTTACTTCTCTTCTCTCATTTTATAACTAGCAGTTATAAAATACGTTCTCAATAATTACATTTTACTCTTGCATATCCTCCTCCATTTTTTGAGCGTTTCATTACATACGGTCCTTGATTTGATCCTGCTACCTTCAAGGTGTAGGCTCGACGTTCTACCGGTGAACTACAGGTCCGAATGATCCTGGATGGATTTGAACCACCGACCTTCCTGGTGTTAACAGGGTATTCTATACCTGACTGAACTACATGATCTAAAACTTGTGGTCAAGTTTTAGATCTACATCACTCCAGAGGATATTTGTTCCCTGGAATCATATCATTCCCCGCATTTACACGGCATTGTGAAATGCATAATAAAAGCAGCTACACCTAAAGCCATAGCTACCAACATCATTAGTCCTATAAATGTTCTTAATACATCAACCATTTATATACACCAAGATGTTTTTATCACTCATCTTTCTAAAAACCGATTCCGGGTTACGATTTTGTTATACAGTTTTCGTTATCTGATTCACAAATTCTGATTTCATTCTATCATCGTTTCCTATGGATCTCTTAACACCTCCTTTGTATCCTTTTAATATTCCAACAAGTTCATTCAATTTTTTGACTTGATCATCCCTATCATCTTCTTCCCACATCGTATCACATACTTGATCACATAAATCATCAGCTTGTTCCCTCAATTCTTCAGCGTACTCATCTATTAATTGATCATTATGTTCTTCTATACATTTGAAAAATTTTGGCGCTAACTTAACCATATGTGGATCTACTATGTAATCTCCGTCATTGTTCTTGTACTTAATCTTCTTTCTAGCATGATCAACACATAATATCCTATCTTTGAAAGGATACTCTAATGCGTATTTAGCATATCCGATAGGTCCGTTTTTGATATGTTCTATAGTTAAATATTGCGCACAATTACGCATATGTTCTTCCGTAAGTGGTAGTAAATTGATCGTCTGATTAGATGTTGTGGGTTTTTCTACACCACGTATAGCTACTTCTTGAAGTTTATTCTGGAGATCTTTAATCTGTTGTTCATATTTCTCTACTAAGATTTCAAGTGTATTAACTCTATTCTGTAATTTTATATTCTTATTCTCTATCGTTTCTATTCTCTTAGTGGGTTTACAATTTTTAATATGATATTCATATATATTTTTACGAGTAAAGTTGCTTTTACATACTTTGCAATTATAACTAACAGACGCAGATTCTCCTCTAATATTTAGACAATACTTCGCTGTCTGTTGATGTCTTAATAAGGTAGGTTTAGTTTTAAATGTTTTGTTACAATATATACAGATAATTTCAACCATTTATTAGACTGAATATAATTATTTAGACCATAATCTTATGACAAAAACCATGTTTTTATGACATGAAACCATAAAATTATGGTATAAATTTAAGGTGTTACACCTTAAAATATGAAAAATATCTCCAAACACAAAAATTGTGTGTGTCAAATCATTTTTCAGAATTCCAAAGTACATGATTTGCGTTTTTGTACTTTAGAATTCGAAATAGTGTTTAGTATATATTATCACGTTTGGTTTGTAGATAAATTCACAATAATGATGTCCGCAATCTATTTCACGAATATACAATACATTATTCTGATTTTCTAAGGTTTCTATTCTCTTATTCTGTTTACGGTATGATAAATGGTTGAAATTATAATGTGCCAACATATGTCAATTTTTTGACATATTTTGACATATACAATAGTTTTTTATATCATATTTCACATCATTTCCAAGATTTAAACTGAAACACCCTTAAAATATGAAAAATATCTCCAAACACAAAAATTGTGTGTGTCAAATCATTTTTCAGAATTCCAAAGTACACCAAAGTACGAAATCTTGTACCAGAAAATTTTTACCTTGTTTTATCTTTACAGTTATAAATAATATATGATATATCTACTACTAACTTTGGAATCTCTTCTTATGGGAGGAGTTCTATTAGCAAATAATATAGTCGATAATAAAGATAAGGATGTAAAGAATATACAATACGTTAACTGGGTTGGTGCAGCTATTCTAATCATTGTAGTTCTCATTATGAAAATGATTCTGCGTTCCGGAGGTGCGTCATTTTCACAAAGATATGATATAGGAATTGGTCAAGAACATGGAGCAACTGATGCTACAAAATATGCTATAGATTCTATCATTTTTGGTGTAACTATTCTAGGCGTTGTACTCCTCACATTGAACGGTATTAAATCAACAAATTGTAAGAAATATGATTGGGAATGGTTGCATACAGTTAACTGGATATTTATGTCGATCTACTTTGCCGTAGCTTTGTACGGGATTGTTAAGATGATATTAAACTCAAGATCAGGTAAGAGCATTTTGTAGTTTTATTACTTTCATTGTAATAAAACTTTTCCCAACAGAAACAACAATCTTATTATCTCATAAGATCACAACCAAACCAACAGCAACAAAACACTATCACCATAAAGATTACTGAATGAACAGCTACAGCAGGATATGACGTAGCACACATACCTCCTATACCTTTACGCTGAGCAATTTGAAGCCATATACCTTGATTGTTACATACACCATTAGCTGGTATAACAGATACAGCAGATGTTGGTGGCAATGTCACAAGTACACCTGGTGATAACACGAAGAAAAGAGCCCCGAACATAAGGGAACAAAGAAAACATTTCCAGAATTTATCCATATTTTATATATATCCATATTTTATTATTTTACGTATTCTTTCCTAACTCTGACAAAGTTAGGAAGTAAGGGTTTCAGGGAACATTTTGATGTTTGTGTTATACCATTACACTAATCGAACATGTCCTGTTCGTTGCTGTGTGTTCCCAAATAGAGAGTCCTACTGGTCATGAGCCCGGTATGTTAAAACCATTACACCATCCAGCCAGGTAACGCTCCTGGTTCTCTCGATAGACAGCCGGACATCTTCACTATCTAGACCACAGAGGCTGATACCATAGTGAAACAGTATCAGTTTCTAATATCCTCACCACGTGTTGATAGCGGAACGTCGGAAGTGATACCGTTTCACCATGGGAAGTTAAGTTAAGACAAATCCTAATATATACTTTTATATCTTTAACCAATTTTAACGTCGACGAACTCGCATGTGGATGTTACAAACAAGGTTGTTAAATCCATCAACATAACTTTGCAATCTTGCAGGTCCTCGAATCCACTTATGTTACTGTAATACTTCTGTAAGTACATGTTATAATATCTTTCCAAATCTACTGTACTTGCTACAGAGAATTCACAAATGGGGTCAGAATAATCAAACATATCACGCGACGCACCAGAATTCTTATCCTCCCAGATAATCACATTGTAGGTACAATCATCTGGAGAAAAACGAATTACTCGTACCAAAATCTTTACATGTGAATACCTTGGTTCGCATGTACAATACCATTCGTTGTCTGAATCATCAATCCTCCAATAATCATCTACACTCATCCTCTGGGAAGATTTGTGTAGAAAACCTGTCAAAAATAGTCGTGTAATTCTGATCGTAATAAACGTCGCTCATCTTACTATTTCATAATTCTTCCCATAATTTTTCATTTTTGCGTTATACATTTTATATCGGTATATATCTTCTATAAGACGATACGTACCTAAATTGTTCAAACCATTCTTTCATCGTCAGATCAGATCCCCTGAAAGTCATCTTAATATTTCTAGCTTTATCTAATCTCTGATCATATACATACTTATCTCTCTTCCTTTTCAACCAAAATAACCCCAAACACACTGCGTCAGCTATATCGTGCTTTCTATCAAACGAGTAGTATTCCGCTAAAACAGTTTGATCAGATATATGGTAAGTTGCTATATTCATCGTAGCTTCTTTCCTCCTTTCATAATCCATATGTCCAATGCTAAAATGCTTATGCATAGAATTAGGCGAAATTAACTCACATTTTTCACGATATCGCGAGAAGATAAGTTGTTCTACAGCCACCAAACCTTGAGGTGGCTGTCTCTCAATAAGTATAGCATCAACACCGTCAAATACGTGGGAGTATCTCCAAAAAACATGCCCCATCCAATCTGTAAAAGTTTTGGTATGATGGAGGTGACACGATGACATATCTACACCTTCAGGGTGTTGAAAATCTGTTATGTCTATCATGTCCACCCCAAAGACTTTTATGAAATTGAACTCATCGTCAAAGAGCAATCCTGAAAATCCAAGATGGAGAATACCTATGTCTACACATAATACTGTATACTCTTTATCTTCCTTGGCTATATCAAGTTCTTCAAGATCTTTCTTAATATCGTTAAGTCCTTCATCTTCACTGTCAATAAAATATATAGTATCCGAGTAAGAGTATACAGTACTCATATCTTCATCATTTTTATTTAACGACATAATCATATATTCTACCTATATATCTTTATATCTATTCTATTAATGCTAATCAAATTCTACTATCATAGCTACACAAATGAAGTATAGATGTTCTAAATAGGGAATAATATGAAGAGATATTGGAATAAATAAAAATTTAGCTCAATCCGTGAAGCTATCCGGTCAGAACCAAAATGTGTATATAGTTGTGTGCAGTCTTTTATATCCTTATCACTTGTTTAATTCGTTTATCTCCTCATGTAGACAACTATCAAGTAGATAATCAAGATAAGCAGTGGAATACCTATTCCTAGACTCAGTCCTAAAATAAGCCCAAGATTTCCATTACTACCTCCACCACCATTTCCATTACTACCTCCACCACCATTTCCATTACTACCTCCACCACCATTTCCATGTTTTGCATCTTGTAAACATCCTTGAAGTAATTTGGTCATTTCATTGGCTACAGCTGGATCTGTATCTGGATCTGGAATATTATCGGCATTGCCATATTTGGTTTTTAGTTCATCTACTACACAATTTACACTTTGTGTTACGTATTTGGGATCAGTACCCATTTGGCTCATCATTTGTGTCAATCCTTGTCTTAATTCTGACCATGTGAAGTGTTCTTTGTCACCTCCGTGATCATTACCTCCGTGATCACCGACACCATGATCACGGAGGTAATGATCATCACCACCACCTCCAGGACAAGAAGATGATTCGTTAGGACAAGACGAGGCACCTGGGTTTTTGCATGCTTCTTTAGGGGTGGGATATCCCATAGATGGATCGCAGTAATATCTTCCATCACCACAACTCATAAAATGTCCATGCCATTTTCCACATTCATTTACAGGTGGAGGGGAAGTAACATTATAAGTTTGTTTTAGTGCTCTTAACATTTTTATTGTTATCCAACATTTTAGTATTTATATATCATCACATATCGTATCATACAAAATATTGACTTTGCAAAATAGTGTAATCAAGAGTTAGAGTTAAACTAATCTCTATTTTTGGATCGCACTTTAAGTCTAATCTTCTTGTTCTTTTTGTTCTTATCCTTTAGGGATATATTATTGCGTAAACATTCCAGTTCTGCTTTGGCTAAACGGCTAGCTTTTTCCATAAGATCTTGTGTAATGGTATAATTCTCAACCTTTAGTTTATTATTCTCTTCCTTCATATGTTTTACAGTTCTAAGTATATTGTTAGTATTCTTCCCTTCTCCTATCTCACTGAACAAATCTTCAAACGTTTCTATCTCCTTCTTCAGCTTACTATTTTCAGATATAAGATCACACATCTCTTCTTCTAACTGACCCACCTTCTCTTGCATCTTTTCATATGTTATGTTGGCTGATGTAAATGATACACTGTGTAATAACTCCGGATTTCGTTTTATTTCTCCAGAATTTACAGATTCTAGAAGAAGATTATATTCTCCTCTAAGTTTCGAAAGTTCATCTTCAAGCTGTGCGGCTGATTTCTGTATTCTCCTAGTAGCCTTATTCTTAACGAGTTTAGTTCTTTTTCCAAATTCTAATGTAGACATACTCTCATCAATATTATCAATATGTGGAGATACGTGTATAATTAATGATGTTTTAGAGTTTCCACCTAAAGAAGATTGAAGCAAACGCGTTAATTTAGAATCTCTATAAGGAATTGGTGTAGACCCCCTATCATTTTCTACACCACCTTTCATCTCTATATTACTCAAAGCATGTATGACCTGAGAAAGTATAGTTAGAGAAAGATTTATTAAAGCGCCTTGTTTTAATACTTCACCAGTTGCTTTGGTTTTATCTGCTCTCTCACTTCCCGCAAGATCTACTAAATTTAGTTGAGATGTTATTCTTGATTTATCTGGACCTATTTGTGTAAGGTAGAGAGTTAAGATACTGTGAGATCTAGAACTGCCTTCGTTAAGTTTTGTGGCTGTAACTTTTCTTATTGAGTCTCCTTTCTTGAGTAATTCGTATACATCTTCAGGATTTGCCACATTCTCATGAGTCAGACCCTGAACATATATACCATGTATATTATCTTGACGTATTTGTAAATTTTGTTTACTATGATCCAAAAGATCATTAACTCTTTCCATATATATTTCCAAATACGAAACCTCTATCTCAAAAGACCAACCATCAGGCTTGTTACAAATAATATTAAAAATTTCCTTAATAGATCTGGGAATAATACCTTCTAGACGAGAATCTCCCTTCTTACCCATCATTGAAAAAGTCTTACCAGAATTATGTGTACAAGTAAAATCACCTAATAAAAATCTATGATTGCCATCTAATCTAAATCCATTGTACTTACCTATACCTACTGGTTTTACATTTATACCTACATGTAAAGCATAGTTAATAGAGTTTTCTCGATGTTTAGCTTGTTTACGAGGTATTTTACATGGTATTTCGTGTAATGTTATACCTCCTATATTGCAACGATAATATGTTCCAGATACAGGTCCATTTTTACCATTTGTACATGTTTTTTCACATTTTGATTTATAACATTCAAATCCTAATGATCTAGATAACCATATCACATCATCAAATAATTTCTCGTTCTTTTGAATGAAATCATAAGACCCTTTTTTCATATCATAATGTCCATCCGAATCTAATAATCCGGCTAAAAGTTGTAATCGAGTTTCTTTGTCGTTATACTTATATAGATTTGGTATATGTTTATTCTTAATAAGATCATACTCTTTGAGAAACTTAAAAAAGGGATTGTTTCTCCATTCTAAACAACTTATTCTGTAATTTATAGTTTCTTTAGAGTTACACTTCATTCGAGTAACTTTACAGTCTATTTTTTGTGCAAAGCTGTGCATGTATTCGACAATTTCCGGATCAACTGTTGTAATCGCTGTAGATATAGAACATCCATCTCCGAGCCATAAACCCAATATATACGGATCTATTGGTACTTCTTTATGAATAAATTCTACAGGACATCTTAATCCTAGATGAAACCTTTTCCATGTTGGTGATTTTTGAAGATATTCTTTCACAGTAATATCAATTGTCTTGTTACAATTAGGAATATTTGAAAGAAACTCTTCTTTAGTTCTATTATATATACCTTTTCGTGGTTTTACATCGTTTCCATGGACTTGAAATGTCTTTACGTGTTTCCTACCATCTTGATACCGACGCACCTTATATCGATTATAGTTACCACACCATTGGATAAATGGATTTACTATATATACCAGAGTAAGAACATGATCTTCATTTACTATATAAGAATCACCTCTTTCTGGCACTATTTCATACATACTTTGTTCTCCTTCAAATAATTCAAGTACATTCCTTGATGTAGAATCATCTCCCATTAAAACATCACCAATCTTTATATCCTTGGCCTTCTTAGTCGTTCCGTCAAACATCATTACATCTGTATTTGGTTCTAAACACCCACTTTGTCCGTATGCGAACTGAGTGACATTGAATCCTTCTATAAAATCTCGAACACCACTGCGACCTATCTCATTAAATATATCAACTTGGTTGGATGATTGATCAAAACTCCGATCAAAATTATAGTTTTTACTTTTTTCATCGATACGTACTTTATCACCGTCTATACGAATCGGATAAACGAGATTCCCCATGTTAATCTCTCTTTGTATAAATGGTCTCATTCTACAAAAGACACTTACGGTTGATAATTCATCCATTTATTATATACAATTCCTTTGTTTAAGTTTATCTTTCGTGATATAAAAGACCTAACAAAGAAGTCATGACAAACAAAACTATCGCGTATCTACAAAAAGGTACTGGTGCTAAAAAATGGAAGGTTACAATAGTAAAACCAACCGGTAAACGAAAAACTGTTCAATTTGGTGCAAAAGGATATTCTGACTATACGATTCACAAAGATAAGGAAAGAATGAATCGATATACTTCTAGACATAAGACTAGAGAAAATTGGAATAAATCCGGTATAGAAACTGCTGGGTTTTGGTCCAAACATCTGTTATGGAATAAACCTAGTCTTGCGGGATCTATTTCTGCTACTTCTAGAAAGTTTGGGATTACTATTAAGCGTGGTGCTCCTCCCAAAGCTGGGAGTGTTAAACGTAACTCTAAGAGTAAATCTAAAAATAATGGAAACCGTAAGTCTAAAAATAATGGAAACCGTAAATCTCGTCGTAAATAAATAATGACAAGAAAGAAATCACCTAAACCTAATAATCCAAAATTATATGCTTCAGTAAAAGCTGAAGCAAAACACAAATTCAAAGTATGGCCAAGTGCATATGCATCAGGATGGCTAGTAAAAGAATATAAACGTCGTGGAGGTAAATACTCTGGTAAAAAGCCATCCAAATCAGTTGGATTAAACAGATGGTTTGATGAAAAATGGATTAATGTTTGTAAATTACCAAAGAAAGTAGCGTGTGGTAGACCAAAGACTTCGTTATCACAATGGAAAAAGAAATATCCATATTGTAGACCTAGCAAACGTGTTAGTAATGCTACTCCCAAAATTGCTTCAGAATTAAGTAAATCACAAATAAAGAGTAGATGCTCTCGTAAACAAAAATCTCCAATGAAGCGGGTTACTGCTAGGAAGAAGTCTAAACGTAAGTCTAAACGTAAGTCTAAACGTAAGTCTAAACGTAAGTCTAAACGTAAGTCTAAACGTAAGTCCCGTAAATAATATGTATACAACAAAGAATACATATTAAAGATTGTT
>Ga0180120_10001271_pt1 | contig 12917 bp, 8 predicted proteins | sample CPBDNA_3_FD_129677 | JGI IMG/M metagenome (GOLD analysis project Ga0180120, IMG submission 129677) | Freshwater to marine salinity gradient microbial communities from Chesapeake Bay, USA - CPBay_Spr_31_0.2_DNA (version 2) (version 2) | ecosystem: Environmental > Aquatic > Marine > Coastal ... | reverse complement strand
TCGTACAAAGTACATGTCCTACAAAGTACGAAAGTATAATAAGTATTATGTGATTTATATCAACAAAAAGTGTGCATTGACCATTTTAGGATACAAATTCTATACATTCTTTTATAGTTCTCTTCAGTATTATTAATATATCTGAATATAGTTCATTAAAAGATTCGTATAGATAATTCTTTTCTACAATACTATTTGACACATCTCTAGACAGAGTATTTAACCTTTTATGAGCAAATTTAACAATATTGATTAAATATTGTTAAATTTGATTAAATCGCAAATACACTTACTGATTGGACTGTTCATCTAGTTGAGAAGGACCTTCATCGCCATCGTCAGGTAATGGATCTGAAACAGGTTCGTCAAAATCAAGTACAGCATCCTCGACAAGATATTTAATAAACGAATTATCATCTCGAGGTAATCCAGAATCTTCTCTAGCTTTCATGTATTTATCATATACTGCTTGACGATATGAAGGATCCTTGTCGTCCATTTCCTTAAGTTCACGTCTAGTTTTAATGATGATACCCTTTACTTGTTTAAGTTGTTTCTGCTGTTCCATATAAGTCCAACTCAATTGAGAAAGTTTTACCTTAAGTGTAGTATACAATTCCATAGGATCCTCTTCACCGACATCTTTACCAGTATCTTCACGAAGTTTTTCGGCACGATCTTCGATGTCCTTCATCTCCTTTTGTTCATCTCTCTTCTGTTGTCGAATATCATGAGAAATAACCTCGGTAGTCTTTTTACGAATATCTACTTCAGTGACTTCAGCAGAATATTTAGGATCAAGCGTAATCGGAAAAGGTCTTCCAACCCACGGTCTCTGTATCTTATGATATGAATCAACATTTCTAATTAAGAATTCTTCACGTTGTTGGAGTTCCATAGGATTATCAAACGACCCACGAATCTTAGCCATTCCATATACCCCGTCACTATCAGGTTTTGCACCCTTAGCTGGAACAAACGAAAACAATGCATGTTTCTGTCCAGGAACGTATGGATCAGCATACAATCTTTCTATACCAGGAAATTCTGGAACAGGGTTACCAACACATAGATCATTCATTGCTTTCAATACTTGTTCGTTATTCAATGGTGGAGTTCCTGCATTTCTTACCATTTGTTCTCTAAACTCTTGAGGTGTTAGAGTTCTATCAGCTGCAGCAGTAAGAAAGTTTTCTTGCCTCCATTCTGAATGATTAAAGTTAGATTGTGTCTTATCTTCTTCTGTCATTTTTGTTTCTAACTTCTTTTCTTTATATAGATAAAAAAATCAACCTTTTCTTATCATAAATGAGTTCTCAAAATTTCAGAGTAATTTATAATAACAATTTAACAACTGGTAATATATCATCTTACTCACTTAATAACCCGGGTTTTAATGCTAACGAGTTAGTTAATATACCGATTGATAATAATTTATCCATATAGGATCACCTGGCGATGTGTTGATATATACAGGTACTTTTTCATGCCTAAACCGTTGTATAGGACTGGGAGACAGATACACTTTTATCATCACAATCACAGGAGAAATAATTCTTTACAGCTTTTTTACCACTTCTAATAAGGATTTGCCTTTGATCTTGAGTAATCTCAAAATCAAAAGATCTTATATCCATATCATTAACTGGTATCGTCTGTCTAAGATAAGTATCACACACTGCTTCTCTTTCTATTTGCATAGATATTGTTTGCATAATAGTTTCAGAAAGCTTGTATAAACTCTTTATATTCACACGTTTCTCAAATAAACTTGGTGTATGACTTTCATGTTTACTTAGCATTTTTACACCTAATGTACTGCATGGTATATCTCGTTTATTAACTTCGTTCAATTTACCTTCCTTTAACTTTTCAAGATCGTTATAAACCCATATAGGATAGTTATCAACAACACCTCCATCAACATAATAATCATTACTTTTGAGAAATCGATATTTTCTCGGTTTAAACGTAAAAGGAACTGCCATAGAACATAGAACAGCATCAATGACACTAACACATGGATGAGTTTCATGATGAAGATATACAGGAGTTTTTTTATTAACGCAACATGTTACGATAACAAGATCGTTACCTGTTTTTTCGTACGCTTCTTTCAATGTGATTCTAGGATTGTCGCAATATTTATACTTCATAATCTTGGTGAATTGTTTCTCAAATATTTTTAAAGAATTACCACCCATATTAAACATAAGATTCCACAAATACCAGAAATGAAAAGTACTCCTAATCTTTGAGAAGTCTAATAAATCTTGTACAATCATTATTTCATCTGCAGAAAATCCAACAGCCAGTAAAGCAGCGAACATAGATCCAACAGATGTTCCAGCGAATTGTGTAATACCATCTAAATGACCTCGTTCATTTAGCTCCTTAATAACTCCAACATAAGCGAATCCTTTCACACCCGCTCCTTCAAATACTAGTGATTTGTATTCTGACATTTTATATATACTAGAAAAATTTTCGTGAATATATAAAAAATTAACCATAATATGATACTCTTTCATATCGAATGCCTTGTATAAATCTGTCATATGATATAACAAAGAATTTATAAGAACCGTATATCATTGCAACCTGATTGTCAAAAAACCTTTCTACATAGATACTGTAATTACAATTAGAATGATGAGACGAAATATCTGAAATATATTCCTCTACAGTTTCTCTAGCTTTATCTTCAGAAGTAACGTAACATTTAGCAATATTCCCAACATATACAACATATACAACAGAAGGAGGTTGATCTTCAGGTTGATCTTCAGGTTGATCTTCAGGTTGATCTTCGCGAGTAGAATCTGTAACGATGGATTCTTTGTCTGTTGTACTATTAGATACAGTAGAAGATGCTACATCTTCTTGAAGTTCAATACCCCCCTTTTCTATAACCACGCTATCAGTACCCCATGTAGATTCCACGTCTTTTTGAATATCAACACTTTCCATTATTGTCTATTTATATCTTTGTATCTCATTCTTTTAAACTATGTATACCATAATAAGCTTAAAAATCATACGTATCAAAAAGTCAAAATGATTAAAAAACTATATTGTTAATATATAACTAAAAATGGATCCGACTATTATTAAAATACTTACAAATAACCAGGTAGATGGTAGAATTTTTACTCATGGGTCTATGGGTACAGTAAAAGGTAGTTATCAACTTAACAATCGCGTAAGAGAAGAATTTTTTGATCGGTACACTCAAGCGGTATTGGATAACAATCTTGACATTATTGAAGCTGGTATAGGCGAAACAACAAAGATCCATTCTGCTATACCTGTGCTCGTAGACTTAGATATTAAAATGAAGGAAGAAGATGCATTGGAAATCATGAATGGAGGAGATAAGTTATATACAGATGAACAAGTAGAACAAGTAGTTACTGTTTATCAATCAATTCTTAGAAAGATATTAAATAACTGTCATGGTACAGATTTGACATGTGTACTTCTTGAGAAACCAGCATATGCAGATGAAAAAAATACAAGTAGATATCTAAAAAATGGATTCCATCTTCATTTTCCAGGTATTTTTATGAATAAGAAAGATCAGAAGAACCATCTTATACCTAGAGTAAAAGACGAATTCAAAAGTAGAGGGATATTTGATAATTTATTTGATGATTCTAGTTCCGTTATAGATACAGGATATCTATCAACAACATGGTTGCTTTATGGAACTTCTAAGGGAGAAGGAAAACAACCGTACAATGTTACCAAAGTATTCGACGAAGATTGTGAAGAAATTACTCCAGACGAAGCTTTTAAGAAATATCAGATCTTTGATTGTCATGAAAAACTTATAAAAATACACGGGGGTATTGAAAAATATCTTCCTCGTATTCTTAGTGTTATTCCACATAATCGTATTCCTAAAGAACTTAAAACTAATATCGTCTCTCCACTAAAACAAAAACTTGTTGAAGAGAGAAAGAAAGTCCATGCTAGCGTAGATGCAAAGAAAGCGGCAGAAATAGCCAAAGAACTTATTCCAATGATATCACCTTCTCGTGCTGATGATCACAATGATTGGATGACTGTTGGATGGGCTTTGTATAATGCTACTGAAGGATCTGACGAAGGTTTTGATCTTTGGAATACTTTCACTCAAACAGGAGAAGAACCTAGACCAGAAGAAAGATGTGTTTATGAATGGGGTATAATGAAGAGACATGTATACACTTATACTCTCGGCACTCTTCATTATTTTGCGTCTCAAGACTCCCCGGAAGTATACAAAGAGTATAAGATAAAGCAATCTTCCAAATATATGGAAGAAGCTATCGATGGTTCTCACAACGATATTGCTAAAATGCTAAAGTCAGAATACGCAAGTAATTTTGTTTGTGCTAGTATTGACTCTAAAACTTGGTTTGAATTCAAAGAGAATACTTGGGATCAGATGGAAGGTGGCGTATTCTTGCGTATGAAGATTTCAAACGAGTTGGCTGATCGTTTTCACGAACTTAATAACGATATTTGGGCTAAAGTTATGAAGTCTCATGAAAAATCTGATGAAGGTGAGAAAGCAAAATGGGACAAGCGGTTGAAACAGTTACAACAACTTAGAAAGAATCTGAAATCAGCTCCTTACAAAAACAATATTATGAGAGAATGTATTTGTGCTGGAAGTTTAGTGACATTATCTAACGGATTGTCTATTAAGATAGAAGATATGTATAATTCTAATAATGTTCTTGGTTGGAATGAAAAGAATAATGGTATGACACATTCCAATCAAACCGTGTTAATGGATAAAGGTGTACGAGAATGTGTAGAAATTGTGTTAGAAGATGGGAGAACGTTAACACTTACACATGATCATCCTGTACTTTTAAATACCGGTAAATGGATTGAAGCTGGTAAATTAAGTACTTCTGATATCATTCAGTGTGGATTAACTGGTGTTTATCATCAACATGAAGATATTGATTGGAGTATAGATATTGGATATAAGACTTTATCTTATTCAGATAATGTTAACGAAACTTTAGCATTTGCACGTATACTAGGTTTTCTTATTACTGATGGTCATATTCATGTTCGAGATAATCATGCCTGTGATTCTGTATATTTTAGGCATATTATTGACGCAAAATCATTTATTAATGATATTAACTTATTAACTAACAAAACACCTAAAATAACAACTACAAATCCTAGAAAAGGGTTTAATAACGGTGTTATGTATACTGTAACTATACCAAATGAAATCACGAGAGGAATATTAACATTAGACGGTATCAAACATGGTCATAGAGTTAATACAACTACAGGCATTCCAACATTTTTATTGTCAGATGATTGCCCTATCACGATTATAAAAGAGTTTTTAGGTGGGTTATTTGGTGGAGATGGACATGCTCCTTATTTAGATCATAATAAAAACAGTGTACATTCAATAGGGTTTTCACAAACTAAAACAGTAGAATACAAGGATAGTTTATATCAATACATTGATAATTTAAAATATCTCCTTAATCAGTGTGGAATTAACAATGTTAAAATTAGAGGTGATAAGATCTTATATACTGAACAAAGACACGAGAAATGCATTGAAAAAGGTGTGTATATTGGTATTTCTGATTTGATTAATTTTCATGTTAATATAGGGTTTCGTTATTGTGTAGATAAGGCCACTAAACTAGAAGCAATTGCTTCGTATAGAAATATGCATGATAATGTCTCTAAACAATATAATGATCTTGTGAACCAAATTATGATAAAATCGAATTACCAATATGGTAAAAGAGGAAATGTTAAACAAGTCGTAAAAGAGGAATGTGATAGGTTTTTCCAGAATAATATAATTCTAAACCAGAATGCTCTTAAAATGAAGTACAGTACTATTATACGACAAATGAGAACTGGAGTAGATACTCATAAATTTTCACATTCACTAGTATGTGGAATACATGAATATCTTAAACGTGTAAATGCTCATCATTATTTCGGCAAAGGAATGTACCATATTACACAAGATGTAGAGTATATACCGGGAATAACTTTAAGGGTTGCAGGTGTTAAAAGAGATATCGGAGAGAAACAAGTATATGATATCTCAGTAAATGATGTGCATACTTTTGTGGCAAATGGAATAGTGGTACATAATTGTCAAGATGAATTCTATGATCCTCGTTTCAAGGAGAAATTAGATACGAATCCTTATTTGATCGCTTTCCAGAATGGTGTGTATGATCTTGAGAAGAATATTTTTAGAAAGGGTAGACCAGAGGATTTTCTGTCAAAGGAAATGAATGTCAACTATACCGAATACGATGAAGATGATGAAGAAGTTCAAGAAGTCGTTATTTTCTTACAGAAGATCTTTCCTGACAAAACACTATTCAAATACTTTATGGATTTAGCTTCCGACGTCTTTGTGGGGGGTAATCACCAAAAGAAAGTTTATTTCTGGTTAGGATGTGGTGATAATGGTAAATCCGTCTTACAAAAATTGATGGAATTGATGCTGGGTAAACTAGCAATCAAATTCGATACAAGTCTTATCACTGGAAAGAAACCAAGTCAAGGAGCCGCACACGCCGAACTTGCTAGAGCAGGAGGAGGTGTTAGATGGGCAACGTTGGATGAACCTAATAAAGATGAACAGATTAATAGTGGTATAATGAAGAAACTTTCTGGTAATGATAGTTATTGGGCAAGAGATCTATTCGAAAAGGGTAAAGATACTCGTGAAATTCATCCTCTGTTCAAACTAATCTTTATCTGTTTGTCTGGAGAAACCAACGTAACATTAACAAATGGCACGTGTCTATCTATTCAAAAATTAGCTAATAATGATAGTAAAATTTTGAGTTGGTGTGGAGACGGATTTAGTTCAATGAATATGTCTGATTGGATAGAAAAGGGTGAACAAAATTGCGTAACATTGACTTTAGAAGATGGTTCAAATATTACTTGTACACCTAATCACCAATTTTTGACATCTCAAGGCGAATGGGTTGAAGCTAAAGATATTCAGCTAGGTGTAACATCTCTGACTAGCGGTCTTACTGGTGTAAACTGTGATGATGTATTAGAAGATTGCGAATATATGGTTGGAAACTTTGATTTGTCTAACTTGGATAATCGTATAAAAGCGTCTGCTTTTTGTAGACTTTTTGGGTATATGATTACTGATGGTACATTAAACAGAACTTTGTATATTGGTCATAAAACAGATACTGTACCTGTACTCGATGATATTGAACTACTTACTGGTAAAAGACCTTCTATAGTAGAAAATAATAATGTTCTGCAAATTCATGTACCTATAGAATTATCGAGAATGTTCAATGTATTATTACCTGTACAAAAAGGTGGTAGAATCAATAATAAGTCTGTATTACCAAAATTTGTATACGACGATGAATGTCCTACTTTTCTACTCAGAGAATTTATTGCATCTATGTTTGGAGGTGATGGTATAATTCCATGTCTGGTAAAGAACCAGTTTACAATGTTACAATTAGTTGGATCGAAAATAGAATGTCACGTAGATAGTTTGATCGAGAATATGAATAGATTGAAAGATATTCTATATACACGTTTTGATGTAGAATCATATGTTCGAACACAACAATATGAACAAAACAAACACCATGTATTCTTGACAATTGCCAAGAATGATAGTATTCTTAAGTTTATAAACAATATTGGAATTAGATATTGTCATCATAAGATATACAGATGTTTAGCAATCTCTAAAGCAATGCAATACAGAGAGAATGTGATAGAACAAAATAATTGGATAATTCATCGCATCAAACAATTATTGAGCTTGTATAAAAGACAAAACATTCCAGACAAAATTATTCAGTATAGTTTGAACAATGAATTTATTAAAGAATTTGATAGTACTCAAAAAGCGCAACACTTCACTGGAATAAATCATACATTGATTAGACAGGCATGTTTAAGAAGTCTTGAAGGTAAAAAGGGTACTAGTAAAGGATATATGTGGGAATTTGATTCACAAAAATCAGAAGTATTGTCTGAATCAGGATGTGAATACATGCACGAAGCGTATGATAAAGCAATTGACGATTTTAGAGACAAATCAACATTCTGGTGTGGTGATAATGTTATAAAGAAAACACAGTTAAATCATTATATTATCTACAATAACGAGTTCAGACAACCTTCTATTGATCTACAACCATTTTTAGATAGAACAGGTTTATCCAAGTTCTGCAACCAGCATAATGGTAAAGGGAATGTTAATTATTCAGTGACTAAAGACGTGAATGTTTTACCAAGTTATAATCTTAGGGTAATCGGATGTGTTAATGCAGGTGTTAAAAATGTTTATGACATAAGTGTAAATGACTATCATAATTTTATTGCAAACGGAATTACATCACATAATTGTAACAAGCTTCCACATATCAAATACAGTGATAAAGCAACATGGAATCGTATTCGTGTACTTCTATTCGAGTCTACATTCCTTGATTCTAGCGACCCAGATCTCCCATCCACTTGGGAAGAACAACTCCGTGAAAAGAAATTTCCAAAGGACCTTGACCTAGAAAAGAAATTGCCAGGCATGGCGGAGCCCTTCGCATGGTTGCTTTTGCAACATAGAATGAAGGTTACTTCCCGTACAGAACCAGAGAAGGTCATGTTGGCAACAAACATGTACAGACGTCAATCAGATATTTACAGACAATTTATCGAGGAATCTATTTCAGAAGATCCTGAAAAGAGTATTACACTATCTTCTTTGTACGCTACTTTCATCGATTGGTTCCGTCAATGTTATCCAGGTCAATCAGTCCATCCAAGACCGGACGTACAAGATTATTTCGAAACTATTTGGGGTACTTGTGATGTCGGTAAGAAATGGAAAGGATATCGTCTCAGAACTGTTAAGGATGATGTTAAGGATGGTAATGTTATTCTTTTGGGTGGTGGAAATGAGGAAGTAGTTGAAGAGGAAGGTACCGATCTCCCTTTTATGGGCTAATTTATTACGTTTTTATAGTGTCTAATCAGTATAAAAAACATCTAATATACACCGTCGAATATTGGTGATATATATTTCCTAAAAAAGACTATAAATAATAGTCTTCTCTCAATTATAACAGAAGTTAACATACTTTCTTCTAACGAATAGTGTGTCCTACATCCCACTGTAAACTTACGAGCAACTAAAATATCCTTTACATATATATCTATCTTTAAGCATATCCTCAAAACATTTCTTCAAAAACTACTAGATTAAAGAGTTTACACTCTTTAATCTCATCTTTAGAAAGTTCTTTAATATCTGTGTACTTTCTCTTTTTAATAATTTGTATATCTATACTACTCATGTATATATCTACCTTAATAGATATTTAAACTGTAATAAGAGGAAATTCATCTTCAAACTTCACCAAAGCTGGTGAGATCAATAGACGCTTCTTCTTCTGTTGCATCTCTCTTCTCCTTGCACGCTCTTCTAATTCGGTCTTTTCAGTTTCTTGATATCTTCTAATGTAATCAGCAATATGAGGATTTTTCGAAAGATAAGTTTCCCAATTTACCCCCTTTGCAAGCATCAGTTTTCTATTAGCTATCGTTTCCCATGTCTCATATGCCTTCTTATACGCTATCTCACTATCGAAATAATCTTCCCTAGGTTCAAGACCAGTCTTAAGTTGAACATACTTAAGGTATTGGAAAAGATCCTTGAAAAACATCTTCCCAGTTTCCCATACAGGTTCTTTTACTCCATTTTGTCCTCTGATGTATTTACGAGACGGTATAGCTACACGATAGTATTGCTCTTCATCCTTAGTACCTTGAAAGTGACCAGTTTGACATCTTCTACGCAACACTTCATAATCTTCCTTTTCATCGTCATTCTTCCTGCCATTAAACATCAACTCCTTTTGAAGTTCATACTCATTTACGATAGGAGGTCCTTGATATCTATAAGACCTAATATCATTTTCACGTGTTGGGTAAGTTCCTCTCAAAGAACTTGCCAACGTCTCATTATTTGTATTTTCATAAAACATTTTAATCTATATATACGTTTTCTAATCCTTAAATTGATAATTCTCGATAAAAACAAGGTCAATATTAACGATAATGAACGAAACTTTGGAAGAAATTGAAAGCATTACTTTTGGTGTAACTTCACCACAACACATCAAAGAAGTATCTGTCTGTAAGATAGACAGCACAAAAATGGTACAGGAACCTGGGACAGTCTATGATCCAGCCATGGGGCCGTGTTTTGATATTGTAACCAAATGTGTAACTTGTAAGGAAAATGCAAAAGTTTGTACAGGCCATTTTGGGTATATTGAGTTAAATTATCCTGTTGTCCATCCTCTCTATCCCAAGTCAGTTGCTCAATATTTGAAGTGTTTTTGTTCACATTGTCATAGACTTTTAATCACAAAAGAACACATAGATTTAAACGGATTGAATAAGTACAAAGGTTCCGCTAGATTTACTAAAATCATTGAGAAGTTAGAAAAAGTAGACATTTGCTGTCATTGCAAGCACACACAACCAACTCATTCTTATTCTCAACCTTGTGGAACTTTTTCACAATCTTACACTGCAAAAGACGAAGATGGGAAAAAGAAAACAGTTACAATTGTTTTAAACACAGACGAGATTCTACACATTTTTGACAATGTGTTGGACGATGATATTAAACTTTTAGGAATAGATCCAAGGCACGTTCATCCTAAAAACTTGATTCTAATATATCTACCAGTTATTCCGTCCTGTGCTCGCCCTCCTGTCATTGCCGATGGAAATATCAGTGATGATGATCTTACAACACAGTATATTGAGATCATCAAGAAAAACAATGACTTGGCCAATTACACTGATGATCTCACAGAAAAATTTACAGAAATACTAAGTGATTTAGAGTTCCATATTGGTGTTCTATTTGACAATTCTAAAGGACAATCAAAGCACAATGCAAACAACAAGGAAAAGAACACTTTCAAAGGTCGATTATCAGGAAAGGGAGGTCTATTGAGAAACAATCTAATGGGTAAGCGTGTCGACCAATCAGCTCGTACAGTAATTGGTCCAGATCCAACTCTGAAGATCAATGAGATTGGTGTTCCTCAACACATTGCTGATACTTTAACTGTTCCTGTACATGTTACTAGTTTCAATATTGATAAACTTATGAAGCTAGTAAATGAAGAAGATGGAGCCAATTTTATTACTAATTTGAAAGGAGCGATGATCAATTTGGGATTTGCACTATACAGGAAAGGGACTCAACTACTATTTGGAGACATTGTAATTCGCGGAGACAAGAAAATCCCTGTACAAACAATGACAGTAGATTTACATCATGGAGATCTAATCGAACGTCAAGGTCAAATTCTTGACAAAGTAGAATATCCACAAAAACGATGCTATCGCTTACAAATCGGTGAAATTGTTCACCGAAAGTTGCAAAAAGGTGATATATTGCTTCTTAACCGTCAACCAACTCTCCATCAGGGTTCTATGATGGGTATGAGAGTAGTTCCTCGTAGAGGACCTGGCTCTCAAAAGACAATCACAATGAATTTAGCTGTAACTAAATCATTTAACGCTGATTTCGATGGAGATGAAATGAACTTACACGCGCCACAATCACTAGAGAGTATTGCAGAACTTCAAGAGCTCTCCAGTATGGAAAATTTCATAATTTCACCACAAAGTAGTACACCAAACATTGTTATCGTACAAGATTCTTTGCTTGGAGCGTACAAAATGACCGGAAGAAAGGAAAAGATTAAGAAGGATGTGTTTATGAACATATGTTGTTCGTGTACTTTCTCGCCAAATTATGTTATTCAACGATTGAGACATATTCGGAAAGTGCAAAAGAAACTCGGTATTCCTGTTCAAGCATTTACAGGAAAAGGTTTGTTTTCACTGTTATTACCAGAAGATTTTGTTTACGAACAAGAAAATGGCGCTGATGTCGATCATCCCATTGTAAAGATTTACAAGGGAGTTTTGATTGAAGGTACTATTACTAAAGCAAATCTGGGAGGTTCTAACAAGTCTTTGATTTTGATTCTAAACAAGGAATATCCAAAAGAAGTTGTGTGTAACTTTATTGACAATGTCCAATTCATGACGAATGCTTACAATGTCGTGTTCGGGTTCAGTGTCGGATTGGGAGATTGTATTGCAACACAAACAGAAAAGATCGAAGATGAGATTAAAAAGTGTTTGATTGAGGCCGAGGGAGTAGAACAAACAACACATAATCCAGGTATTCGTGAAGTTAGGATTAATGCAGCATTGAACAAAGCAAGAGATATTGGTCAAAGAATTGCTAAAGAATCATTGGATCCAGACAATAACTTCATTAGTACAGTGACATCTGGAAGTAAGGGAGATTACTTTAATATCGCACAGATTACTGGTCTACTTGGCCAACAATGTATTAATGGTGAACGTATTCCTCTACAACTTAATAATGGGGAAAGATCTTTACCACATTACTCACCCGATGGAGATCTGACTCTGGAAGAGAAGTATGAATCCCGAGGATTCATCAAGAGTTCGTTCATTCACGGTCTGAACCCTAGGGAATTTTTCTTTCACGCTATGGCTGGGCGTGTTGGTATTTGTGACACAGCTATGGGTAAATTGCTTGCCCAAGTGGTGCCAAAAGCACTGCTAGTTGTACTTTTTTAAGTACGGCGAGACACCTTATAATGACGGGAAACCCCTTAGAGCTTTAACTACCACCTTATACATAGAAATATGTACAAGTACCCAGGGTAATGACCTCGGGCATGGTAATAACGTTAAAGATTGGGCAATCCGCGGGTAAAGAATCTAAGTCCGTTATGGCTAGGATATGATTCTCCCTCAACGACTAAGTGATCAACGATAAAGTGAATTTTTCTAGT
>Ga0180120_10001270_pt1 | contig 12920 bp, 17 predicted proteins | sample CPBDNA_3_FD_129677 | JGI IMG/M metagenome (GOLD analysis project Ga0180120, IMG submission 129677) | Freshwater to marine salinity gradient microbial communities from Chesapeake Bay, USA - CPBay_Spr_31_0.2_DNA (version 2) (version 2) | ecosystem: Environmental > Aquatic > Marine > Coastal ... | reverse complement strand
TATCTTTAAATAGTCGATACGTTCATTAGGAACATATCTCCACACGTAATCTCCATCTAACTCTCCACCAGACTTAGTAACACCAAATACCGTCTGTGATATACCTATCTTAACGATTAATGCACGTTCACCATCAATAAGAACGTGATCACCCTCTTGAAACTGATTATTCATCTGAAACGCAAGACCTTTAGTGAACTTAGTTGCAAAGTCCTTTATCATAAACCCTATGATAACAATCATTACCATACCAATGTACGGTAACAGGAATTCAGTAATTTCTAATGCGGCCGCATTTGGTGTTGGTATATCCATTATTGTTTAGCCTTTTGTTCATCCATTAACCGTTTTTCTTCTTCTAGGTATTGCATCAACAGTCCTAAGTAAATTTCCCTTTCCCACGGCATCATATTTTCTAACTCTGTAAGACTGTAATTGTGGTGTTGCATCATACCAAAATTAGTTTTGTAGTAATTCTTCAAAGTTTCATGAGAAAGGGCTATTCGAAAAAACTTTGAAGTCCCTGAATCACAATATCATTTTTCTTCTTAGTCTTAGGATTGGTTACACTAATCTCATGAATTATTTTAGGCATAGTTTCAAAGAAATCACTTACTAAGGTAAAATGTTCTTGAGACATACTTTCAATAAATTCATCTAGTTCCTTATCACCTATATCGACTCTATTGTGTATAGTTTCACCATCATGTATTTCATGTACACATCTTTTTACCATATCAAAGATTTGTCTGATTTGACCATCACCTGTATATCCACCCATATCACTTAGTTTAGGATAACGCATAACCATAGAAATATCTTCTGTAATTTGAACAACATTAGTGTGTTTAGTGTCCATTTGTACTTTAACATCTGCAAGGTCTATTTCTTTTTCGACTACAGTTTTTCCATCATCTGGACAAGTCAAATTAAGTTTAATTTTTTCTCCTACTGATTTACCTCTGAGTTGTAAGAAAATATATTCAATATCAAACAGAGGATTCTCATAAGGATCAACTTTTCCAAATGTACATTCCTTTACAATATTTGCAAATGCATTTTCTATTTCTTTTTCATTATCAGATTCTTGTGCAATCATGAGAGCCTTTTGTTCTTTAACAATCCAAGGTCTGTATTTAAGTTTTTCGTCTGTAGAGGGTAACGTCAACTCATAAGTAACGGTATTAATTTTTGGTAGTGCCATAATTTTTCATCCTTTAGTTCATAGTTATAAACGTCTTAACACGGAGGGAAGTGCTCGATTCAAATTTCTTTCAACTGCATTTCCGATTGTCTGTCCTATTTTGTCTGAGAGACTAGGTGCCTCTTGGTTAGTGTCAGCAGTAGTCCAATATCTAAAAGACATACTTACTGGCAAAATCATTATTGCATCATTCGATGCATATCCTAATTGTTGTTGTCCTATAGATTTAGGAAAACATTCCCATAGTTTTAATCCATAACGTCTTTGAGAATTTTTATCTAATAGGTATATTTCACAGTTACTAACATAATCATTATAATATCCAAGGTTCCAAGTTTGGGGGTTGAATACTTTCATTTGCCACTTCTCAAACATCACTCTTTCATTTAGTTCAGATGATGCCTGAAAAGTGAAGTCTACTGTGTCTGCATATCCTACACCATCTACTACCTCTCTTTTTGGGCCGTAAATATTAGTGTCAGATGATGTTGTGAGATTTCTTCCAGGCAACGTAACTGATTCTGCACGTAAAGATATTTGTCTCATATCTCTCAAAGGAACCGTGTCTACCAATCCTCTAGATTGATTTTCTGATGTTCCTGTGTTAGTTGGTGCTGGTCTACTTAACACAACCTCATATCTATTCGGTGTTGCATATCCTTCATTAGAACGAAATTCTGATAGAATATCATTAAGGACACCAAACGCAGCTCCTTCTATAAAATTTGGTAAAACTGACATTAGATCATCCTCCTAGAATCTGCCCAGACTTTTGTTTCATTTTCCTTCTTAAATCTTTGTACAGGTAAGAGTGTTGCAATAGTAAATTCGTCTGCATCCACTCTACGAAATTGTGATTTGGTGTGTCCAGAAAGGTATCTTTTTAATGTGGGTTTAAGTACGTCAATTTTTTTCAACTGACTATAATCTGCAACTATACGAGTAGATTCATCGAACTTAGTATTATTAGTATAGTCTACTAATCGGTCTAGTAATCTTATTCTTAGTGGTATGGGTAAATAATGCATATTGATACCTAGAAATCCATCTGGATACATTTCTAATGGAAGTACCAAAGGAAATGTATCATAGTATGGTAATTGTTTCTTGAACTTTGGATCATAGAGAAACATATTCAATTTACCATAGAAAGGTCTGGTATCACGCTTACCATCTCTGATTAGGTCTAGAGAAGTAGGAGTACCAAACTCTTTAATCTTATCTCTGTACCATTCAGTAGATTTAGGACGCCCTTTTGCGGCATCTTTAACTGATTGCATATACTTACTAATTGCCATACTATTATTTATACGATATACCCAGATGATCTTCATTTAGGATTTTAAAATCCATACTATTCACATCACAAAATTCTGTTGCATATTTCCACTTTGCCTCATTGACAGCCCATGTCTTAACTGCATTATAGAATCTTCTAGTTTTTCTATCGGGAATCTTTGGAGGAGAACATTGTATTTTCGGTTTGATCTCTACAATAGATTTCTCTATAGTACCATCATGTTTCTTAACTTTAATATAGAAATCTGGATAATATCTATGGATTCTACCATCTACTGGTGATAAATATGGTATGATGATCTCTTCACTGCCCCATTCTAGTATTGCACGATTATTATCACAGTACACCATAAACTTTCGTTCCCATAAAGAACGATACACTATACGAGAGGGATCACCCTTATATTTTTTTGGGTTTCTTGGGATATATTTACCTTTGTATGCCACACCTAAGTACCTAAATAGTTTTATTACAAGGATATTTATACATGGCTTTCACTAGTGCAATTACAAACCAAGTCGCAAGAGGTCTAACAGGTAAAGTTACATCTTCAATAAAATCCAAACTTGGATTAAATGGAGGTTCACCAACTGGTTCTGGTGGGGGGTTTTCTGGTATAAATGGTACAACCATTTCTAAGAACCTAACATATCCATTAAATGTCGAAGGTGATCCAATGCAAGGTCACTATATAATGTTCTTGATTAACACGACAGACCAAGCAAAAGTTAAAAAAAGTGAACCGTTTGACGAAACCCTTGGTCAAGACGTTAACGATCCATCTCTTTTTCAAGAAGATTCTGATGCAATAAAGGCAACTCAGGCAGGAGCAAAACCTAGATTTAAAGAGGGTGGAGTACATAATGTTGCGGTCACTAGACCATCTACCGTTAGGTTAGAAAGGGCAATAAGTCTATACATGCCTGCAACTCTACAAACACAATACGCTGCAGATTATGCAGACGCAGAAATAGGAGCTGGTGCTCAGGCGGGTGGTGCGGCACTTGATTCAATTCTTACAAATACTAATAATTTTACAAAAATACCATCCTTGCAAGGATTTAAAAACATGGGTGCCGATACTGGAATTGCATTAACAGAATTTGGTGCATCATATGCATTGGGTTTTGCAGATAAGGCACTTAATACTGTCGGCCCATTATTTGGATTACAAGGGACAATTTCAGCTGCACAGATAAGATCAGGTCACGTTATGACTAATAAAATGGAATTGTTATTTAAAAAAATTAATCGAAGAACTTTCAGTTATTCCTTTGATTTTTTTCCTAAGAGTGAAACTGAAGTTAGAATGGTGCATGATATTATTATGTCTTTTAAAAGACACATGATGCCTGAAGGTATAGATCACCTCGACATTATGAACACTCGATTCAATTCAAGACTAGGTAGATTTTTAAAGGTTCCTGATTCTTTTGACATTCAGTATATGTATAAAGGAACAGAAAATCCTTGGATTGGAAAAGTATCAACTTGTTATTGCACTGGTGTAGATGTAAAATACGGTGGCGATAGGTATACTGCATTTGAACCAACAACAGATGTAAACCATACAGGTAAAACTGCACCACCTCCACAAAAAACTTCTTTGACGGTGACTTTTAATGAAATAGAATCACTCACTAGAAGTAGAATTGATGACGGGTTATAGAAATGTATTTTAAATCTTTTCCAAAAATATTTTACGATTCAAAAGGAGATGGTAATTATAAACGTGTTACCAATCTTCTAAGAAGAGTTGCAATGAGAACTAAGTTAAAAAGTGACGGAGCTCTTTATGATACTTATGACGTAAAAGAAGGTGAAACACCAGAAATGATCGCACACAAATTATATGGTGATTCGGAATTACATTGGATTGTTATGTTGATGAATGATATAACAGACAGGTATCATGGATGGCCTTTGACAACACCACAATTTAATGCATTTATCAACGACAAATATGATGATGTAAATGCAGTACATCATTATGAGATATCACAAACTTCTGGAAATACCACAACAAAAATTAATATTGGTACAAGTAATACAGACTATCCTGCTGCATCAATAGTTACTAACTACGAATATGAAGAAGAAAATCAAGACAAGTTACGTAAGATAAAACTTCTTGATCCTGCCTATGTGTCTACAGTAGTTTCAGAGTTTAAGAGTCTAATGAAGGAAACTGGTTTCTAATGGCTGATACAATTGGTGTTTCGGGTGAATATAATCTAGAAGAAGTTGTACTAATAAGTGCATCTGGTACACCCACAAAAAATCTTGCAGAGACAGTTTTGGAAATTAATCTATGGGAAAGTATAGATGCACCATTTATAACTGGTAAGTTAATATTCAATGATGAAGTCAACTACCACAATATTTTACCAATAATAGGTCAAGAGATATTAAAATTAACGATATCAACTCCATCTATGTTTGGGCCAGATATAATAGAACTGTTACTTTTTGTATATAAAGTTGATAATGTATTACACATAAATCAAAATAATGATGCACTTACTTTAAGTTTTTGTTCTATGGAACAAATAATTGCACAGAGAAAAATAGTTACAAGAACATTGGTGGGAACGTGGTCAGACATACTTACAAATATAGTAAGAAAAGATTTGGAGAGTAAAAAGAATTTGTATATAGAACCATGTTCTGGATTGCAAAGAATAGTACCTGCTGGAGAGAGCCCGTTTAATTTAATTGATGATGCAAAAATGCAATCGATATCACAAAAATATGGTTCTCCTACTTACTTCTTTTTTGAGACTCTTAATGGTATTCATTTTCAGTCACTAGAAAGTCTATACGATACTCCCATGCAAGGATATTATACAAGTGACACAATTGCTAGTTTAGAAATCGGAGACAAGGGTAGAATCGATGTTCAGAGTCAATTTAGTAAGATGAGAAAATTTACAAGATCATCTTCCAATGATACTGCAGCAGGACAGGTATCAGGAACTTATTCATCCACTATTATTGAACATGATATTTTTAATAAAAGATACACAACTTCTGGATATAACTATTTCAATTCTTTTGATGATGAAAAACATATTAATGAATTTCATGGTCAAGACACACTACCAATGTATAGTCGTGGATCAATAGATGATAATTCTGGTGATGTCGCAAGTTATCCAGCTAAGGAGTTTCTACTACCAACTTCTATTAAAGACATAAACACAGGAAGTGATGCAACTAAAGTTATAAGTGCATATGCGCCTGGAGGTAATGAAAAAAATCAATACCCATTTAAATCTTATAGTCCATCATCATGGTTGACAAGAAGAACGTCAACTATAGGACAGTTAACCAATGGTATTGAGATAACATTTCAAGTAGATGGTAACACCACAATTAAGTGTGGAGATATTGTTGAGGTTAATCTTCCAAGAACGGCTGCAAATAAAGATGCAGAAAATGAGGGAGTAGATAAATTTATAAGAGGCCCATTCTTAATTAAGAGTTTGGTTCATCAATTTAATAAAAGAGACAGTCAACATAATACAGTGTTGACTTGTGTTAAAGATTGTGTTGATAAGGTTCTTGATGGTAGTACAGAAAATCCTCTACCACAGACAGAATATGGTACAACTAAAACAAATCCAATCACGTTTAATAAACCCACTGATTTTTACAGATAACAGAAAAGGAGAAGTCCACATCAAATCCAAAAGATTATCCAATCAACTGAATAACAAAAAGGAAGAAAAAATGGCTAGAACTAAAAATAGAATTAAATCTATGAAATTTCAACGACAAGACCGTAACCTACAACCTCTAGAACCACTTTCAGATAACGATAAATACATTATAGAAATGTCAGGATATAAAAAAGGATTAAGGACTACAAATGAAAAAATTCCAAGATATGCGAACTCCTCTGGTTGAAGGGGTTTACGACAAAAACATATTTAAAGCGATATTCCTTGCAGGCGGCCCTGGCAGTGGTAAGTCTTACGTTGCCAAGGCGTCTACAGCTGGTATGGGTCTTAAAATGGTCAACTCTGATGATCAGTTTGAATATCTCTTAGACAAAGAAGGTCTTACTAAAAAGATGAACACTCCAAGGGGTGAGCGTGAGACAGATAAAAGAGATGCGGTAAGAGATCGTGGAAAAGTTCTAACTGCAAAGAAGAGGGGTGATCTTGGAACAGGCAAAGGTGGTTTTGTTGAGGGAAGACTTGGTATGATCATCGATGGCACTGGTCACGACTTTGAAAAGATTGCAAGACAGTCAAGTAAACTACGTATGTTAGGGTATGAGACATATATGGTATTTGTTAACACTTCACTGGACGTTGCACTAAAGGCAAATGCAGAAAGGGATAGAGTTGTTCCAACGTCTATAGTCACACAATCTCATAAGGCGGTGCAGTCTAATCTAGGTAAATTTAGTAGTCACTTTAGAGGTAATCTTGTTATTGTCGATAATAATGACAGGGAGGAAGAACCCATAAAGATAGCGTTCAAACAGGTTGGTCAACTATTGAGAAAACCAGTTAAGAACCAGATTGCAAAGAACTGGATTGCAATGGAGTTACAGAAGAAACGTAGATAGTGATTCGGTATCGTTAATCTTACCTGATGTGTCGTAGGTTGTTATTATCCTTGTCCAATCTTTCCACAACTCTGAATGTTGTGGTTTCATCTTTACTTTATTCATTAGATAGTCTTTATCTTTTGTGTAGTCGTAAATGTAATCCTTCAACTGCCACTTGCAAGTTTCACTAACAGTGTCTTTTAGTAGTTTTAGGTCATGGTTCACGATAGTCCACTTCTGAAAATCGTTGTTGTCATAAAATGCAACTGCATTTAAATCTTTTGTATCAAGATACTGTAGGTGATATTGTTTTCTATCTTGCCACCCAAAGTTGTATATACCCCACCACATAAAGTCAAATACAGTACGAATCTCAATTGGACTCCCTTTGATACTTTCATGCATATGTCTCAGAAATAGATCAGCAGCCCCATCATAACCGTTCTGTTCATGTTGTCCCATTATAGGATACATTTTTCGAATATCGTGGTTTTCCCACTTATCATGTAACATACTATACTCAAAGTTTTTTGCAAACTTCCACCTTCCAAATAACTGATCTGCTGGGTATCCATTTAATACTATACCATCATCTTTTACAATTTTTGCTGGACTAGAGTATATACTCTTTATCCAATGCAACTTGACATTAGAGGTTTTAACAAGAGTCTCATACATTGGTTTGTTTTCTTCTACTGAACCCTCTGACAATAGGATTTCAAATGAAACACCACGTTTTAATAATCCACACACTATAACTGTAGAGTCTATACCACCAGACCACATAACATATATTTTCTTATTTGTAGATATGATCTCTGTAATTCTATCTTCAATGAGGTCTTCTATTGTTTTTGTAAACTGCGAATCATACTCTGGTATAGGGTCGTATTCAAAATCAAATTTGTTTAGTCCAGTTCTGTCTATTGAAAACGGAGAGCCTGCAAAACACATTATCTTGTGAAACATTAGTGCATTATTCACTAGGGGGTCATCACCTAGTGATATCGTTCGAGCATAAAGTAGTTTTAACTTGGTCATCAATCCAACTTTAGATGTTTTCTGAATTGATCTAGGTCTAATTCTTCTACTACCTTTAATTTACGAACACTGAATCCTGAGTCTGTATCAAGTTCATAGTGTATATTATGTAGTTTGCCGTAGTGTAATAGAATGTCATCTGATTTACATTGTACACGGAACAGGTGAAAGTTCGGGTCTGATCCTAATGAAATCCACTCTCGTATGCACCACTGAAGTGATCCTACAAACAAGCCAGGGTTTGTTCTCTTGTTTATTTCGCCTGCATCTGTTACTTCTCCTAACTTGTACTCTAACTTGGAGTAGTATATTCCCTGTAAATTACTGTTAGTGAGTTTATATGTGTTTATGGTTTCTTTTCCATAGAAGTAGTAACTGGTAACTGGTTCTGAATAGTACGCCGGAAGGTTATTACCACATAGTACAGCCATGCGAGTGCAGATACCATTTATCTTTGCAGTACCAAAGTCTGCACAGGATAGGTTTGCAGTTCTAAAGTTACAGTTGCGTAGGTCAGAGTTTTGAAATGATGCACCATCTAGGATTGCACTGAAGAATTTAGACCCTCTAAGATTCGATCCATCCCATACAGAGTTAGATGCCCTTATGTACTTGAAGATATTCTCTCTCATTGTGCAATTTAAAAACTGAGTATTGACTGCATCACACATTGTAAAGTCAGTATCTTTAAAATTGCATTTGTTAAAGATCGCACCAGATATGTCTGCCTTTGTCAAGTCACTGTTGTCAAAGTTTATATTTTTAAATGTACCCTCTATTCTTATACCACGAAGGTCTAAGTTCTTTAAATGTACATCTGGAAGTTCACATAATTTCTCTAGGTCTAGAGGCCCGTTATATGCCTCAGTACCATTTCTATAAAATAATTTCATAATCACCCTTTTTTAATAGTTACTTGACTTTCTCTATTTGAGATGGTATATATAATACTGTCAATTAAAATGACTGTTAACTATATATGTCGGTGAACATATTAAGAATAAGTGAGGACTTAAAAAAATGAAACAACTACTATTGACACTTGTTGTGTCTCTCTTTATTTCTACTGCGGTTAAAGCAGAAACTTTCACAATGGTATTTCCTACAACACCTGACAAGGGTGGCACCGCATACTGGGGAAATCTTACTCTCAAACATCTTAACAAGAAGTTAGAAAAATACGGTCACAATGTTGTACCAAAGTATATTCCTGGCCAACGTGGTAAGAAGGCGATGGGTGAGTTTGTGAAGAAGTACTCAAAAGACCCAAGAGCAATGATGCTTGCAAATGGTGGTAATGGTGAGGCGTTCCTAATTGAACCCATCAAGGGATTTGATTATCGCAACTATGCACCAATCGGACTTATGAATACTACGATCTGGATTTCTAGTCAAACATCATATGACCCAAAGACTATGGTTGCAAAGTTTCCTAGTTCTGGTGGTACTGGATTTGCGTCTGATATGATTGCATTGGGTATGTTGACCTGTGGGCCTGAGAGAAGTGCTCGTGTAGACACTTATATTAAGTGTTTTGAGGAAAGACTTAAAATTGTAGGTGGTTTCAAGTCACGTGGAGAAAGACGAATGGCATTTGTCAACAGTCTATTAACTGCGTCACGTGCAACACCACAGTCTACCATTATGGCGAATAAGAAACTATTTGATGCAGGCACTCATGGTGTACTGTTCTCTCATGGTATTCGTACACTAGACGGTGGTAAACGTCTTGACCCAAATGCACCAAAAGGTGCTCAATCATTTGAACAGGTATATGAAAAGACATGGGGAGTTAAACCTTCTGGTGATGTCTTTGATGCATATGACTTGTTTCAAGCGTTTCGTGATGGGTTTCAAAAGACAATCTGGATTAGTAAAGGTTCTAAACACAGGGAAGTTATTCAACTTGCGTTTAACGATATGATCAACGATCCAGAGATCAAGAAAGACCTTGACAGTAAACTTGGTAAGTTTGATTGGTACACTGGTCTTACTGTAGATACATTTTCAAGTAGTCTGTTTGAAAAGATCACTAAAAAGAAGATTGAAAATTTAGTGGAACTTGCACAGAAGACTTTTAAGTATAAGTCTGCGAAAGTAAAGCCTGAATTGTTCTAAAAAGTGGAATGGATATTACAATATCCACCACTAATTCAGTGGTCTATAATGATTGTGGCGGGTGTGTTGTACGGTGGTTTAATCGGACTCATACCCGCTGCAGGGCCATCTAAGGCACTTATCTTATTATTTGTTATAGTAAATCATTTCGACTTCACAGGGGGTGATTACCTCTTTGTCATTTTCTCAATAACTACCGTTGTCGCTGCATCTACAGGAGACAGTTTTGCAAGTGTGTTGATTGGTATTCCTGGCGCAATGGGATCGGCCGCAACCATGTTGGATGGATTTCCTCTCGCAAAACAAGGTAAGGCGTCATATGCGTTATCATCTGCAATCACTACTTCTACAGTTAATGGTCTATTCTGGGGTGTACTTGCATTTCTGGTTATACCATATTATCAGTACGTAGTCAAGTACGTACAAGTGCCTGAGATATTTGCACTTGTCATACTTGCATTTTGTCTAATATCTGCGGTCACTACAGACCATATGTTTAGATCGTTTATTGCGATTGGTGTTGGTAGTTTTGTTGGGTTGATTGGTATTGACGTTTTAGGTAATCCACGTTATGTTTTTGGACTAGAGTATCTAGAGGATGGTATACCTATCATCATAGTTGCCGCTGGTCTATTCGCAATACCAGAATTGTATGAGGCGTTGAGGACAAACGCAAAACAAGAGAAGATGGATAGAAAGACACACAACAAACAAACATGGGATGGTATAAAGGTAGTATGGACTCATAAGTGGTTGGCACTACAGGGTGGTGCAATCGGTATGGTGGTCGGTATGTTGCCAGGCACCTCTGGTGGTATAGGTGATTGGACTGCATATAGTACGACTGTATCACAGTACAAGAATGAGAAGATACCATTTGGTAAGGGTAATATAAAAGGTGTGATTGGGCCTGAGGGTGCAAACAACTCTGGTAAAGCTGGTGCATTGATACCAACTCTTCTATTTGGAATTCCAGGCGGTAAGGCGATGGTCATACTGATGGCACTCTGGATGTCTCTAGGGTTTCATGTTGATAATATTGAACTCATGACAAGTGATAAATTCATCAATCATATATTTGGTGGATTTCTGATAGGAACTTTATTGACAGGTATAGTCTGTCTAGTATTTACACGATATATCAGTAAGGTAGTATATTTTCCTGCCCGTTATTGGGTTACACCATTATTCTTATTGACCATATGGGCAGTGGTTGCATCACGATATTATGCGTACTTGTATGAGGATATATTGACACTAGGTATATTTGGTGTTCTTGGTTTTGTCATGTCAAAATACAAATTCTCAAGACCAGCGTTCCTTATGTCGTTTATTCTTGCAGAAAGATTTGAGGGTAGTTTTTACCAGACGATAGGTATATTTCAGTTTGAAGAACTACTTGTAAGACCTATCTTTATCACTCTGATACTCGCTAGTGTTGGTTTAGTGATATGGAAACTAAGAAGTAAACACAAAATCTCATATGTGTGACATTTTAGTCACACTTTTCATAAAAATGAATTAAAATGCATATTTGATGTCGATTGTTGTTGACAAAATACCTTTTTATGTGGTATAGTATTAATATAATGAGAAACAACGAAAGAGAAAATATGTTAAACGTAATCCTAACAAAAGATATGTTCATTCCCTCCACTCCTTGGAGATTAGACCTCGTAACCCCAAAGGGAAAGACTTGGTTATCTAGTCATCCTACGAAATCCGCTGCGATTGCGTGTGTGAAGGATTGTTCACCAACCGCTGTGATTAGAGACTTACGTACAGGAAAGGTACTTTAATATGTTAAACACTAGAGATAGTTTTATGAATAAACTTTGGAGTTCTTCTGGTAAGAAGATCAAAACAAATATTGGTGATGGTATCATCGTTGAGATGCGTACCACTGCTGGTATCGATATTTCTGTTGATGTATTCATGGTGGATACTGATTGTAAGGAAATGATGTCTGGTTTGAAACTTTGGGAAGAGGGTGCAACCATTGGATAATGAATTCAATTTCATCCATCCCAAAATGACTGAGAAGGACATGAAGTCCTTCGGGTTCTGGGAAGATAGGGATTCTGCATGGCACATTGAAGATGTATGGTGTCTTGCACATATCATGCATTTGAGTGGTGTGTTTCCTAGTGTGAGTGCAGCTCGTAAGAATGGGTGGAATAAACCTATTCCAGAGGGGTTTTCTGAGTTTATCGTAGGAAAAAGTAAGAAAAAAGTGTTTATATTGAACGAATTTGCTTGACATATCCTATTGAGTGTGGTACTATTAGTAATAATCAAGAGAGAGAGAAAATATGACTATTGAGATTAAAAAAACCTTTGACAACGTAGATGACGGTATTGCGAATATGATTGCAGCCGCAAATGCTGATTATGAAAACTTTAACGTGTCTGATGAAATGAAGGCAGAGTTTAAAGAAAAGTGGGTTATCAAGAAAGGTTCTAAGTACATCAAAATTATGACTAATGGTGGTGGTTCTGCTTGGGGTTTTGTTGTCAATGTTGATAATGACAAGAAGTTCAAAAAAGGAACTTTGTTGAAGTGTGCCGGTTGGTCTGCTCCAGAGAGAAACGGTTCAAGAGGTAATGTTCTTGAAGGTGGTTTCCCAATCAACTGGACTGGGCCTCTTTATTTAATAGGAAAAGGAAGTATATAATGAATATTTGGAGAGAACGAT
>Ga0180120_10001269_pt1 | contig 12925 bp, 34 predicted proteins | sample CPBDNA_3_FD_129677 | JGI IMG/M metagenome (GOLD analysis project Ga0180120, IMG submission 129677) | Freshwater to marine salinity gradient microbial communities from Chesapeake Bay, USA - CPBay_Spr_31_0.2_DNA (version 2) (version 2) | ecosystem: Environmental > Aquatic > Marine > Coastal ... | reverse complement strand
TGGTTGCTTATTCTAATGGATAGTTTAAATGTTGAATTTGGTGTAAGCACTGAATGGATTGAGTTACTTAAATCTTTATTACTTACTTGTTATATTGCATACTTTGGAAGTCGTGGTATGGAAAAATACAAGCATATATCACAAAAAAACTAATTTTAGTTATCTTTTAATTTAAGTTGACTATTAAAAAAAATATGTGTAAATTTGACTAAATCATTTATTTAAGGTTTTTCTCCTCTTATTTTCCTTTATATATTTTCTAAAAATTTTATTATATATATTTATAAAAATTAATTATAAAAAAAATATGTGTTTACAGAATAACTATGTTTAAAAAACAAAAACAAAAAAAATGAGCATTAAATGTATTGAAGTAAGAAAGGAATATTATTTATTAATCATAAATGATATATCATTAGGAGAATTTGAAAAAAGTGATTTAAGGCACATTATAGAGGTTATTGATGGGAACATCTAAAAAATTATCAAGAAGTAAAATAGTAAAAAACCTTGATGCCATATTTAGTCAATACATAAGGTTAAAAAATGCAGATGATTTAGGTAATGTAAGTTGTTTTACTTGTGGTAAGGTATCACATTATAAAGTAGGTATGCAATGCGGTCATTTTCAATCAAGAAAACATTATGCTACAAGATGGTTAGAAATGAATGTTGCCGTACAGTGCGTTGGATGTAACATGTTTAAATCTGGTGAACAATTTTTATTTGGTAAATACCTAGATAAAAAATATGGTGATGGTACAGCGGAAGAATTATATATTAAATCTAAACAAACAGTAAAATATTCTAACAATGAATTATTAAATATGATACAACATTATAAAGATTTGGTAAATAGTTTATAAAGCACTATATTTGACTATTCTGTTTTGTTAAGGAAAAGGGGTTTAACTATATGTTAAGCCTTTTTTTTTGTTTTACAATTAAAAATAGACCTTATTTATTAACATTTTTTAATAAAATTTGTTTATATTTACATATATTAATTATTAAAACAAAACAGAATGAGAACACAAAAACATGATTTAAAAAATCTAATTTCAAAATTAGAAATGGAATTAGAAAAAGCAATTCACTTTGAAGATGCATTTGAACAATTGGCAATATATAAACAATTGGATAATGCTAAATCAACCTTAATAAATATTCAATAATGGAAACTAATTTTTCAAAAGAAACTGCGAAAAGTAAATTTGATGAGTATACATATAGGATAGAAGCTTTATGTAATAGAATAGAAGAATTAAAAGCACAAATAGAAGTATCACAAATATTTAAACAAAATGGATAGAGAAAAACTAGTTACACTTTACAAAAAGTATGAACTTACAGAAACAGATGTTTACAAGCATAAACATTATGTAATTATTACAAGGCAAGGGATTGAAAAAATCGCAGCAAAAGAAAACATAGCTATTAGTTATGAGGTTATAAAATGTGAACCTAATTTTGCAGTTGTAAAAGGATATGCCCATACACCAACAAATGCAGATATACAAATTGAAACATTTGGTAGTGCATTAAAAGGCTCTACATATAATGATGGTAATTGTAATAGTTGGTACGTTATGGAAATGGCAGAAAAACGTGCATTGTCAAGGTGTGTACTTAAATTAACTGGATTTTATTCTTTAGGAGTATTTTCAGAAGATGAAAGTGACGATTTTAAAAGGAAATAATATGAAATACACAAAAAAATATTGGGATTGGAATAATTCACAAGATGATTTATTAATTAAAATATTAAATCATAAAAAAAAAACAATTTTAAAAAAAAATAAACCAAAATTAAATAAATAAATTATGAGTACATTAATCAACGGAAGTATAAGGGTAGATAAACTACCAAAAGAAAAATTTGTAAAAGGAAAAGACGGCGCGGTTTATTACAATTTTACCATAGCGATACAAGATGAAACTAGGTATGGAAACAATGTCGCTTTTACTGATAGTCAAACCAAAGAAGAACGTGAGGCTAAAAAACCAAAAACATATTTAGGAAATGGAAGTGTATTTTGGACAGATGGTAAAATAACAGTTGCAGAGAGAGAGGAAAATAAATCACATGCAAAAGAACCAGCGACAGATGATTTACCATTTTAAGTAACCTAATTTTTAAAGGGTGTTTGTTTTTAGACTTACACCCTTTTTTTTATATTTAACAAATGACAGATAAAGAAATAGAACAGAACATGTTAATGGAGTTTATTGCGGACACTTGCTTTATTGATATTGAAAAAAAAATAGAATATCCGCCAGTATGTTTGTCCTTTGGTGAAAAGGTTTTGCAATCAGATAAAGGTGATAGCATTATACCCATAGCTTTGGGAACTTATGGTAATTTAAGTGTAATTACAGCACCGCCAAAAACAATGAAAACGTTTTTTGTATCATTATTAGCATCTGCTTATTTAAGTGATAATAATATTTATTGTGGTGAAATAAAAGGACATAGAAACAATGGAGATTTAATACATATAGACACTGAACAAGGAAGTTGGCATTGTAGTAAGGTTTTTAGAAGACCATTAGATATGGATAAAAACATACCTAAAGAAAAATATCACACATTTGCTTTGCGTTCAGTGCCTTACAATCAACGATTAGAATTTATTGAGCATTATATAACAAATAAAATTTCAGAACCATCTTTAGTTATAGTTGATGGTGTAGCAGATTTGTGTGTTGATGTAAACAACATAGAAAAAAGTAATGAATTAGTAAGTGCTTTAATGAGATTAAGCCAACAACAAAACGTACATATAATTTGTGTGATACATCAAAATTTTGGTAGTGCAAAACTTGGAACTGGACATTTAGGTTCCGCATTAGAAAAAAAGGCTGAAACGGTAATAAGTTTAGAGGCAAATACTGTAAACAAGGATTGGATAACTGTTAAATGTGGTCGCAGTAGGGGTTATTCTTTTGAAACATTTAGTTTTCAAGTAAACGAAAAAGGATTGCCAATTATAGTTGGTGATTTATATGACCCATTAAAATGATATGGTACAAAAAACAATGAAAATGGTTGCTGCAAAGCATAATGAATGGTTAAACATAGTTTTATCTTTTGGTTGTAAACCAGAAATAGCGGAAGATATTGTTCAAGAAATGTATATTAAAATACAATTAAAACTTGAAAAAGGTTTAGACATTATGTACAACGAAAAGGAAATAAATTATTATTATATTTTTAAAACCTTAAAATCATTGTTTTACGATTTAAAAAGAAAAGGTAAAAATATTACCATTGTTTCAATAGATGATGTACACTTAACCACAAGTGATATTAATTACGAAGAGCCATATAAAAAAATCGAAAATGAATTATCAAAAATGTTTTGGTATGACCGCAAAGTTTTTGAAATAATAAATGAAGGCGAAAGTATAGCGGAGTTTTCTAGGAAAAGTAAAATACATTATTATTCACTTTACAACACTTACACCAGAGTTAAAAACAAACTTAAAAAATTATTATGAGGGCAAAATTTGAAAAGGATTTAGAAACTGGGCAGCTTTATGAAAAAAAGGCTTTACAATTAATTCAAAAAGATTATCCAAAAGCATACATAGAGGAAGGTTATTTTTTAGAATGGGATATATATATACCAGAGTTGGAAATAGGCGTTGAAGTTAAAAGTGACGCACAATATAAAAAAACTGGTAATTTTTATGTAGAATACGAATGCAATGGCAAACCAAGTGGAATAGCATCTACAAAGGCATATTATTATTATATTTATTTAGATGAATTATATATCCTTAAAACAGATGATTTAAAAGAAAAATGTAGGAAATATATTGATACAGACAGAGATAAAAAAGGTGGTGATAATATGGCGAGTAAAGGAATAATAATACCAATAAATGAATTATGAAATTAGGAAACATTATTTATTACATAACTAAATATACTGGCATTAAATACCTAGTAGATAAATACCACAAATTAAGAGGTACTAAATGCGATTGTAACAACAGAAGGAAAAAGTTAAACGAAATAAAAATTGAAAGATGGTAAAATTTACTAAAGAAGATTTTAAAAGCTGGAGTAACTTTAGGTCTGAACCAAAGAACACTTTACAAGGTAATGAGTTTGAACTAATATGCCAATTACACGCAAAGTATTATAACCATAAATACCACAAACCTTGCACATGTAACCCAAAAAAAATAAAATTATGGATAAAACAACTTAATATAATTTGGAACAATGGGAATTAAAACAATAAATGAGTGGGAAAAAGCTGTTGTATTTCTCCTTAACCTTGATGGTTGGGATTTAGAATGGTGTGCTGGTGGAAATAAAATATATGATGCTATTGGTAAAACATCCAAAGGTGTAGATTGTGTTATTGAAATGAAATTTAGAAAAACACATTACGAAGAAAAAATGCTTGAAAAAGAAAAATACGATAATTTAATGGCGCTTGATAAAGATATTGTAAAAATATTTTTTGTGAATGACCCAAAAGGAAATTTTATGTATTGGTTAAATACTTTAAAAATGCCAAAAACAGTAAAAAAATATTGTCCAGACACTACGGTTTACACAAAAAAAAGAATACATAAAGATGTTTATTTACTAACCGAAAATGAGGCAAGTAGAATTAATATAAATATATCTCCAAATTAGTGTAGTTTTTATGTTGATATGTTAATAATTATCATTATATTTGTTTTATATTAATTAAACAAAACACAATGTCTCAATTTGAAAAATTAGGTTATTTTTTAGAATATATGATAGACGATAAATATATTGGCTCTATGATTATAGAAAAACCTGACAGAAAAGAAATAGGTTATTATGGTAGAATTGATGAGATTGCTACACATGATATAATATTTAAAAACAAAAAAATAAAAAAAGGACAATCATTTTACACTAGAATGTACCCTTTATGTGGTAAAAAACTTTAATTTAAAAACAAAACAGATGAAACAAACAATTACTTTCGGACAATTTCAAGATGCCTTTTATAATATGGATAGGCAAAACCAATTTACTTACAAAGGAAAAAAAGCCTTATTTGAATATTTAGAAGAATACGAAGACAGCACTGGGGAACAAGTAGAATTAGATGTTATTGCGCTATGTTGTGATTATGCAGAATACGATAGCCTTGAAGAATTCCAATTAGATTACGGACAAGAAGATTACCCAGACATTGATGCAATAGAATATGAAACACAAGTTATACGAATAGATAATGATAGTTTTATAATACAATCATTTTAATATGAAAGTTAACGATGCAGCTTGGGAAAAGCTAAAAAAACAAATAGAGTATTATACAGATGCTGATACATCTATATCAGACATATCAATTAACTACCAAGTTAAAGAAACGAAAAATAAAAATTATTTAAGACTTAACATAACAATAGACAAATGGGACAAGATAACAGAATAGAAAAATTAGAAGCTCAAATAGAAATTTTAAAATCACAATTAAAAGAGGCGCAATCGCATACCTACATATATGAAACAGATACTTTATGGTGTCGTGATGGCGAATTATATTTTGGTTACAATGATGACAAAACACTTGTAATGAATGTAGACCAGGTTTTTAGAGACCTACCATCTATAATCAATATGGTAACTAAAGAACAGAAGAAAATGCAAGAAATGCACCTTAAAATGATTAAAGAGGCATTAATATGATTTTATTAGTAGATGCTGATAGTTTAATTTTTGCAAGTTGCTATCGTAAACGAGAAACATTAGATGACGATATATTTTACAGAAATATTATAGACGCTAGGAATAAATTTGACCAGCAGTTTATGAAAATTGTAAATGATTTAGAGGAAAAATACACCATTGATAAAGTACTAACATTTAGTGGTGCAAAAGGTAATTTTAGAAAACTTATAACATCAAAATACAAGGCAAATAGAAAAAAACAAGATTTGCCGCCATTGTTACATGAAATGCACGAATACGTAATAAAACAATATGATAGTATTATAGGTTATGGTGTAGAAACAGATGATATGGTCGCTAGGTATTGGTATCAAATTAGCCAAGATGTTGGTAGAAATGAGGTAATGATAGTATCAATAGACAAAGACTATAAACAATTTCCTTGCTTGATGTACAATTATCACTACAAACACCAAACTATATTAGATATATCAGAGGAAGAAGCTATGTTTAATTTTTATGAGCAAATGATTGTTGGTGATACCGCAGATAACGTAAACTATTTTAAAGGTAAAGGTAAAAAATTTGCAGAGAAATATTTTAAAAATTGCACAACTAAATACCAATACACAAGAAAATTATATGAATTATTTAAACAACAATACAAAGGTAAGGCAAGACAAAAATACACAGAGTGCTATCACCTTTTAAAATTAAGAACACAATAAATATTAATAATTAAAATCAAAACAGATGAACACGCAAGAAATTAAAAGAGGAGAGTACAATGCTTATTACCCAATTAGCAAATTAAAAGCCGCTAATGTAAATAGGGATAAAGTTTTAAAACATGCAGAGAATTTTAAATCAAAATTAAATGAATTTAATTGGATGATGCCAATAGTTATATCTTCAAGAGGTGATGTTATAGAGGGACATCATAGGATTGAAAGCGCTAAACTATTATTACAAAAAACAATACCAGCCTACATAATTAATTGGGTTGATACAGAACAAGAAACAGAACATTTAGATGCTATCATAAGCCTAAACAATGGCAATAAGGCTTGGAACACACTAGACTATTTAAAAGCATATTCAACAAATTCAAAAGATTATAATTTAGTTTATGATGCATATTTAAAAAACTCCAACAATATATCCGTTGGTAATTTAGTTAATTTGTTTTTTTGGAAAACAAGACGTAAATTTAAAAAAGGTGGCGGGGTTATAATGAATTATAAATTCTCAATTTATCTTATAGAAAAAATATCAAACCTTGTTGTAAAATATGGCAAAACAAAAATACAAGCGTATTGTGTTAGAGAAATGATAAAAATAGCTTTTACAAAAACATACAATGATTATGACGCATTAGATTTTCTATTTAAAGAATATTCAAAACTTGCAAAAAATGACCACCCAGCGGTTGCATCAATTACAAGATTTAAGCCTTTAATGGAATTATATTTGGTTGAATTTAATATAAAAAGAAATGCAAACAAAAAATAAAATGAAAGATAAAATAGTAGAAGATTTAAAAAGAGAATTTGATATAAGAAGTTGCGTAGGCATAGACAAATACAAAACAACACTACAAGACAATAACAAAGATGATTTTTTGCAGCACCTAAAAGAAGAATTAATGGATGCAGCATTATACATACAAAAATTACAAAGCAATGGAAGAAAATAAAATTGATATACCAGTTTTAAAAACACCTAAAGAAATAAGCGATTTGCTAATATCTATTACTGGAGTAGATATATTTGAAAAAACAAGGGTTAGAAATATAATAGAACATAGAGCTTTTTTATGTTATTTATTAAAAAATAAGTTTGATTTAGGACCAAGTGCTATATCTGCTTTTATGAGAACACAACCTAAATTAAAAACTTATGACCACGCTACAGTAATACACGCGTTAAAAATGTTTAAGGTTTACAAAACATATAGGGAAGAATATTTTGATACTTTGGAAAGCTATTTTGAAATAAGTCCAGATGCTGATTATAAGGAATTACCAAAATTAGAAAGGTTGTTAAATCAGTATAAAGAAATTAAAAGCAAATACAATAACGCTAATAACAAAATAAAAAAATACGAAGAACAATTAAGTGAAATAAAGGAATTAAGAAAAAAGATTAAATCTGATTTTACTGAAAATGAAATACTTTACAGAGATTTAAACAAAACACAAATGAAGATATATGATGAGAGAGCAGGATTAATATTAAAATCTTTTGAATGGCAGAAGCCTAAAAATGAGTATGAAATAATTAATTGCGCATCATGATAAAAAAAGAATGGCTATTTATGCAAACACCAAAAGAGAAAGCATACCAATTAGCAAAAGCGTTTTATGTAGAAACTACAACAAGCACAGAGGCAAAACAATGTGCTAAAGTACATACAAGACTTATACTTGAAAATGAATTAATAAAACCATCTAACAACCAATCAATAGAATACTATCAGGAAGTACTAAACGAAATAGGTAAATTATGAGCAAGAAACTAATACAAAAGCTGCAGCAATTATTTGACAAATTACCAAAGGGTAAAGAAAGAAAAGCAATAAGAGAAAAATTGCTAGAATTAAAACTAAATAAAAATAAAGACTAAAAACGTTATATATATGGAACTGGTAAAAATTAGTGAAGTAATACCAAATGAAAATAATCCAAGATTTATAAAAGATTATAAATTTAATAAATTGGTAAATTCAATTAAAAAATTTCCTCAAATGTTAAAATTAAGACCAATTGTTGTAAATAAAAACATGGTTGTTCTTGGTGGTAATATGAGATTAAAAGCATCTGTTGAGGCTGGTTTAAAAGAAGTTTATATTTTAAAAGCAGATGATTTAACAGAGGAACAACAGAAAGAATTTATTATAAAAGACAATGTTGGGTTTGGACAATGGGATTGGGATATGTTGGCAAATGGTTGGGACAATCAATTATTAGGTGATTGGGGTTTAGATGTTTTAGAATTAGAAGAAAGTTATGATGAAGGAGAAATTTTAGAAGATGATAATGCAACAGAAAAAAACGAAGTGGTTATAAGTTTGACTATGCCTAATTATGAATATGAAAAAATGGAAATAGACTTTCAAAATTTTATTAAAAAATATCCAAACATAACATGCAAAATACAAAACTAAATGTTTTAATATACCCAATGCTTTCGGTAAACAACCTTAATGCTGACAGCAATTATATTATTATAAAACAATTATGCAATGAATTATTAAAAACAAAAAAATATAATTTCTTTTTATTAATTGATAGTAATAGGAAATATGTAAAAGATGATTTAAACTCTTTGGTTAAAATTTTAAAAGTGCCAATGCCAAGAAGTAAAAAACATCAAGTAATACATTTTAATTCTAATATTTTCAGAGAGATATTTAAAAAATATGCTTTTGATATTATTTGGAACAATGTTGTGGAACAAGGACATCATTTAAAATATTTCCCCGATACTATTGTTGATGCTTTTAGACCAAAGGTATTTAATTATCACCACTATGTAATACACAGAAGTTTAGAAAGAGTTACAAATTATTTACCTTGTACTCATATTTTATATGACCAAATAGTTGGGAGTTTAGGAACAGACCTTAATTTTTTCCATACTCAATATTGTTATGATATGTTAATGGAGGAAGCAAATGATATTTTAAATGAAGACAAAATAAAATTATTAAAAGAAAAAAGCATTATTACTCTTGGTGGTTACACTGATAAAATTAAAAGTAAAAACAAATACGATAAATTTACTTTTATTTATAATCATAGGCTAGATGGGTATAAAAATTGGCAAATCACTTTTAATATATTTGACCAATTATGGGATGAAGGACTAGAATTTCAAGTTATTTTAACAGCAGGAGATAAAGACAATATAAATACAATCAATAAAAAACCATATTGTATTGTTAAATCATTTACAAAACACAGTGATTATATAAAGGAATTATCCAAATGTCATGCAAACACCATTAATAGTAGGCACGAAACATATTGCATTAGTATAGCGGAAAGTATAATGAACGAACAAATCACCATATTACCTAATAGGTGTACATTTCCCGAACTAGTTGGTAAAGGCTATCCTTATTTATTTGATAATGAAGATGAACAATTAAATATGATGAGAGAAATAATAAAAGAAAATAAAAGGCAATATGATTACAAAACTAAAAACCAATTAACATTAAAAAACCATAGTGCAAACATTAATAAATATTTTCAAAAATTAGGTGTAATAGAAAAAAATGATGTTTTTAATAGTATAAAAAAGGAACACAGCAAAAAGGAAATTAAAAAATACCTATCAAAACATGATGAGGTAAGTTTACACGTTTTTAAAAATTTTATATTCTCTTTAGGATATGCTTCACAAAGTTTTCCAATGAAAAAAATAAAAGTTGTATTAAATGAACTAGGATACGATTATAACATAAATACAGATAAATTTCAAAAGATTTACAATGAATAAAAACAACAAAAAACGACATATAAAGGATAATTTAATTGCTGCATTAGAAAAATCAATGGGTGTGGTAACAACCGCTTGTAAAAATGTTGGCATACATAGGTCTACGTTTTATGAATATTATAAAAACGATGATTTATTTAAACAAGAAATAGATGATATTAATAACGTGGCTCTTGATTATGTAGAAAGCAAAATGTTTAAACAAATTGAAAAAGGAAACACTCAATTAATTAAATTTTATTTAGCAACAAAGGGTAAAAAAAGAGGTTATATTGAACGTCAAGAAATAACTGGCGCAGATGGTATGCCAACTAATTTTCAAATAGAGATAATTGATAAAACCGAAGATACAGACTAACATAGTATATAAGCATCTCGCTAATACGGATAAAAAGATTGTAGTTGAGCAAGGCGGTACAAGGTCGGGTAAAACATACAATATACTTTTATGGATAATATTTAACTATTGTGCAAACAACAATAATAAGGTTATAACAATTTGTCGTAAATCATTTCCTAGTTTACGTGCAACTGTGATGCGTGATTTTATGGCAATACTCCAAAATTATAATTGTTATAGTGAGCAATATCATAATAAATCTAATTCAGAATATCACCTATTTGGTAACCTAGTTGAATTTATATCTTTAGACCAGCCACAAAAGATTAGAGGTAGAAAAAGGGATTTGCTTTTTGTCAATGAAGGAAATGAGTTGTATTACGAAGACATGCAGCAATTATTATTTAGGACACAAGATAGGATAATACTTGATTTTAACCCATCAGATGAGTATCATTGGATATATGATAAATTAATACCAAGAGATGATTGTGTTTTTTATAAAACAACTTACCTAGACAACCCTTTTATTGAAACATCTATTAGGAATGAAATAGAGAGGTTAAGAGATACAGACGAACAATATTGGCAAATATATGGGTTAGGTGAACGTGCAGCCAGTAGAAGCACTATATTTAAGTATGTTGAGGTAAACCAAATACCACAAGCAGCAGAATTAATTGCATACGGAATGGATTTTGGTTACACAAATGACCCCACAACTTTTGTTTCTGTTTATAGTGAAGGACATAACCTTTACATACAAGAACATTTGTACAGAACTCAAATGACTACAAATGATATTAATAAATTCCTTAAAGAACTAAATCTTACAAGTAAACCAATATATGCTGATAGTGCTGAACCTAGATTAATATCAGAACTTCGTTCAATGGGAAATAATATATTTTCAAGTATAAAAGGTAAGGATAGTATAAATGCTGGTATTGATTTATTAAAAAGGTATAAAATACATATACTATCAACTTCAACAAATGCAATAAGTGAGTTTAGGAATTATAAATGGAAAGAGGATAAAGCTGGTATGCTCATAAACACTCCCGAAGATAAAAATAACCATATTATTGACCCCTGCCGTTATGCAACCTACTCAATTTTAAGCCGACCAAACTTTGGTAAATATGCATTACATTAAAATATAGATTAATAATAAGTTGTTTATATGTTAATAAAATTGTATATTGTATTATATTAATTAAAACAAAACAGATATGAAAGACAGAATTAATTTACCATTAGAAGAATTTAAAAAACTATATGCTATTAAGATTAGGTTAGAAACCTACTTTAGTTATATGGAAGATAACAGAGGTGTTTTAAAACATATTGCACCAACTTTTTTAGAAGATGCAAAATCTTATATTGAAAAATATAATGAACTGACTAATGAAAAAGTTTAAAACACAAATAATAATAGTATTAATATTAGCATTTTTTGTAATTGTATTAAATGCTTTAAACATATATATAAATGGAAGAATTAAGTAATTGTTGCGGCGCTGGTAGATGGATGGACGAAACAGACATTTGTTGCGTGTGTAAAGAACACTCGGTATTTACAGAAGAAGAATAAATAAAACAGATATGAAACAGATAATAGATAAATTCCTAATTAAAAAAAGCATCAGACCATATAAGACAATAGCTTTAAGTACTGGTGTAATTGTAGAACATTACCGTAATGGTAAATTAAAAACAGAATATTATGGATTGGTATAGTACTCCCGAATACCCAGAATATGAATGTACAGAATGTGGTGCAGATATAGACAAGCCTGGAGTGTGTAGTGGCACTTGTCACGAGGCAAGTATGATTTAACTTAAATTAAGCCTAACGGATGAGTATATGAGCCGTTGTAACACGAACTTAATTAAATAACAAAAACATTATGGATAAAAAGAAAAAACAGCAAAAAGAAACGGAAGACAATGGCTTATATACATTGTTACCTACTGAAAAAATTACGAAAATTAAATACCCGATTGGCGGTTTTGCTCCTGGGAATTATATGAGCAAATGTGTTAATTGTGAACAGAATTTTATTGGTGATAAATACGCTAGACAATGTGAGCCTTGTGCTATAAATGCAGTAAACGAAAGTAATACACAAGCCCTTGCAGAATTGCACAAACTTAAAACCGCCTTGCAGAAAATTGAATTTAGCAACAATACCATCAATGAAGTACTTGGCAAGTAATTTTTATTGTAGGTAACACCGTATAACATCAATAGAAAGATTTAGTTAAGTAAGTTAGTTTTGTTTAAGAGGTGCATCAGAAATGGTGTGCCTTTTTTTATTATATTTACCTTACTATAAAAAACCATTTTAAAAACGTTATATAAGTATGAATATCAATATTACAGTACCAAATGATTTAAGTGA
>Ga0180120_10001262_pt1 | contig 12946 bp, 19 predicted proteins | sample CPBDNA_3_FD_129677 | JGI IMG/M metagenome (GOLD analysis project Ga0180120, IMG submission 129677) | Freshwater to marine salinity gradient microbial communities from Chesapeake Bay, USA - CPBay_Spr_31_0.2_DNA (version 2) (version 2) | ecosystem: Environmental > Aquatic > Marine > Coastal ... | reverse complement strand
TTACGATGATTCATAAACTTAACGGCCAGGCCTTCTCCTACGCAACCTGCTACGAGGTCAGTGAGCGTACTTTCTGGCAGGTCATCTGATAGAAGTTGGGATACGAAACTCCATGATCTTGGAGTTGCAAATGATCTAGAACTGCCTCTAGGATCAAAATCGTATAAATCTTGTTTGGCGAACGTACAATAACCTACCACATCTGCGTGTACGTGTTGGTTAGTTGCCCATTCCATCCAGTCTTCAAAGTCCACTCTTAACTCTATGTGAACGAATCTGTTTGCCAACGGAGCCGGCATTCTGTAAGTGACACCCTTGTCACTGTCTCTGTTACCTGCCGCTACAATTGAAACGCCTGCTGGTAGGTGATACTGTCCTACTCTTCTGTTTAATATAAGTTGGTATGCCGCCGCCTGTACAGCCGGTGCCGCCGAGTTTAACTCGTCCAAGAAAACGATTGCAGTAGATTTGGGATCAGTTGGCAGTTCTGCCGGACTTGCCCAAACCATGTTGTTCTCTTTTGAATTGTAATAAGGAATACCTTTGATATCTGTTGGCTCCCATAAAGGAAGTCTGATGTCGATCACTTCTCTGCCTTCTGCATCTGCGATCTGTTTTACTATATCGGATTTACCAATACCTGGTGCACCCCACATCATTATGGGTCTCTGTAATTTGATACAATGTGTTAGTGCAGATTTCGCCTCGTTGGGTGAAACTGTTCTGTTTTGCGAACCTATTGCCGCCTCTTTGTTTTTGTTTGCTCTTGCCATTTTGTACACTCCTGTTTAAAATGTTTATAGTATCATTATAGCAGGAATGTGTTATGCGTCAACCTGGTAATATTGGCTTAAAAGTCGCAGTTTTACTAGTCTTTTTGCTCGTCCATCTTGCTCATTGCCCGTGCAAGTCCGTATTTTGTGATGTCTCCAGCAAAAAGCATCAGTTGTAGAGCCATTTTCTCCATGGTTACTATGATCTTTTTCTTGTCAACGAAGTATGGGCAATCAACAAACTCGTCCAACCATAGATATGTCTGTGGTGTGAATATAACTTTTGCAGGAAATTTGATATCATAGGTCTTGATATCCAATTTTTCAATTATTGCGATCCCGGATTTGGTTAGACGTAATGATCTGGCTTGGTAACTCTCCCTAACGTTCTGCCACCAGGTGTAGTAATTGGTCTTGATGGTCTCATCGTGTATGGGTTGTTCCAACAGTTGCATGAAGGTACGAGTGTATGCAGTCTTGCGATCCATACAATTAATTATCTAGTAAATTTGTCGCCTGTTTTTAAAATGTAAACACCAAACTTGTCAGTGTTGTGTTGAGCATTTAATTTTTTAGCCAGATTCTCTGCGTGTCCGGGATTAGAAAACGAAACTTTTTTGTATTTGGGACCAGGGTAGTTAGCGACCAAACTCGAACTTTTCAAGTTAATGGGTTTACCGTCATAGAATACCGCCCAGATACCTTCCGCGGCTAGGACTTCGTCCATTTTGAAGGTGGATTTATTGCTGTGTTGCAACAGCACTGTTGGTTTTGGTCTGCTCATAGTTAATCTCTTTACAAGTAGTATTTACCAAAAATTGCTCCGTGTATGAATATTGGAAAGGTTTGTGGATATTATCGTTGCAACCTATTGACGTTATTTTTTGTCTGAGAAATTGCCGCCGTCCATCTCTATGTCAACTGTCTGTGCTTCTCTGGCAGTCTTCAGTGCTTCTATAATCTCTTCTTGGATTGTGACCATTCTTGTCATCACCTGCGTGAGACTGTCTGCTAATTGATCTGCTTCTTTGGCAGGGATCACGATCTGTCTTTCGCCTTTTTGACGTAAGGTCCTAATTCTACCTATGAGATCCTCTATGGGTCTAGTTTGAATCTTGGAATTCTTTGACTGCATTGTTTAAAACCTGTTGCATTTCTAGTTTTGTTTTTATTGGTCCTTTAAATTTGTATCTGGAAAGTGTAATCATTTTTGGACAGTATGCTTTTCTCCATCCTTTCTCAAAACAGATTATGTAGTAACCTGCACAGAATTGGCTTTTTGACTTCGGTGTTTTTGTATAAACAGGCAGTTGCTTCTGTACATCAAACATTGGATTGTATGGATGTTGTGAACAGGGGTATCCATGCACATCGAAGTTGTCAGTCTGTATCTCCTCTTCGGGTTTGTTGGTGTTTGATTCATCAAACATACCAAATCCAAACTTTGTGAACAGGCTCTCCTGTGTGTGGAACACTTCTTTGCTTTGCTGTTTGCTGAGAAAGATCCAACCGTTGTCTGCTTGTTTCTGAAGGGTGCCTAACTTTTGGCCGTTTTGCTCGACTATCCAAAACTTGTCTTTGACTAAGGTCTTTGCTCTTACTGTCATGATACTAACCTCGCATTAAAAGGCTCTACATAAAGTTGAGCCTGCTCACTAATTTTATTTAAATCGTACTTGCCACAGAACCTCATGAATCTGATTCCAACTTGATCTATACTTTTGCTCTCTGCCCTCGCCTGTGCAATCGTTTGGTCAAGTTCTTCCACTATGGCCTCTGGTTGTGCATGTAAATCTACTAATGCTCTGTTTCTTTCATAGTCGTCCAATACTCTGTGTTCATTTCCATCATGGTCAACCCACTTGCTCAACATCAGGTTGTTCCATGTGTAGCCTTTTTCATTGCGATCAGCGAATGCTTCTTGCAATCCTATCTTGTTCTTTGTGCCTTTTGTACGCACACCAGGGTATGCACTAAAGATGTTATCACTTGGGTCACCTCTCATTGATTTCTCGAATATAAGCCATTCTGTGTCTGGTGCAGGTTTGGGTGCTTTTAATTTTTTGTCTATCACGGGATTACCTTTGCTGTCAAACCAACCCTCATGTGTCATGGTTGTTTCGTTAACACCGTTGTACTGCTTAACACGTGGGGTAATCAATTGGTTCAAATCTTTGTCTGTGCTTATGATGACATGATTTTGATCAGGATGTTTGTCTATCCATCTTGCTATGAGGTCATCTGCTTCTGTTCTGGGGTTACGCAACACTGTTGCGTTTGTCTTGGTCTTTATGAACTCACAGAAGTCATCATACACCTCCCAAAACACTTCGTTCTCTTCTTTTTCTTTCTCGGTCATGGCATCTGCCATTTCCTTACGATTACGTTTGTAGGGTGCATACATGTCTTTCCTGAATGATCTACCTTCTAAACAAAACACAACATGGGTACCATCGAAGTCCTGCCATGCTTTCTTTATGCTGTTCATCATGATGTGTATAGCCATTCCCACCTTCTCAGAAGTGTCACCCCTAATCACGTGTCTGGCCCTAAAAAATGTGTTTGCTGTATCTACTAAAATGTGTGTCATTGTACTATTATAGCATTAATTTTGTGTTTTGTCTATGTATGGTTTGATATTCTTTACGAAAAGCTCGTAGTGTTTTTCATGTGGATGCAGATTGTCTGTGGCTCTTTCTAGGAATGTATCCATATCTGGAAATAAAGGCAATCTATATTTGTTTGGTATATGTGGCCACATGTCAGGATCATAGGTTGATAACCAACATTCTACACCGTGATTATTACATAAATCAATTATGTGTGATACATTCTGTATCCAATCCTGTTCAATACGCCCGTCAAGTATGAACTCCTTGATGTCTGCAACGTCTTTATGGTACTCCTTTGGTAGTTGCCTTTTATCTTCAAATGTCACAGGAATACAACCCTTGGAATCTAAGAATTCAAAGTTGTATAATTTCCTTGTTTCTCCGGGAAGTAAACATATGATCTTTTTAACACTACTGCTATTCTCTAATATGTATTTGATGTTCATCAAACATCCGTCATGACTCATTCCCTCAACACCAAAATTGTAAGCATTCAACATGCTAGGATATGATCTGTTGGCACCAACACCAACAGTGTTACTGTCACCAACACAAAACACTTCATCGTTTGTTAAAACAATTGGATTCCAACTGGCATAGCCACGATCAAGATTTGCACCTCGCAATATATTATACTCGAACCAATGTTTATCAAATTGTATAGTCAACACTCCATTGAAGTATATGTCTGTGTAACTTTCAATAAGTTTATTTTCAACGTATTTGTTGTTTGCCATTATAAATGAAGTAATGCTATGCAATTCAATTTCTCTGCCATCGTAAAGAATTTTACATGAAATTTTCTGTTTTGGATCAAGGTGAGAAAAACCTTCAAAACTTATTTCTTCTTTTTGATCTGTCTTGGTGATACTAAGGTCTATGTCAGTGACCACTTTACCTTTGTACTTGATTGTGATAGGATGTGTGTTGTATGAATTATGAAATACTAATTTAAGATCAAGACACTTCAGTTTTCCCATCGTCTCTCCTGTTGATCTGTACGTAACCAGACCCAGTGACGTCGATGCCCTGCTCGTTGCCGATAGTCTTACAAAGCGTCTGGAACCATCTATCAACAATCTCTTCTTCACTTGCACCTTCGTAGCCAGACTGCTTCAGCATGTTTACGAATTCGTCATTCCAATCCAGTTCAAAGAATCCGTTCCTAGGATTCTCAGGATTCACATTCAAGTTAAGAACCTTTACAATTGGCTCTTCGCTTTTTTTAGAACCTTTTTTTAATTTTTTCTTGATAGTTGTCTTTGCTGTTTTCTTTACCTTCATAATAACATTATACCTTCTTTTTATTAATTAGTCTACTTTTATGTGCCAATTGCATTACCAAACAGATACACATGTACTCTAGCCGCCACATTGTATCCTCTTTTGAATGCCTCCTCTGCCACTTTACCAGCAGTTGCAGTTTGCTCTTCTTCCCTTGCACCTGTGGGCATTATCCATACTGGCCAATCTACGCCTGCTTCTCTGAATTTCCTCACTGTGTTTTCTAGTTCTTCCCACTCTCTTCTACTTGCACCCACAACAAATTTCAATTGTCCTCTGTTTGAACATTCTGCATACTCTTTGACGTTCTCTGGCTTTATTGCTTTCTCCGTTTTCTCACCTGACACTGTGAACAGTTTTGGACTCACACTGAAGAATATTTCTTCTGGAATATCTTTTACCCATTGTTTGAAAAGTGGTGACAGTTTCTGTGTGCCGTTTGTTTCATAGGTCATTGAACTTGGCAAGTTTGCCCGCTCCTCCAATGATTTGTATATGCCCATACTTGCGGCCTGTCCCGTCATCATCAAAGGCTCGCCACCAGTGAAACACAAGTGCTGATGCTGTCTTGAGTTTGGATGTAGGAATAATCCATTTTGGTTTGTGTCTGTCTTTAATATATCTACAATTTTATCTGCTAGTACTGTGGGAGTTTCGTGTCCCATTAGTTTCTTAAACTTCTTTGCCCATGTATAAGAACTATCACAGCCTTTTTCCCACACGGGTAAGTCTTCAACCCTTTTTACACTGTCAACATCAAAGTCTTCAAATGGTAATTCATATGTGTTTGGATCTGTTGGATCCTTCTGTCCGAATCCACTACATTGTAGATTGCACAGGAAAAATCTTATCCAAGCGGTTGGTACACCAGTGTATTGGCCTTCACCCTGTATGCTGTGGAATATCTCTGAATAGTAATATTTCTTTTCTAATCGTTGTTCCATATTTCCGGATCTATTTTTTTTGTTGCATCAACTACATCTTCAATTGTATATTGATCTTGCGTATCTGTCAACTTTGGTTTATTTAGATCATCTGGAAAATCTCTGTAAAGAAAGTGTTGTATTGTCTCAACATCAACGTATTGGTTAAAACCAACATGTACTTTATCAACATCCTTGTCAGCGATGGTAATATCCATCGCGTCATCTAGTTGTTGCATTGATATAAATTCCATGTCTATCCTAAATTCTGGCAAGTCCATGGACCTGAATCCTAATTTCATTCTAGTGATCCTATAGCACACCATTTTTTTGTGTTCTACAAGTTTATCTAAAAACATAGTCATCTTGCTTACGAATTGGTGAGCATCTATATTGTCTTTATGATCAGCGTAGATTGTGTATATGTTCACTATTTTTTCTTATTTTTATCTAGTCTAACTACCTTGCCATCAGTGTCTTTAAGATGACCAACTGATTCTCTCACAATATCATGTGCTGAGAAGTTAGCCCAATAAAGTTCAAAGGCAACACCATCTTCAAGTCCTTCGAATGAATGGAATAGTCCTGGTTTCACAGCAGTGAAGTCGCCTGGGTTCAGTATTGTTTCGTCTACAAGATCGTAATCCTTCTGCCAAACTTTTATTTTCATCTGTCCTGACACCACATAGAAACCGTTCCACTTCCATTCGTGTAAGTGTTTGCTACAGACACCGCCTTTATTGTAATCTATTCTGTGGAACTCTAGAGAATTGTTTGCGAGGATTAGTTCCGTTTCACCCCAAATTTTTCCTGCTTTGTTTGTCATAATATTATTTTACTACTATTTAGATGGAAAGTCAATGGGGGAGAAAAAAAACTCCCCCAATGTTTTATAGTAATGTAAATGCCACAACAGCCGTAACCGCTAGCACTACTGCTAGTATACCGGCGCCTGTATAGACTTTGTTGATCATACTATTTCTTTGTTAGATCAGAACCAGCATTCTTGAATGATGCCTGTACTGAAGCACTTACTTTGACCCTCTTAGACAGATGTCTAAGTAGTAATCCGTAAGCCGGTAAGAAAACGATCAGACCCAACAGTATTTTCAATACCACTTGTGATCCTGCGATCTCCACCCAGTTTGCCGCCATGTACTCGTCCGCACTGTTGTTGAATGCAACTGCGAAGAAGGCGTATGTGTCTATTATGTTGGCCGCGACAGTTGATACCGCCGGTGCTAACCACCATTGAGAGAACTTCTCTCTCAAAATTTGGAATACATATACGTCAAGCATTGTCCCTACTGCGTATGCAGTGGCACTCGCAAAACCAATCCTCATGGCAACAGAGCCCGGTGCTCCTTCCGCCAATACAACTGCCACGGATCCTATTATTGCTAATGGATAAGCCGCCGCGATTGTTGATCTTGCTATTTGTTTACCCAATAGTCTGACAGTCAAGTCAGTCGCTATCACTACTAATGGGAATGTGAATGCCGCCCACGTCAATTTGATCCCAAGTATCTCTACCGGTATCGCCACTAACGCATTTGAAACAGTGATCACTATCACGTGCAGTGCCACTAGTTTCAACAGCATTGTTTTATCTATATTTTTGAACATTTATCTCCTTAAGGTTTATTAAATGTCCGTAATTGTAGCAGTGATTTGGAATAAGGTCAATACAACCTTTGGTCTACTTGTCCCAGTCTTCCCATGGGAACACGATCCAACTGGGCACTTCGTCCTTGTTTATCTCGTATCCATGGTAATCTACTTTGACCTTGCTTGGCTTGTTGTTGATCAGTGCGGCGAATCTTATCCTATCTTCACGTTTACCAAAGTTGTCCAATATGTACTGGAAAGTGGCACCGGAATCGTTTATGTCGTCAATGATCAGTATCTTCTTCTGGAATGCAAATGCCTTTTCTAATGTGCGTAGGTCAGGCTTTACAGTGTGATCTCTCAACCTGATGTCTAATACTTCGTGTGCTGTCTTTAACCTATGCGATAGGTACACGCCAGGAATACATCCTCCCCTGTTGATGCCAAGTATGATGTTGGGCATCCAGTTTGAATGCACCATCTTGTCTTCTATCTGGATCAGTGCGTTACGCATCTGTCCTGTGGTAAAATAATTTTTTTTAACTTCTTCGCTCATATTCCAAAATAAAAATTCATTAAGCCACCTATCAGTAGAGTGACTAGTATTGCATTCAGGAACAACAGTGCTCTGTCGTGCCATAGGTATCCAACCCAGGCCCAACCCACTGTGCCAATTAGTCCAAACCACATGTCTATGTGCGGTATTGTGCCAACACTCCTAGCCGCTGTTGCCACCAATATAAAGAAAACAGAAACCCATTTGACGTACCAAGATAGATCTCCCTTTGGTGTGACCTTCTTGATTACCCTAGTAGAGTTAAGTTTTTTAATCTTTTCATCTAGTTTTTCTTTGATTGGTTCTATTGTCATATGAATAATTTTATTGCACCTGCCACGTATATCAGAACCATAGCGAGGTTCAATCCAACAACGCTGGGTTCCTTCCAAAGATAACCTGCCCAAAGCCATAGTGCGTTGGCAAATATCATTATCCAAACATTCAACGGATATATGTTAAATGCAGTCATTGTTGCTCCTACTATTAGACCTACAGTGCCTGCCCATGCAAGTCCTTGATAGGGTTTTCTAACCACGTGTGTATTTTTCATATATCCTGTTTATTACGTTGTTTGTTGTCACAAAACTTGCACACTTCGACATGTCCTTTAATCTTCTTGCTCCTATGTATGTACAGGCACTTCTCACGCCACCGAGTATGTCTTCTAATGTGGATTCAACAGGTCCTCTGTGAGGCATTGAGATTAATCTTCCTTCGTTACCTCTGTATCCGTCTTTACGTTTGCCGTGTACTTCACGAGCCCTGTCAGAGCTCATACCATAAAATTCTACTCGACCGTCGATCACGGGTTGTTCAGATTCATCATGTCCTGCCAACATGCCACCTATCATCACCATGTGTGCTCCGCCACCAAATGCTTTTGCTATATCTCCTGGATGAACACATCCACCGTCCGCCATTATGTGTCCACCGACGCCGTTAGCGGCATCTGAACATTCTACTATTGCCGAAAACTGTGGCACACCAACTCCTGTCATTGTTCTTGTTGTGCATACCGATCCTGGTCCTATGCCTATCTTAACAACATCGGCACCATTTATAATCAATTCTTCTACCATCTCTGCCGTAACAACGTTACCTGCAATAATGGTTTTGTCAGGATATTCGTCTCTTACTTTTTTAATGAAATCTACAAAATTTTGGTGGTAGGCGTTTGCAACGTCGATAGTGATCATTTTCACGTCAGGAAACATCTCTAAAACCTTTTGCATGTTTTTGTAATCCTGTGCTTCTGGATCCCACATCACATTAGTTCCTGTACATACTGACACTGATTGCATTCTCAATCCTGTGCCTGCGGCTTCTTTCCATTGGTCAGGTGTAGTAGTCTTTGTGATTACGGTCATCATTTTATGTTTCTGCATTTCCTTAGCCATTGAGAATGTGCCAACACCGTCCATGTTACTAGCGAATATTGGTAAGAAGTCCATCACTTTGCCTGAATTACGAAAAGTGAACTTACGTGTCATATCGACATCTCGTCTTGATGATAGTGTAGACCGCTTTGGTCTAAGCAAAACGTCTTCAAAATTTAATTTTGGTTCATTGTCTATTCGCATGATACTATTATAACATAAAATAAAAATTAATCTACCTAAATTTTCTTTTGCCTGCGTAGTATTCGAAGAACCAAAATCCAACAGGATCTTCAAAATCTAATTTCCAATCTCCATTGTGATGCAGTGTTTGACAATGATTGTATGAAATTGGCGGCGTATCTCCCTTTTGCTTCTGCTCTGTGAACCAAGGTTCTGGATACTCCGGAAAGAAGTTGGCACTGTCGAGAAGGAACGGATGCACACCCGAACGTCCAACCACATATTGATCCATTAGAACTTCTAAGACTTTGACCGTAGAGTCTTTTACTACTTTGCCATGCTCGACCAATGTGTCTTCATTGGTTTTGTTTTGCCTTGTGATTACTAACTGGTTCTTGCCTTTGTTGACTTGTGCTTCAAATATTATATTTCGTTCTTGGTTGTCTATGAAATCATCTACTTCGAGAGCAGTCTTGTCATTTACTTTGAAAACTAGGGCAGGACTTTTGTTATGTACTTCTGCTTTGAGGGTTATTTCAAACCTCATCCTCTTTCTCCTTCTGTTCACACATATGTTTGACGTTCTTATAGTGATTCCAAGCGTCCTGTAGTGCAGGATATTTCTCTCGTAACTTTTCATCATCGTAATCAAAACTAATGCCGTCAACAGAGTAACTTGTGGCCACACTGCCACCTGCCCAATTATCAAAATCGTTGTCTAGGTCGCTGAAAGAGTAAGTGATGTTTTCATTACTACCTGTGTTTTGTATTCCATCTGAATAACCCATTTCTCTGGCATCGGATTGCATATTTGCCTGTTCGATCTTTAATTGTTTTTTTGTTTTTTTAGCCATGGCCTTTCATGCTCATGCAAATCTTATAGAATTCATCTCTTGTCGCAGGATCTTCTTTGAAGTGTCCAAGCATAATTGCAGTTGTCATGTCACTCTCATGCTCTCTCACACCTCTGTGTGTCATGCAGTGATGTTCTGCCTTGACTACTACTGCAAGATTTTCTGTTTTTGCATATTTCTGTAGTTCATCCGCAATCTGTGTTGTCATCTCTTCTTGTATTTGTGGTCTCTCTACGATGTGATGCACAATCCTATTAAATTTACTCAATCCAATCACTTCACCGTTTGGAATAATGCCTATCCATGCCTTGCCAACGATGTTTTGGAAGTGATGGGCACATGTAGATCTAATAGATATTGGTCCACTGGTGTACATGCTTTTGTAACCCATGTTAGGAAAACTTGTAACACGTGGTGCTGGTTTGAATCTGCCACCAAATGTTTCTCTGATATACATCTTTGCGACACGTTTCGCAGTTTCCTGCGTGTTGTGGTCGTTTTCAGTGTCAATAACAAGACTATCTAGGACACCTTGTAACTTTTCTTGGACTTCTTCTTGTAATAGATCCATTTCTCCATCTTCAATGAATTCGGATATGTTATCATTGGAATGAAACCTTTTTCCTGCTTGTTTTATTCTATCTTTAATCGTTTTACTGATAGGTCCTTCTGGTACCCAACTGTCTTTAAGTATGTCTTCGCTCATTGCATTTCCTTTTTGTGTGTCTTGTTATACCATTGTACAGCAGTAGCCACCACATTGTCAATAGTGCTTTGTTTTGGTTCCCACTCTAATACTTTTTTTGCTTTGTCGATATCTGCTACTAGGTATGCAGGATCTCCTGCCCTATTGTCCCACATCTCGATGTTCATCTTTCCTGTATATTTTTGTACTGTATCTAAAAGTTCTTTATTTGATGCTGGTGCACCTGACCCTAAGTTGAATACATCAGCAGTCAGTTCCCCAGATGCGTAATGCAGTGCTTTGATATGTGCATCTGCAAGATCCATTACATGGACGTAGTCTCTGACACACGTTCCGTCTGGTGTATCATATTTGTCTCCAAATATTTTAAAAGTTTTCCCTTGTCTTGCGGCATTGATTGCCAATGGTACAATATGTGTCTCTTTTTCACGTAGTTCGCCTACTTCGCCTTCTGGGTCTGCACCAGCGGCATTGAAATATCGTAGACCAACACTTGATAGTCCGTATGCAGTCTTGTAATCTTTACACAGCATTTCGATCATCAGTTTACTGGCACCGTAGGCACTGATTGGATTAGGAACATCTGATTCTTTGCATTTCCTAAATCCTGGATCACCGTAAGTGGCCGCACTAGAACTGTACACGAATGTTTTTACTCCACATTCGATTAACTTGTCTAGCAATGATAAAGTGACTATGAAATTGTTTTTATAGTAGAGCGAAGGATTTTCTACACTTTCAGGCACACTTGTACTACCTGCGAAGTGTATACAACTTGTTATGTTGTATCTTTTAATTATTTCGTCTAATCTGTCTATTTCCTGGGGCAGTTGTAAGTTATGGTTTGGCCCAAATGATTTAAGACCATCTCTGTAGTGCCTGTCTACAGTGATAGGAGTGTATCCATTCTTTGATAACAGTTTGCAAGTGTGCGAGCCAACGTAACCGGCTCCGCCCACGACTAGTACAGCCTTGTTGACGCCTTTAATATTTGTTTTCTGAAACTGGTGTCCTGTAGTGTCTTCCATCTCTTCTCCATTGTTCTCCCTTGCCTGTCATAATGTCAATCATTCTGTCTATGGTACCGTCGGTCCAATTAGAAATCTTGCCTATACTAGGGGATGGTTTGCTTAATAATACTTCTAGTTTGTTCATTGCATCTTCCATTGACCATGGAACATACATTCTTGTGTGGTCGTTTGCGAAGGTCTCTGGGAATGATCTGTATGCCGGAAACAGTGTGTTGCAACCCATTGCGTCTGCCTCACTCACTGTGTTTGACACCCAATCCTGTAGAGCACAGTTGAACATCACTCTCGAGTCCGCAAGTATTTCATAGTACTCATTCTTCTTCAAGTTTTCGTGTATTGTTAATATTCCTTCTTTTACTAAATGTTTGGCCTCGTCTACGTAGAATTGATTGTTAGATCTCAAAGGACCACCTTGACATATTGCAAATTCAACATCAGGATGTTTTTCTTTGTATTTTGTTGCCAGGTCCATGAAGAACTGTGGCTGTTTCTCTTGATCCCATCTTGCTCCAAATATAACTCTCTGTTTTCTCTCTATGAAAGGCTTCCTGTCTGGGACTCTACTCTGCACCTCTTCCTTGCCAAAGCTCAATCCTGATATGTTGTATAAGGGTGCTGACCAATTGGCTATACGCATATGTGCCACCATCTCCTCATTGGTTGCAAGTATATTCACGTTAGGTATTTCATTACACATCTGTTCATACATACTCATCCACTTGCTCATGCCCCAAACATGAACGAAGTCATCTGGATCAATTGCTTGTGCCAAGCATCTCAGGTATATTTTTGGCCTGTGTTTGGCATCAACCTGATTCAATATGTAGGGCAGTGATTCCATGCCCGGTTGGAACATGTCTTCAAAAAATATTACATCTTTGTCTGTGACCTCACCATTACGCATCATCTGTACCAAGTTCATCATCTGGCTCATGCCAAAGTATGACCTTCCGTGTGCGTCCAGCACCTGTCCAACACTTATCGCTTTTGTATCATCTATTGTTGTGCCTGGTACCACAACGTAATCAATTCCTCTT
>Ga0180120_10001261_pt1 | contig 12953 bp, 11 predicted proteins | sample CPBDNA_3_FD_129677 | JGI IMG/M metagenome (GOLD analysis project Ga0180120, IMG submission 129677) | Freshwater to marine salinity gradient microbial communities from Chesapeake Bay, USA - CPBay_Spr_31_0.2_DNA (version 2) (version 2) | ecosystem: Environmental > Aquatic > Marine > Coastal ... | reverse complement strand
TGAAGGTCGATCGCGAAAAAGCGCCGCAAATATCGCCATGATGACGAGCGAGATTGCCGCGACCGTCCAGGCCGTCACTCGCCACCCTTCCCGCGTCACCAACATGCTCAATAAAGGCAAAAAGATCAAAGAACCCGTGGCATAAGCAGCAGAAAAGACTCCCGTAATCAGCCCTCGGTTGGTGTGAAACCATCGAGAAGCGACCATCGACCCAAAGACCAAGGCCAAGCAACCCGTTCCAAAACCCACCAAGACTCCCCAACTGAGCACTAGGCCCACCGGAGTGGCAAAGACAGTGGCCAGCGCAGACCCCGCTGCCACCAAACCCAGGGCAACGGCGGCTACGCGTCGTATTGAATAGCGTTCCATCAAGGTCGCTGCAAAAGGTGCGGTCAAGCCGTAAAAGAACAGATTGACTCCCATCGCAATCGACACCACACTGCGGTCCCACCCAAACTCGGTCTCAAGTGGTTCAAACAAAATGGACACGGTGGAGCGAAAAGCAGCGGCGGCGATCAATGCTAAGAAGGTCGCTGCGACAATAATCCACGGCCACAGCTGATGGCGATGGGAACTCCAGCCACCAGAAATCTTCTTCACCCATTCACCCTAAGGGGCGCTGGTGGAGAAACCCGCAAGCGGTCCCACGACATGACCATTAGAAATAAGGTCAGTGGAATCAACGCTCATCGAGGCACCCGGGGTCCTGAGATCCTTCACGAGGTCCCAATGAAGCGCCGACTTGTTCACACCCCCGCATTCGGGATACGCGCGGCCCATAGCCAGATGCATCGTGCCCAGAATTTTCTCATCGAGGAACAAGTCTCCCGTGTAGGTCGTCATCGTGGGATTAGTCCCGATGCCCAATTCCCCCACACGCGTGGCACCCTCGTCGCTGGCGAGCAACGCTCGAGCAAAATCTTCACCATGATCGGCTGTAACGTCCACCACAACACCGGCGTCAAAGCTCAGCCGAAGACCAGAAATGCGGGTGCCAGCAAACCATAGGTCATCGCCAAAGGTGATGTGGCCTTGGGTGGAATCATCCAGCGGCGCTGTAGCCACCTCACCATCAGGCAAGTTCGCCTCCCCAGCAAAACTCACCCACGTACGATTCGCCACCCCAAAGGAAATATCGGTGTCGTGAGAGCGAACTCTCACGACAGAACCCTGGTTCAACACCTCGCAGAGTGCTTGTTGGCGCTTTTGCACAGCAGGCCAATCCATCAGGCATCCGTCAAAAAACTCTCCCAATAACGTGGGGAAGGAAACCTGAATCATCTCGGCCCAAGCCGGCGTAGGTATGCGCACCACGCACCAGGTGGTGTTTTCCCATCGTTTGGTCGAAATGGCACCTTTTGCTTGGCGCAACAGGGCCGCTTTGCGAAAATCTGGCTCGCTCACCGGGGGAACCATCGCCCGGAATGACACGTGGATATCGGCCCATTCCATCGACGCAATCTCTAAGGGTGCCGGCACCTTCAACAGCTCATCACTGGCGTGACGAAGAGCGCTGTCATCGAATGCTTCATCACTGGCGATGACCTGAGGCAGGGCACCCAGGCGATAGCACGCATCCACAAACGCTGACACAGCAGGCATTGCCGCGTAATCGGTCATAAACACCGATACCCGTGATCCAGTGGTGACCCCCAGCACCCCCACCAAGTGGTGCGCTAAGTCAGGCCACTGCGGGGACTGGGGATTAGTCGTCATCACGCCTCGCCGATCGAGAATGCGACAGGGCACGATTGGCTTCATAGAGGGCTCGATAATCAGCATGGTCTGCCAGGAGGCGCTTCGACCAGGCAGCATCCGGGGACACGGTCTCACGAATGCTCAACCAGGCTGCAGCATCGGAAGGCTGGGCAAAATGCCCCGTGGCGATCGCTGAGAGAACGGCATCACCATAGGCAGCGCCGGCGGAATCTATGGCGTTTTGGGTTTTTTCGGTGAGAGCACTCACACTGGCGAGAATAATCGGATTCTTTGTTCCCCCGCCAATGGCAGAAATAGCAGTGGAATTAATTCCCTCTTCCGCAAAGGTCATGAAGGCCCACGCTAGGGAATGGGCGACACCTTCCAAAGCTGCTCGGGCTAGATCCGCCCGCGTGTGAGACAACGTGAAGCCATGAAACACTCCAGTGCTGTGGGGGTCTTGAACCGGAGTCCTCTCACCGCTGAGATGCGGAAGCATGACAAGTCCATTGGCTCCCACCGGTGAATCCGAAGCCAGGGTAATGAGTTCACTAAAGAGTTTCTGATCGCCCTGGGATGAATCAAGACCGAGCAGGTCAGCCACCCATCTGGTGACGGTTCCCGCGGTGGCGGTTCCGGCAGCGGAGACAAAGGTGCCGGGGAAGACGAAGGGGGCTGACCACAGTTTTTCACTGGCTTGAGGCTGATCCATCACCGTGATCATGTATCCAGCAGAACCGTATTGCAGCATCACATCCCCAGGGCTCACCACCCCTGCCCCCACTGCTTCAGCAGGGGAATCGGTGGTGCCCACCAACACGGGTGTCCCTTCGGGAATACCCGTGATCGCGGAAGCCTCCTGTGTTACCGTCCCGGCAATATCTGTAGCCCATCCAAGGCTTGGCAACTGATCCTCTGAGATGAAATCTTCACACCCGCTCACATCCCAGCTCTGACTGGCCAAGTCATAGAGCGGGTGGTAGTAACCAGCAGTTCCATGATCGATGGTGACGTTGCCAGTGAGTTTGGCAACCAGGTAACTCTGGGAGGTCATGAACCACCGGGTGCGCTGAGCAATCTCTGGTTCGTTATCGACAATCCACTTGATTTTGGGCCCCGCAGATTGGCTGGTGAGGACGTTAGCCGAGCGCGCAAAAATGGCCTTCTCGCCCAAGCTAGCGTTCAACTGCTCAATTTGCTCGTGGGCGCGAGTATCAATGCCATACAAAATTCCCGGGCGAAGCGCTTCCCATTGTTCACTGACGGGAAGGACGCACGGTCCAATAGCACTCACCGCCATCGCAGAAATAGTCTGCGACGCCATAGCGTCTGAGGCCATCAATATCTGAGCGACATAGGCAACATCCGACCACCACACGTCATCGGCGTCTTGCTCAACATGTCCAGGATGCGGGGTGGAAATCTCGTGCCGTCGCGCAGCGCTGGCACGAACCACTCCGGATTCATCCACCAGCACCCCCTTCGTTTCGAAGGTGCCGATATCAATACCCAGGAACACGGTGTCTCGTCTCTACAGGTCGGCGCGAAGTCGCTCAACCTCAGCCATGAGCGCTTTAACTCTCGCCGAGTCAGTGCCATTTTCAAAGACACCATCCACTTTGAAGAAGGTTCCCACGATGGCCGCATCGGCAATCGAGAGCATGTCATAGGCGGTGGACTCATTAACACCGGTGTTCACAAACACAGGGGTGCTGCCCGCGTTCTCCTTCACTGTTGTCAGTGTGCTGACTTCGGTGGAGGCACCCGCTGTGAGGCCCGAGACACATAAACCATCGGGTAAGCAGTTGAACACGGTCGACTTCGTGACCTGGTCAAGCGAGCGACCTGCCATATAGGACGCTGCTTCAGGAACGATATTGAACAACAAGCGCACGTCCTGGCCCGATACCGACACCCGGTGGCGAGCGGCCTTACCCACGTTGGTGTTCCACAATCCAAAATCTGACGCGTACACACCGGAGAATACTTCGCGAACAAACTTTGCTCCGGTAGCGACCGCTAAATCAATGGACGCGATGCCATCCCACAGCACGTTCACACCAAAGGGAACCTTGATTTCACTGGCCAGTTCCCCAATGACGCGCGCCATGGTGATGGCCGTGATGGGCTCGGTGTCAGTCAAATAAGGAAGGCTGAACTCATTAGAAATCAAAACGCCATCGACTCCGCCGTCTTGAAGGGCATGAAGATCCGCCCTGGCTAGGTCGATGATCTTCTTCATCCCGCCTGCGCTGTCATACCCAGGATCCCCAGGAAGCGCCTGGAGGTGGCACATCCCGATTACAGGCTTAGGTTTTTCGAAAACATCGGACAACCAGGTCATGATGTACTGCTTTCTCTAAGAAGTCATGGCCGACTCGTTAGCCGCCAAGCATTATTTAGCCGTGAGAGAGGTCAGTGCCGGCTTCGTTGGCAAGGACTTTAATCAGAGCAGAAGCGTTCTCTTCGCCCCACCCTGCCTCAACTGCTTTAGCAATGGTCTCCTTGGTGGCCATCGTTCCCGGTACCGGAGATCCGAGTCGCTCGGCGAAGGCAGCCACCAATTTGGCGTCTTTGAGCATCAGCTTGAGCGCAAAACTTGGGGAATAATCGCCCTGCACGACTGCTGCGCCCACACCATCAAAAATGGGGGACTTGAAGTCGGTTACTTTGAGAACACCCAAGACATCGGTGAGGTTTAGGTCTGCTTTGGAAGCCAGCGTGAGGGCTTCGCCCAAAGCTTCTAGCTGAGCAGCAACAATCAAATTGCCCACCAACTTCATCTTTGCGCCATTGCCCGATTCACCCATGTAGTGGGTCGTTTCGCTAATGGGATTCAACACCTCGGCCGCTGCGTCAAACACAGCTTTGTCCCCTCCCACAACAACCCATAGGCCGCCAGCGTTGGTTTCTCCCTTGGAACCAAAAACAGGAGCATCTAAGAACTTGACCCCCTTGGCGGCAAAGGCTGCCGATTCGGCAGCTGAGGTCTCTGGATCAATAGTCGAGAGGTCAATGGCGACCGAGGCAGGAGTGATGTGAGCCATCACGCCGTCATCGCCGAACACCACAGCCTCCACAGCGGCATCATCTGAGAGGCAATACATCACATAATCTGCCCCGTCCATTGCCTCGGCAATAGACGATGCGGCGGTAGCTCCCAAGCCTTCTAGACCCGCAAAGGGCGTCCTGTTCCATGCTTTAACGGAATGTCCCGCCGCGGCCAGGTTTTTGACCATTCCCTGGCCCATCGTGCCAAGCCCTAAAAATCCTATGGATGCCATGTGATGCTCTCTTTTCGTCGTCGGTAGTTCGTGTGTTTAGGCAGTAGTTTTTTTCCACGAGCGCAGGAAGTACCAAAACGCTGTAGCTCCTGGGTCCTGCAATCCGATGCTTCGCTCCTGCAACCACGATGCGCGACCGCGCTGGGATTTGAGACCCTTGGTTTCCTGAACAGCATTTTCTGCCTCCGCGAGGGCCGCATCGAGTGCTCTCGCACCGGCAGAACCTTCGCCTAGCGCTGTGGCAGCCGGATACATCGCGTCCAAAATGGTCTTGTCACCCAGTTGCGAGCGTCCTCTCTTAGCGATGCTCTCGGCAGCCGCCTGCAAAAAGTCTGCAGCGTCCTTCGTGCCAATCTCGTCTTTGGCATCCCAGGTCTTGGATCCGGCCAAAAGACCGCCAGCGACTAACGCTGCCAGGGTGGAAGGGTTTGCATCCGCAAACGCCGCCGCACAGGCTCGCGCGATATCCACGGGCGTGGCCGTATCGGGCAAGGTTTCCAGTGCCGCAATAATCGCTTTCGATCCAGCCGCGACGGTGACTCCCAGGTCACCATCACCGAGCGCCGCATCTAGATCGCCTAATTCGACCTCGTGGGTCGCCAAATCGGCAAGGGTCGCTGAAATAGCGACTTTGATGGCATCAGCCTTCATTACGTTCTAACCTTCCTGGAAAAAGGGTGACTTGGCTGGCGCGGTGAGCAGCGCTAAACGGTCATCGTTAAGGGCAAGCAGGGACAAGGAAGCTCCCGCCATCTCCAAGGAGGTGGCGTATTCACCGATGTAGACCTTGGCGACAGTAATTCCTTTGCCGCTCAGGACCTCGTGCACTCGTCGGTACATCACATAGAGCTCTTCCAGAGGAGTCGAACCCATGCCATTGACGAGGACCGCCACACGGTCACCCGACGCCAGGGAAAGGTCGTCCATCAGCGGCCCCAGCAGGCGATCCACAATCTGGTCAGCAGTTTCGAGTTCCCCACGGTGGATACCGGGTTCACCATGAATTCCGATGCCAATCTCCATTTCGCCCTCGGGCAGCTCGAAGCTTGGCTTGCCCGTCACGGGGTGAATTGTGGGCGAGAGGCCAATGCCCATGGTGGCAGTGTTCGCCACAATATCTTCGGCCACTTCGGCTACTTCATCCAAAGATTTCCCTGCCTCGGCGGCAGCACCGGCTGCTTTGAAGGCAAAGAGGATACCGGCGACACCTCGTCGATCCGCCGCGCGGTCTTTGGGCTGGCTTGCGACGTCATCACATCCGAGCACCGTGCGAGTAGTAATGCCCTCAAGGTCGGCCATATCGGCTGCTAAATCAAAGTTGAGGACATCCCCACCGTAGTTTCCATAGAGGTACAAAACGCCAGCCCCACCATCAACAGCCTTGGTGGCTTCAAAACACTGAGTGGCCGAGGGGGAGGAAAAAACGTTGCCAATGGCCACACCCGAGGCCAAGCCCATGCCGACATACCCCTTGAACAAGGGCAAGTGGCCTGAGCCACCACCGGTGACGATGCCGACCTGACCTTTAACAGGGGCGTCAGCACGAACCAGGATGCGGTTGTCCTCCAACGGGGTTTTTACTAAATCGGGATGTGCGGCAACAATGCCCTCAATCATCTCGTCGACAAAACGGTTGGGATCGTTAATGATTTTTCTCATGCGCTGTTCCTTTCCTTGCGAGAAAACAGGGGTTTCCTCTTTCCTAGACCTCGGTTTTGCCGTCGTTGGGCACTGAGCTGGTCGATGACCATGACGGCAATCAAAATCAGACCCTGGGTGAGGGAATATTCATACGCGGACAAGCGCATGGCGGTAAACCCGCTAAAGACCACCTGGAGCGTGATGGTGGCGAGCACAACTCCCCAGACGGTGGCAAAGCCACCGGCGGGGTTGGTTCCCCCCAACACAGCGATGACGATCGCGAGCAGAACATAGGAACTGCCATATTCAGCGCTCGCGGTGGGATTACGCACCAAGAACAAGATTCCTGCGAGGCCTCCCAGACCGCCACCCAAGACATAGACATTCATCAACACGTTGCGAGAATTGATTCCGGAATACTTTGCCGCCACAGGGTTGGTTCCCAACAGCAATGCTTTACGACCCAGAGAGGTGCTCTTGAGAAACAGTCCAACACCACCGGCAATAAGCAAGAGCATGATGAACAACGAGGGCACGTTGAGCAACCCCACGTCACCAATAGCCGTCAGCGCTTCGGGCGCACCATAGAGAGTGCTTCCACCCGTCCACACAATGGCAATGCCGTTATAGATCTGCATCGTTCCCAGCGTCGCCAGAATCGGAGTAATCCCCAGGCGAGAAATCAAGAACCCGTTGAACGCGCCAGCAACCAAACCCACCACGATGCCCAGTAACACAATGAAGGGCATGGCCTGGGAGGCAGCTTCGGGATCGGTCAGGGCAAGTTGGGAATACAGCGTCGTAATCGTGATTGCCGAAAGGTTGGCAATGGCGACCAGCGAGAGATCAATTCCACCGGTCAACATCGCGAGCATCATGGCAATAGAAATAACACCAATTTCAGGCGAGGCCACGGCAATGTTTTGCAGGTTAACCGGGTTGAGGAAAATTGCAGGCTGCAGCGCCGTGAAGAAGGCGAATGACGCGACCAGGATGACCAGCATGCGCACGGTGCTGCCGTGGCCTTGGGCGCGGCCTATGAGCCCTCGAACAGTGGCGTCGAGTCGAGAATTGGCCAGGGCCAGAGTCCGGGTTTCGGTATTTTCTGAACTCATCAGCTTTGCTCCTGCAGGGTTTTCGTCACAACCAGTTTTTTAGAGCTGCGCTTGGCGGAGATCGCCTGGATTCCCACACCCACGATCAGCAGCACACCGACGGCCGTTTGCTGCCATGCCGTGGGAACGCCGGCAAGGATGAGGCTGTTATTGATGATCTGAATCAGTAACACTCCCAAGACCGTGCCAAAGACGGAACCGCGTCCGCCAAAGACAGATGCCCCGCCCAACACCACCGCAGCAAGGACATCGAGTTCATTGCCAACAAGGTCTTGGGGATTGGCTGCGCGCCCCAGAATCAGGTGTAACACCCCCGCAAGCGCTGCGAGAGATCCCGCGAGGATATAAATCATGAGTTGGGTGCGCACCACCGGGAAACCAGCCCGACGTGCCGCTTCCTGATCGCCACCAATGGCATAGATGGACCTACCGAACATGGTTCGGGAAAGAATCCACCACACCAGCACCGCAATCAAGGCAACAGGGATCACGAGGACGTTGAGGTTTGCCGTTCCCTGTTCCTGGGGAATAGACATCACATACTCGGTGGAAAGGCTATCCATACTCGGGGGCAAATTAGCAATGTACTTGGACCCGACATAGGCCAAGAGCAAACCTTTGAACAAACTCATGGTGCCGAGCGTCACAATCAAGGTGGGTAATCGAAAACGCGCGATGACGATGCCGTTAAAGGTTCCGAGCACCACACCAAAGAACAAGGCCATCAGGATTATGACAATCAGTCCAGGGTCCGTGCCCCTATCTTGCGCAATCACCACGGTGGTGTACGACGCGAAGATTGCAATGGCTGCAAAAGAGACGTCGATTCCCCCCGAAATCATCACAATCAAAACGCCCAAGGCAAAAATCAACGGCACAATTGCCCCTCGGAGTACCGAGAAGAGTGTGCTCACCGAGAAGAACACGGGATTGAGAATTCCAATGGTGAGAACCAGTGCGACGAGAACCAACAACAAGACACCCTCGTTATTCGCTCCCCGAAGCCTGTTGATGATCGAGGGAACCCCTTGATTACTGAGCAATGAACTCATGCGGCAGTCTTCTCCTGAATTCCGGCAATCGTGACATTCTCCCCTTCAAGGGTTTCGGCCACCATTCCCTGACGGACAACAAGAACTCGGTTACACACCGAGACCAATTCGGGGGCGTCATCAGAAATCACGATGATGCCCATACCCGCGGCGGCCTCGGCACGCAGAATATCCAGAATTTGTTCTTTAGAGCCAATATCAACCCCCACGGTGGGGCCGTTGAGAATCAGGACCCGGGGGTGGGTGGCGAGCAATTTTCCGATGACGACGCGTTGTGCGTTACCACCCGAGAGACTGCGCACGATGGCTTCGACATTGGCCGCTTTGATTTTGAGGCGATCAAAGATTCCGCCAATCGTCTCCGCGACCCGCTTGCCATCAAGAACCCGGAAACGGGACCGATGAGTGTCCAAGGAGCTGGCGATAATGTTATCCCCGACCGACTTCTCTAGAAAAAGTCCCTGGGTCAAGCGGTCTTCAGGAAGATAACCAATCCGCGCCTTCAAGGCATCTCGAATACTCCTAATTTTTACAGCGTGACCGTCGACTTCGATCGAGCCAGAGCGGGCAGGCCGAACGCCGAAGAGTGCTTCGGCAATTTCTGTGCGGCCAGAACCCAGCAGTCCTGTGATTCCCAGAATCTCCCCGGGATGCAAATCAAAGGTGATTCCGCTAAACGCACCGGGCAAGCTCAGGTTTTTCACCGAGAGCAAGGGATGAGAGGAGTGGTCAGGCTCGCTCAGGTGGCGAATCTCGCGCACCTCTCGACCCGTAATGAACTTGGTCAAGGATTGCCGATCGAAATCCCCGGCAGGACCTGAGACGATGTGGATTCCACTGCGCAGGATGGTCACATCTTGGGAAACCTCTAGCGCCTCTTCGAGCTTGTGGCTCACAAAAAGAAGGGCGACACCGCGCTCGCGCAAACGATTGACGACCTCAAAGAGGTAGGCCACTTCGGTGTGAGTCAGTGCAGTAGTGGGTTCATCCATGATGATGATGCGGGCGTCATTGACCAGGGCACGACAGATAGCGGTGAGCTGCTTGTCCGCGACGGAGAGATTCTCGACGAGCTCGTCGAGATCCAGATTGAGGCTCAGCTCTTCGACAATTGTCGCCGCTGAATCTCGCGCTTTGGATCGGGAGAAGAACTTAGAGCGGTTCGCCACCTGAGAGGTGATGGCGATATTTTCCCCCACGGAAAGGTTGGGGAACAACGAAAAGTCTTGGTAAATAACTTGAATGCCGGCCCTGATGGAGTCAATGGGGCTCAGAGGCGCTTGAACAGTGCCATCGATAAGAATCTCGCCGCTATCAGGGCGTTCCACTCCAGAAATGATTTTGATGAGGGTGGATTTTCCACACCCGTTTTCACCAGCGAGACAATGGACGTGTCCTGCGACGAGTGTCATCGACACATCATCAAGTGCTTTGACGCCACCGTAGGTTTTGACGATGTTGCGCACTTCGAGCACGGGGACGGCCTGGTCCATGTAGTTCCTCACTTCTTCGTCGATATGAGTAAGCCGGTGAATCACTCGAAGCGAGGCTGCCACGCGCTAGGCGCGTGGCAACCCAACTTCAGTGTTGGACTACAACAACTTCACTTTAGAAGTTGTATTCACCCATGTTGGCTGCATCTACGATAACCGCAGCTTCACCAACCCATACGTTGTCAAAGCCATCGAGCTGGGCGAGGCCGTTGTAGCCAACGATTCCCAAGTCGGTTCCGGCGGAAATGGTTCCACCATCAGCGATGATCTGAGCGATCGCCAACTGAGCTTCACCTGCGAGTGCAGGGTCCCAGAAGAAGATCTTGTCAATCGAGCCGTCTTCGAGGTACTTAGCCGAGACGGAGGGGATGCTGGTTCCCATGACACAGACCTGGTCCTGAAGGCCGGCTTCTTGGACAGCGCGTCCAATACCTGCTACGTCAGTTCCTGCTGAGCCCTGGAAGCCCTTGATGTTGGGGTACTTGGCCAGGATTTCCTTGGCACGCTCGTACGCAACAGTCTCGTCTTCCTTGCTCTCGATGGGGTCTTCCACACGAGTCAAGCCCGCGTGATCGGCCTGCTGAAGTGCATAGGCACCTTCAACCCACTGCATGTGGCTCTGAGCGGTGAATCCACCGACCATCTGGACGTATTCACCTTCGCCACCCATGCACTCGGCAAGGTTGACCATGATCTGCTCGCCGTACCAGGTGTTATCGAATGCTTCGATAACTGCGTCAGCGTTAACCATGCCCACTGCTTCGTGTCCAACGACAACGATGCCAGCAGCACGTGCTTCAGCCAATACGGTTTCCAGTGCCTCAATCGAGTTGGGGACAACGGTGATTGCGGTGGGGTTCTGAGCAATGAGGTTCTGGATGATAGCAACCTGCTTTTCAGGACTTGCATCGTCTCCACCATCTTGGCGAGCATCGATTCCTGTGCGAGCGGCGAAGGCGGTAACGCCCTCTTCCATGCGGTCGAACCAACCAATACCGGTCAGCTTGACGACAACGACCATTGACTGGTCACTGGCTTCTGCTGTGGCAGTGGTAGCTGCTTCTTCCGTAACGGTCTCTTCGGCGGTTGACGTGCAACCGGCGACCAACAGAGCCGCGGCCCCGAGAGCAGCAAATGCTGCGAATTTCTTGTTCAGCTTCAAGGTCACTCCTTCGTGCTAGTTCTGCGTAGCGGGATATGTGGTGTACCCAGGTGCCGCTACTCCACACTGAGTAGGGATAACGATAACCTGGTTTGCGCGCACTCAAGCATTTTTTTGCACGTTTCGTGCAAAGTTTGCACATTGTGCCTAAACTGTTACCAAACATGTGTCGGTGCCGCCACATCGTCACTCCCCTAGACACAATGAAGTAGTCATCAACCCACAGGCGAGGACGCCCCATGAACCGACAGCAGAAAATCTTGGAAGCAATCCGGATTCACGGCTTCCGCGGCGTCGGGGACCTGGCCTCAGAATTAGATGTCGATGAGTCCACGATCCGGCGTCACCTTGCTCGCCTCGAGACCATGGACCTGATTCAACGAACGCACGGTGGCGCCCGAATCCAAAACTCCGAGCCAGGCGCTAATGAACCCTCTCGGCCCCATGCCGCAGAAAAAAGGGCCATCGGCAAAGCTATGGCCGAGCGCATCCGAGACGGGCAAGTGGTTCTTCTCGATAGCGGAACCACCACACTCGAGGTGGCTAAAGCACTCACCAATAAGCGCTTGACCGTGGTGACCAATGATTTGCGCATTGGCATGGAGATTGCGGCCAAGCCGCGAATTCAGTTGGTCTTCATCGGCGGTGAGCTCTTACCCGAGACTTACAACATGTGGGGGCCCACAGCGGTGGAACAAATAGAGCAACTGGGCATTGACATCGCGGTCTTTGGAGCAGATTCGGTCAGCGAAAGCGGGATCTATAGCTTCATGAGCTACGAAATCGAAATGCAACGCACCATGTTGACCATCGCTAACGAAGCGTGTTTTGTGGCCGATAGTTCCAAATTCCACCTCAAAGCACTGTTTAGGGTCTTCGACCTCGATGGTTTTTCTTTCGGCATTACGGATGACTATCTAGACCCCCTCAAAGCGTCACAACTTCCGCTGCCGATTATCCGTGCGTCCGCGAGGCTCTAGAAGTACTCAACACATTTTCGCGTCGCTGCAATTAATTGCAAGATTAGAAATTAATTCCACACCGGGCCCACTTCGCTCTAAGGTCGTAATGACACGCTCTGGAGAGAGGACCCTTCCATGCCCAAGGCACCTTTGCTCGTCGGTCTCGATGGTGGAACCGAGGGGTTACGAGTAGGAATCTTTGATACCTCCGGTACCCCGCTGGTTTTTATCCGCAAGCCCTATGCGACTGACTTCGTCAAACCCGGCTGGGCAGAACAAAACCCGCAGGATTGGTGGGACGCTGCGGTGGCCGGTATTGGTGAAGCGATGGCCGCCATTGGCGCCTCCGGTTCCGACATTGCGGCCATCTCTGTGGGCGGCACCAGTTGCACCGTGGTGTGTCTTGACTCCGCTGGCACCGTTTTACGCCCCGCCATCATCTGGATGGATGTGCGCGCGGAAGAAGAAACTCGCCAGATCGCGGCGACAGGTTCCCCATCTCTGAAACTCAGCGGCACCCACCACGCCTCGGCAGAGTGGTTGCCC
>Ga0180120_10001260_pt1 | contig 12956 bp, 10 predicted proteins | sample CPBDNA_3_FD_129677 | JGI IMG/M metagenome (GOLD analysis project Ga0180120, IMG submission 129677) | Freshwater to marine salinity gradient microbial communities from Chesapeake Bay, USA - CPBay_Spr_31_0.2_DNA (version 2) (version 2) | ecosystem: Environmental > Aquatic > Marine > Coastal ... | reverse complement strand
ATTCTCTTCAAAGGAAAATCCTGATCGATTTTTTCAATTAATTTATTGGTTAGGGAAACTTGCTATAAATGAGGTAATAGAAAATAATAAAAGAACGGTAACATTTAGTTCTGTGCTTGTAGAAGAAATTGGGCATCATATTTACGGTGAAATTTGGGCTAATAATATTAAAAAAGTTTTATATCAGAAGAGTTTGTTAGAAAGACCAATACACATTATAAGTGCAAATATGCATAGTGTATTAAATTCAATATATGCAAAAAATGCTTTGCCAAAAGAAGCCAAAGATTTAAAAGGTTTTGAACTGTATCAGCTTTTAAGTAATGCAGACAGTAAGCCATTACAGAAAAAAGTAAAGGATTTTGCCTCTTTAAATGGTCTTGATTATATAAAAGATACCTCGGGTACAAATATAAATGTACAAATTATAGATACTGCTAAAATAAACTTTGATGTTTTATCGTTCTCTAAAAAAGATATTTTAGAAGAGAATGCTGTAATTATTGTAATGGATTATGCTTTTGGTGAACAAGCTTATGAAACAATGGATGAATTGTTAAAACCATATGCTAGTAAAAAGAACAGTAAAACTCATTTAGATGTAAAATCTGTATCAATAATGGGTAAAGCAGGAATTTTAGAAGGAGGTAAAGGAGACATTATGATTCCTTCTGCTCATATTTTTGAAGGAACAGCAGATAACTATCCTTTTAAAAACGAGTTAGCTAAAGCTGATTTAGAAGGTTTTGGAATTGAAGTTTTTGATGGGTCTATGATTTCAGTTTTAGGAACATCATTACAAAATAAAGATTTATTAAAGTTTTTTCATGATTCTACCTGGAATGTTATTGGTTTAGAAATGGAAGGAGCTCATTATCAAAAAGCAATACAATCTGCATCTAAAATTAGAGGTAATATTTCTGAAGATGTAAAAGTTAGATATGCATATTATGCATCTGATAACCCCTTAGAAACGGGTGCAACTTTAGCGTCTGGGGGTCTAGGAATGACAGGTGTTACACCAACATATGCTATTACTCAAAAAATAGTAGAACAAATTTTTAATAATTAAATTGTAATAACAAAAAGAACAAATGTCAACAAATCAACAAAAAGAGAATAGTAAAAGCAACAATGAAGAAGAAGTAGATTTAGGTTCTTTATTTGTAATAATAGGAAAAGGATTTTCCAAGTTTTTTAATTTTATTGGGGACATTTTTAAAGGAATTTTTCATTTCCTTATCGTAATATTAATTTTCCTTAAAGAAAATAGTCTTAAAATAGGAATTGCAGCAATTATTGGTTTTGCAGTTGGGTTTTTTTTAGAGCTAAAATCATCAGACACATACAGTTCTGTTATGTTAGTGCAACCAAACTTTAAAAGTGTTAGCCAATTGTATAACAACATAAATTACTATAATGACTTAGTAGAACAGAAAGATACGATAGGAATTCAAAATACTTTTAATTTAGATAAAGAGACAGCTGCTTCTTTAAAAGAGTTTTCAATAGAACCCATTGCTAATGAAAATGATATTATAAACGCTTACAATGATTTTGTTTTAGAAGTAGATACCGCAACTGTTAGCAGTTATACTTTTGAATATTTTAAAGCTTCCTTTAAGGATTTAGATTATAAAACTCATGAAATAAATGTGATTGCAGAAAAAAATGATGTTTTCAATAAGTTAGATGAGATAATCATATCTTCTGTTGTTAAAAATAAGTATTTCAGCCGTGTTAAAGAATTAACAAACGAAAACTTAAATAGAACAGATTCTTTGTTGCGCCAAAACTTAGGTCAAGTAGACTCTTTAAGAAAAGTATATATGCAAGTAATGATTGAAGAAGCAAAAAAACAATCTAACGGCACAAGTATCGATTTAGGTGGAGAGAAAAGAAGCACAAAAGAATTAGAACTATTTGCAACAAAACGTAATTTAAACTTAGAATTAATAGATGTTGTTATAGATAAATCAGAAAAGTATGAAGTTGTTAATGTGATTTCTAATTTTCAGCCAAAGGGTTCTGAAATAAAAGGAGCTGAGAATAATAAAGGGGTTCAATTGGCTATTTTAAGTTCCATTTTAGTAATTTTTATTTTATTACTTTTAAAATTAAATAATTATTTAAGCGCTTATAGAAAGTAATAAACACCTTTGCATGATAATTAAAGTTGAGGGTGTTTTATTAGAGTATTTTTTTACAATGATGTTTTTTGCTAAAATAAAGTTATGAATAAAGAAAAAAAAATCATTGTAAAGAATTACATCGCTTTACTTTTTATTCAAGGAGCAAATTTTATACTACCACTTATAATACTTCCATATTTGGTGAGAGTTTTAGGTTCTGAAAAATTCGGACTTGTCATGATTGCTCAGTCTGTAGCTATTTTTTTGACGATTATTGTTGATTTTGGTTTTAACATAAGTGCTACAAAAGAAGTTGCATCTTTAAAAAATGATAAAGAAAAATTATCTCAATTTTACTGGAATGTAGTGTTTGTAAAAATAATCTTGATAATTATTACGTTTATTATCCTTCTAGGAATGACTTCTCTTATAGATAAATTTAAACTAGATCCTTTGGTTTATTTATTTAGTTTTGGATTGGTCATAGGTCAAGCAATTTTTCCAACTTGGTTTTTTCAAGGGATAGAAAAAATGCAAGTAATTACGTTTGTCAATGTGGGAGCAAAACTTTTTTTCACACTCTCTTTATTTTTTGTTGTCTTTAGTCCAAATGATTATATATATGTTCCAATATTTAATGGTTTAGGTTTTATTATTTCAGGATTGTTTGGATTTATTTTTAGTTTACAGTATGTGAAGTTTGTTTCTCCTAAATTAATACAAGTAAAAGAGATTATTAAAAATAGCTCCAGTTTATTTTTTTCAAATCTTGCAGTGAGTTTTTACACCTCAAGCAATACTATAATATTAGGATTTTTTGCAGGTGACTCCATTGCAGGGATCTATTCCAGTTTGGAAAAATTAATACTAGCAATAAAAAGTATGTATACACCGATATATCAGGCAATTTTTCCAAATTTATCAACAAAACCTCATAAAGAAGTAAGGGTTTTTATTGATAAAATAAAAATTCCAATAGGAATCTTAGGGGTTGTGATATCAACAATTATTTTCTTTGGATCAAAAACAATACTAAATTTTGCTTTTAATGATGCTCTCATAACTAGTTATAGTATTGTATTTCAGTTTTTAGGATTAATTTCGATATTTTCTTCTTTAAATATGTTGTATGTTACCCTATATTTTCCCTCAATAAATAAATACAAGACAAGAATGAAAATTCTGATATCAGGTGGTTTTTTTAATTTAATAGTAGCATTGGTTTTAGTGCAATTTTTCACGATCTATGGAGTAGCTTTTTCTGCTGTTACAACAGAATTCTTTATTCTAATTTTAGCACTATATTTTTACTATAAGAAAATAAACAAAAAAGTTGCTTATTGAAAAATTTAGTAATTATACAAACAGTAGTACCTGACTACAGGAAAGGTTTTTTTAATGCTATAGAAAATGCATTGGACCAACATTTTGAATTATATGGTGGAGATTTTTATTTTGAAAAATCCGTAAAAAGTGATTGCACAATTCCAAAAAAAAGAACAAGAAATTATTTTATTTTTAATAATAAATTGCTTTTTCAAACTGGCATTTGGCATTTATTATTTAAAGATGTAATTCTAGTTTTAGAGATGAATCCCAGAATTTTATCTAATTGGGTTTTTCTTATAATTAGAAAAATAATAAATAGAAAAACAATGCTATGGGGTCATGCATGGCCCAGAAAATCAGCATTTAGTAAGTCAGATAATATAAGAAACTTAATGAGGCTTTTGGCAAACAAAATAATAGTTTACACAAGACAACAACAGCACGAATTAAAAACAAAAATGCCAAAAAAAATAATTTTAGCAGCTCCCAATGCTGTTTTAAGTGCTTCCAAAATGGAGTTTTCAATGTCAGATAATAAATTTAATATAATTTATGTAGGGCGTCTTACAAAATTAAAAAAACCTCTTTTTTTAGTAAAGTCTTTTGCTAGCGAAATACATAAATATCCGCCTGAAACTAAATTAATTATAATTGGAGAAGGCGAAGAAAAAAACATAATTAAAAACTATGTTGTAAAGAAAAAATTATCTAAAAGAATAGAATTACTTGGTCATATATCTGATTATGAAAAACTAAAAGAATTATATTTTACCTCTTTCTTTAGTGTTTCTCCTGGTTATGTAGGTCTCTCTATTACACAAAGTTTTGGATTTGGAGTTCCTATGTTGGTATCAAGAGAAGAAAACCACTCACCTGAAATAGAGGCACTAAACATAAATGAAAATGGATTATTCTTTGAAACTAATAATGAATATAATTTTAACCAAGTATTGTTAAATGCATTTAAAGAAAGAGAAATGTGGAATAGTAAAGGTCTTCAAATTGTTAAATTTTGTCAAAAGAACTATTCAACAGAGTCTATGGCAGAAACGTTTATAAAACTAGCGAAAAATGAATCTTAAAGGGTTTTTACTTACCGTTTATATTGGTATTACTGCCTTTATGTTTATTAATCTAAATGTATCTATTCCTCTTTGGATATCGTTTTTTTTAACTGCAGTTATTTTATTTTCAATCACAGCATATCACTTATATTATGAAAAAGGATACTCTCCGTTTTTATCTTCTTTTATTGTTTTTACTTTTTTGTTCTTTCTTGCTGCACCAATAGCCCAAATTAACTCTTTTGAAAATTTTGAAACTGCTAAGTTTGCTAATAATTTTCCATTCAGAGAAAGCACTTTAATATATACAAATATTCTTATTAATATTTTTAATACGATTTTTATTACCAGCTATATTTTCTTGAAACGAAAGATTCTAAAAGATAATATTAATACCGTAAAAGAGGAAAATAAAGCTCTTTTACCATTAACAATTTTAGTGATTTTAGTGATTAGTATCGTCATCTTTATTATAAGTTACAACTTTTTAAAGTTAGAGTTTTCTAGACCAGTTTGGTTAAAATCCGATACATCAGTGATGACTATTTTAATCTGGAAAAAAGTATTATTTATGATTCCTTTTGCTGGTATAATTCTTTGTTTCAAATATTTAATTAAGCGACCTATTAAGAAATCAAATTTTATTAATATTATAATATTTTTAGTAGTTTTAATCGGGATCCTCTTTTGGTTTAAAAATCCGTTCACTGAAAAAAGAAATGCTTTAGGTCCAATTTTTTTATGTTTAATTTTTTTATGCTACCCAAGGTTTCTTAAAAGTAATATTAAAACACTTTCATTTCTTTTCTTTTCCATGATTATAGTTTTTCCATTATTGGCTATGATAACCCACAGTGATGCTACATTTTCAGAGATTTATAGTAGACCTTCAATAATTATTGATCAAATGAAAGGTGGAGGAATTGTAACGGCCTTTAATACATTAAACTATGATGCTTTTTCAAATATAGGTGCTACTATTGACTATGTTAATAAATATGGTTTTTCTTATGGATATCAGTTTTTAGGAGGGTTATTATTTTTTATTCCTAGAATTATTTGGACCAATAAACCGTTTTCTACGGGTCAAGTTGTTGGGGAGCATTTAATAGATGATTATGGTTTTAATTTTAGTAATTTATCTAATCCTCTAGTTTCTGAAAGTTTTATTAATTTTGGTATTATTGGAATAATAATTACACCAATCATATTGGCAATTGTAGTAATTCATATGATTAAATGGCTGAGAAGTGATAATTATTTAAAAAAAATAATGGCTTTTTATTTTGCAATGCATCTTATTTTTCTTCTCAGAGGCGATTTTTCAAATGGTTTCACTTACTTTATAGGACCACTTATAGCAGTAGTTTATTTTCCAAAAATCATTGAACGTATCATTAAAGAATTACTAATTTTCTCAAAACATGAAATCAATAAAATCACTAAATAAATTTGACATAGTTTGTTTTTTTTTGGCATTATTATTTGCTCTTATTTTATTACCAAGTAATTTTAAATCTATAGGGATTTTATTATTTGGAATTTCAGTTTTACTATTAACCTTTAATAGAAAGAAATATTTCAACACGAGGTTTTTTTTGCTAAATACGATATTTTTTTTCGGAATAATTCTTACGTTATCTTACACATCTAACTATGATTATGCAATTCTGAAATTACAAACTATGTCTTCGTTATTAGTTTTTCCTTTTTTATTTTCACTATTTAATTCGGCAGACAGAATCTTTTTTTCAAAGAATAAGAATTTATTTTTATCAATATATATTTTAAGTGTTTTTCTTTTTAATACTGTAATATTTTTGTGGTTCTATTTAACACACTATAGTTTTAGTGATATCTTTTTTCATTTCCACAGAGTTATTATGGTAGATATAGGCAACTTTGGAATACATCCAATTTACTTATCAATACATTGTTGTTTAGCGATCTTGTTTTCTGCATTTATTTTTAAAGATATTCAAAAGAAAAACTTAAAAATTATATTAATTTTTATAAATATAGTATTTTTGTTTTTTTTAATTATTTATGCTAGAAAAGGTCCTCTTCTTGCAATAATTATTACGAGCTTATTTTGGGTTTTATTTGAAAATAAAAAAAACGTTAAAATAAAAATTATTTCAATTATTACTCTGAGTCTATTGTTATTGTTAATCCCAAAAACAAGAAATCGTTTTTCAGAAATTTTTACAATTAAAGATTCTAAATCAATTGAGTCTAATTCCTTTGGTGTTAGATTTGTAATCTATAAAAATGCTACAGAACTAATTACAAAATCTCCGTTTTTTGGTTATGGAATAGGAGATTATAATGATAAGTTAAAAGAAAGTTATAAAAAGAATAATCCATCTTTAAAAGTAGACTATAATGCGCATAACCAATATATTAGCTTTATTCTAGTTGGAGGGTCATTTTTATTATTGTTGTATTTTATTTTTTTATTTTTCAACGTAAAAGTTGCTATTAAAAAAAGAAATGTACATTCCTTAATAATTCTTTGTTTTTATAGCATTGTCATGTTATCTGAAAATATATTAGAGAGAGAGAACGGAGTTATATTCTTTTCATTTTTTTTATGTTTTTTTTCGTTAAATAATTACAATAAGCATGAATAATAATACATCAATTTTATTAATTGGTCCTTTCCCAAATCCAGTTTCTGGAGTTTCTTTAGCAAATAAAGTTGTAAAGGAAGTTTTAGATCATTCTACAATATTTAAAACAGATATTATTAATACTTCTTACCCTATTTTTGAAGATGCTGTCGGTAGTTTTTCATTTAAGAAATTTATATTTTTTCTTAAAATTAACTTCAAAATAATTAAGGTTTTTACAAATGATATTATTTACATTACACCAGGTCAAACTTTTTTTGGTGTTGCTAAATATGGACTATTTATTTTATTGGCTGCAGTTTTGAGAAAAGAGTTAATTATACATGTGCATGGTAATTTTTTAAATAAACAATACCAAAATTTAAAAGGGTTTAAAAAGAAGTTATTTTATCTTTTGTTATCCAAATTCACAAAAGGTATTGTTTTGTCCCCATCTTTAAAAGTAAACTTAGTACCTTTTCTGAAAGAAAGTAAAATTTTTGTGCTTTATAATTTTGCCGAAGATTACCTGTGCACAGAAACTTATAGTGTTGAGGAACCTATTAAGCTTCGAATAGCATATTTAAGTAATTTAATGGAAGAAAAAGGCATTTTATATTTGTTAGATGCTTTGAAAGAGTTAGAAAATAAGAATATAACATACAGCGCAAAAATTGCAGGAAATATTGATGAAGCATTAAAACATATAATTATAGAAAAACTAAATAATTTAAAAAGTACAGAGTATTTAGGGATTGTTTATGATAAAGAAAAAAAAGAATTATTAGATTGGAGTAATATTTTTATTTTGCCAACGTTTTACAAAATGGAAGGTCAGCCTATTTCTATATTGGAAGCCTTAGCAACTGGAAATGTAATTATAACGACTAACCATGCAGGAATACCTGACATTATTAAAAATAAAGTTCATGGTTATATTGTAAAACCTAAAGATTCTCAGAGCATTTTAGATAGTTTTTTATATTTAGATAAGAATAAAAAGAAAATAGAATTAATTAGTAAAAACAATAAGATATATTTTAGTGAAAATTTTACACTTAAAAAATTTAGTAAAGAAATTATAACAATTTTAAATATTGATACAAAACTTAAAAACATTTAAACTTCCAGTAAATTTTAGAGGCAGAAATGCTTTTGTTGTTCAGTTATGGTGGCTTACACAGGCGATCTTTTTCAGAAACTCACCTCAGTTCTTATACGGCTTTAGGCGTTTTTTGTTAAGGTTATTTGGTGCAAATATTGGTAAAAAAGTAGTTATTAGACCAACGGTAAAAATAACATATCCTTGGAAGGTTTCTATTGGAGATTATTCTTGGATTGGAGATGATGTAGTTTTATATTCTTTAGGGAATATTGAAATAGGTAAAAACGTGGTGATTTCTCAAAAATCATATATATGTGCCGCTTCTCATGATTATTTAGAACCAGATTTCCCTATTTTTGCAGGCGTTGTAAGAATACAGGATGAATGTTGGTTGGCAACGGATGTTTTTGTTGCTCCAGGGGTTACAATCCACAAAGGAACTGTTCTTGGTTCTAGAAGTAGTGTTTATAAAGATTTACCTGCAAATAAAGTATGCATAGGTAATCCGGCAAAAATAGTTAGAAATAGAGTCCCTACTGCACAACTCTAATCTGCTAATTGATAAAAATTATATTAGAAAAAAAGATTGACTAAAAAAATTACTATTATAGGAATTAATTATTATCCAGAAGATACAGCCATTGGTTTATATACTTCTCAACTTGCTGAATATCTTAATGAAAATAATATTGATGTTACGGTTATTACAGGGTTTCCATATTATCCAGCTTGGAGGATAAATGATGAGTATAGGTCTAAAAAGACTTTTTATAGTGAATATGTAAATGGAATTAAAGTTCTAAGGTACAAACAGTATGTTCCAAGAAAGCCTACTTTTTTTAAAAGGATTCTACATTTATTAGATTTTTCTTTAGGTATTTTTATTAATGTTTTAAAAATCAAAAAAACAGATGTAGTTCTTTGTATCGTTCCTTTTATTGGAACTGTTTTCTTAGGGAAAATTTTAGCAAAAACAAAAAAAGCTAAACTTTGGGTTCATATACAAGATTTTGAATTTGATGCAGTTTCAGATTCAAACTTAGTAGAAAATAAAACGAATAAAAGCATTATTTTTAGAGGATTGTTCTGGGTAGAAAAAGAATTGCTAAAATCAGCCGATTTATTAAGCACCATAAGCTCTTTAATGATTTCCAAACTTCAAAAAAAAATTAAATCTGAAGAGAAAAATAAAAAACTTCTTCCTAATTGGGTAGATTCAAATTTTATAAAACCTCAAAATTATAAAACACATAAATATTTAGCATCATCAAAATTTAAAATATTATATTCAGGAAATATAGGAGAAAAACAAGATTGGGAATTTTTTATAAAATTTGTAAAAGAATTAGAATGTTTAGCAGATATAGAAATAATAGTTGTGGGCAATGGAAGTAAAAGAATTTGGTTAGAGGAAAAGTTATTAGATTTAGACAATATATTTTTCTGCAATCCCGTTAAATATTCAGAACTTTCAAATTTATTATGTAGTGCAGATTTACATATTTTATTTCAAAAAATGGAGGTTATAGATACTGTAATGCCATCAAAGATTTTAGCCATGATGTCTAGTAGAAGGCCATCATTAATTACTGGAAATTTAAAATCTGAAGTTTATTCAATTATTAATCAATCAAAAAGTGGTAAATATTTTGAAACTAAAGATATTAATGAAGTTTTGGGATTTGTTAAAAAATTGAAACTTGATATGCCTTTACAAAAAGAGTATGGAGAAAATGCCAGAAAATTTGTTTCTAAAAATTTTTCGAAAACAACTATTTTAAACCAATTTATAGATACATTTAACAAGTTAATAGAAAAGTGAAATCAAAAATCAAAAAATATTCCAATTTAGTTAGACCATTAATAATCTTATTTGATGTACTAATTATAAATGCTGTTATCTACTTTTTTTCAGACAAAGAACATTTGAATATTCAATTTGTCTCATATATTTCTCTTTTTTGGCTATTATTAGCTTATTACACAAAATTTTATAATGTTTATAGATATACTCATGTTCTGAGGTTAATAACATTACTAATCTCACAATTTTTTGTCTTTCTACTTGCTTTTTTTGCATATTTTACGATTTTTGAAGAAGGAGAAATTGTAAGTAAGCAATCTAATGTTGTATTCTGGTTTACTGCAATAATTATTTTTTTTAAATTTATTTTCTTTTTTATTTTAAAAAAATATAGATTAATTGGAAAAAATTATAGAAATGTAGTTGTTTTCGGTGATAGTAATTCTGCTCAAAACGTTGCAGTATTATTTAATAAAAGAAAAGATTTAGGATATAGATTTCTTGGTTTTTTTTCAGATAAAGACAGTAAATCTAAAAAACATTTAGGAACTATTAGAGAGGGTTTATTATACGCAAAAAAAGAAAGCATTGATGAAATTTATTGTGAAATTAGCTGCGTTACAAGACTTAAGTTAAAAGAGATTAGAAGTTTTTGCAATAAAAATAAGATAGAATTTAGTTTAATCCCAGAAAATAAAGCAATTTATAGTAAAGATTTTAGTCTAGAACATTATGGAACGCTTCCTATTTTAAAACCGAAACAATTACCTTTTGAAAGAATAGAAACTCATATAATGAAAAGAGTTTTTGACGTGTTTTTTTCATTAATTGTTTGTTTGTTTTTACTGTCTTGGTTACTACCAATTTTATGGATTATTGTAAAAATAAATTCGAAAGGAAAGTTTTTCTTTAAGCAAAAAAGAGATGGTATAAATGAGAATCAGTTTTATTGTTATAAAATAAGGTCTATGAGAGAAAATGATTTAGCGGATGAAATTTCTACTATTAAAAACGATGATAGAATTACTTCTGTTGGAGTATTTTTAAGAAAAACTAGCCTAGATGAATTACCCCAGTTTTTTAATGTTTTAATTGGTGATATGAGTGTTGTTGGTCCAAGACCACACATGAATATTCAAACAGAAAAGTACTTAAACGAAATTGATAATTATTTGATACGAAATTCTGTAAAACCTGGTATAACTGGATTGGCTCAAGTATCTGGGTATAGAGGTGAAGTAAAAAAGAAGTCAGATATAGATAATAGAGTACGCCTAGATATTTTTTACATAGAAAACTGGTCTTTCTTTTTAGATCTTAAAATTATTGTGCAAACTGTATTAAACGTATCTAAAGGGCAAGAAAAAGCGTACTAATAAAATGAATAAAAAATTAGACATATCAGCTTCTATTGTTCTTTATAAAGAAGATTTAGAAGAACTTACTAAAACAATAGATTGCTTTTTAAATACGCCAATAACAAAAAAATTATTTTTAATTGATAACACAGAAAATAAAGAGTTTGAAAATATATTTCATCAAAAAGATATTGAATATCTTGCTATAGGTAAGAATATTGGCTTTGGAGCAGGGCATAATACTATATTAAGTAAAATTAGTAATCTTTCATATCATCATTTAGTGTTAAATCCGGATGTTAGTTTTAAGCCATCAGTAATCCCTAACTTAATTGCAAAATTAGAAAGACATGAGATTGTTTCAATGATTGCCCCAAAAGTATTATTTCCGAATGGAGATCATCAGTACTCTTGCAGAAGATACCCTAGAGTATCAGAATTATTGATTAGAAGGTTTACTTTTTTAAAACCATTATTTAATTCAAAAATTAATAAAGGAATTTATAAAGATAAGGATTTACAAGCCTCTTTTTTTGCAGATTATATAGCTGGGTGTTTCCATTTATATAATACTAAAGACCTTATAAAACTTAATGGTTTCGATGAGCGTTATTTTCTTTATATGGAAGATGTTGATATTTGTAAAAAAATAGAGCGTTTAGACAAACAGAAGTTGTATTATCCAAAAGAAGAAATTACACATGTTTTAAAACAAGGTTCTTCTAAAAACTTAAATTTATTTTTTAGACACGCTATTTCTGTTTTTAAATACTTTTTAAAGTGGGGTTTTAATTAAAAAAAATTAGACTACACTTGATTAGGAGTTTCTTTTAAATGTATCTTATTCTAAAGCCGGAATCCAAAGAATTTAAAATATATTTGCAGTAACAACAATTCAACAACAACACAAATGAATATTCTTATTTTAGGTTCTGGAGGTAGAGAGCATGCTTTTGCATTAAAATTGAGTGAAAGTAGTAAAGTTAAGCAACTATTTGTAGCGCCAGGAAATGCAGGAACTAACAAAATAGCCAAAAATATTAATGTAGATCTTTCAGATTTTGAAGCAGTAAAGAAAATTGTTTTAGAGAATAATATTAAAATGGTTGTTGTAGGGCCAGAAGTTCCTTTAGTAGAAGGTATTCATGATTTCTTTTTAGCAGATGTAGATTTGAAAAACATTCCTGTAATTGGTCCTAAAAAAGATGGTGCATTACTGGAAGGGAGTAAAGATTTTTCTAAACAGTTTATGCAAAAACATGGCGTTCCTACCGCACGCTATCAATCATTTACAAAGGAAAATTTAGAAGCTGGTTTTACGTTCTTAGAAACTCTAGAACCACCTTATGTGTTAAAGGCAGACGGTTTGGCTGCCGGAAAAGGAGTACTAATTTTAAATTCTTTAGAAGAAGCAAAAATAGAACTACAGGATATGGTTTCTAATGAGAAGTTTGGTAAGGCTTCTGCAACGGTTGTAATCGAAGAATTTTTAAAAGGAATAGAATTGTCTGTTTTTGTTTTAACAGACGGTAAAAGCTATAAAATATTACCT
>Ga0180120_10001259_pt1 | contig 12958 bp, 12 predicted proteins | sample CPBDNA_3_FD_129677 | JGI IMG/M metagenome (GOLD analysis project Ga0180120, IMG submission 129677) | Freshwater to marine salinity gradient microbial communities from Chesapeake Bay, USA - CPBay_Spr_31_0.2_DNA (version 2) (version 2) | ecosystem: Environmental > Aquatic > Marine > Coastal ... | reverse complement strand
GAATTTATATATGGCAATACCAGCAACAAAAGCAGAACTCTTATCTTATTGTAAAAGACAATTAGGAGCTCCCGTAGTAGAAATCAATGTTGATGATGATCAAGCTGATGATATCTTAGACGATGCTTTACAGTTTTTTCAAGAGTATCATTACGACGGTACAATAAGAACATATCTAAAACATCAAATTACACAATCTGAAATCGATAATCAGAAAACAAATTCAAATGTAACTTCTTCAACGAGTGGTGGATCAGACAATGGTGGTACTACTTGGTTAGAGGGTAATAACTATATCGAATTGCCTGAATCTGTTATCTCGGTTGTTCGTGTACTAGATATTAGTTCAAGTACTAATAATATGTTTGATTTAAGATATCAATTAAGATTAAACGATTTATATGATTTAAACTCTACTTCTATACTTCATTACGAAATGGTACAACAACATTTAGGTATGTTAGATGATATGTTAGTCGGATCAGCGTTTATGAGACATAGTAAACATGGAAACAGACTTTACATTGATATGGATTGGACAGCTAACATAGCGGCTAGTGAATATATTGTTATTGAAGCGATCAGAAAAATGGATCCAACGACATATACAGATATCTATAATGATGTATGGTTAAAGAAGTATACAACAGCTAAACTAAAATTACAATGGGGTCAAAACTTAATTAAATTTGATGGTATCACTTTACCTGGTGGCATAACTCTAAATGGAAGACAATTAGTAGATGATGCCAAAGAAGAAATAACACAATTAGAAGAAGAATTGAGATTAGGGTATGAACTACCTGTAATGGATATGATAGGATAGCCACAACATGGCAACAAATGTATTTTTCAATCATGCGGTAAAGACTGAACAGAATCTTGTAGAAGATTTAATCGTTGAGTCTTTAAGATTCTACGGACATAATGTATATTATTTACCCAGAAAAATAGTAAACGAAGACACTATTCTAGGTGACGCCGCTGAATCAAGTTTTGAAGATGCCTATGAGATAGAAATGTATCTTGAAGGTAATGATGGCTTTGAAGGTGAAGGTGAATTATACTCTAAGTTCGGTATTGAAACAAGAGAATCAGCACAATTTGTTTTATCAAGAAGAAGTTGGGAAAGATTCGTTTCACTAGATGCTAATCTAGCTACAGGGTTAAGACCAAATGAAGGTGACTTAGTATATTTCCCTTTATCAAACAGTTTATTTGAAATTAAATTTGTAGAACACGAAAATACTTTTTATCAACTAGGTAAACTCTATACATTTAAACTTAGTTGTGATCTTTATGAATACTCTGGTGAAGATTTCGATACTAGTATCGAAGCGATTGATACAGATATGGATCTCGCGACAGGTGCTATCACAACATTGACATTAGCAGACACACCAACTTTAAGAGACTTTGTTGTAGGTGAATCTGTATCACAACAAATTACAGAAACTATAGTTGTTTCAGGTGTTGTAGCAGCGTGGGCAGAAGATACAAACAAACTTTCAATCGGTAAGATAGAATCTAATGACACAACAGGTACATATCAGACATTCCAACTTACAGATACTTCTCAAGGTCATATACTCGCTGAGGATTCACTAGACAACGATAAGATCATTTTAAGTGGTACAGGTCAAGAAGGATACTATATTGACTTTGAAAGTCATACAGCGGGTGTATCACTACCAGGTGATATAACAGATGGTACAACAGGTACAGATAACATTCAACTTGAAACATTTACTCAAGGTTCAGGTATTTCATTAGAAACTGGTACATCTATTGATGCTACAGAATTAGATCATCTTGTACTTGAAGATAGTCTAGTGTCAAGAAGAAGTGTTAATAGTTTAGGTGAAACTCAAGAAATGTCAAACGATCCTGGAGCGTTTAATTTAGACATAGAAACAGATGCTGACGGAATTATTGATTTCTCAGAATCTAATCCATTTGGAGATGCTACATAATGTTAGGTAATCATTTTTATCATTCAACTATTAAAAGAGCTGTTTCAGTATTTGGAACATTGTTTAATAACATTACAATTAAAAGAACAGACGGGAAAATTATACCTGTTCCATTAGCATATGGACCTCGTTCAAGATGGATAGCTCGTTTACAATCTACACTTGATCCAACAGCTAAAGCCATAGCTATTACATTACCAAGAATGGGTTTTGAATTAACATCTATTGAATATGACGGAACAAGAAAATTAACAAAGAAAACAAGATTTAGAGCAGCAGATTCTACTAATCCTCAGAAAATGAATTATCAATATTCACCTGCACCATATAACTTAGGATTTACATTAAGTATTTTAGTAAAGAATACAGATGATGGATTACAAATTGTAGAACAAATATTACCATACTTTACACCTGATTATACAGTTACAATTAATACTGTACCTAGTATGAGTGATAAAAGAGATGTACCTATTATTTTGACAAGTGTATCTCAAGAAGACACTTACGAGGGTGATTTAGAAACAAGACAAGCATTAACATATACTTTAGAATTTACTATGAAAAATTATATCTATGGACCTGTAACAGATTCAGAAATAATAAGAACAGCTAAAGTTAGAACTTACATGGAAAGTGGATCCGGTGAAATCGAAGACACTTCTACATCAGGTAGAGTTGTTCAACAGACTGTAACTCCAATACCTTCTGATGCCGAAGTAGGTGACGATATAACATATAATGAAGTAACAGAATGGTTCGAACAACCTACTGTAACATATTCAGACGATAAAGAAAGCGATCCCAAATAACTAAATACATATTATGAGTAAAGTCGATCAAAAATTAGACGATCTCCTTGACATACAAGGTGAAATCGTACAAGCCGAAAAGAATCTACCTAGTATAACATCTAACGATCAAGACAAAGGTAATGATTACAAATATTCAAGAGAGATATTCTATGGTCTAGTAGAAAGAGGTCAAGATGCTATCGAAGGTATTTTAGACATAGCTAAAGAGTCAGAACATCCTAGAGTGTATGAAGTAGCTGGTCAGTTAATCAAAACAGTCGGAGAAACAACAGAAAAATTAATCGATTTACAAGCTAAGATGAAAGAATTAGACAAAGATAATAACATGCCTGATAAAGTTCAGAACAACTTATTTGTCGGTTCATCAGCTGAATTACAGAAGTTGTTAAGAAATAATGCACAAGAATGAAGGTTACTTAGGTAACATAAATGTCAAAAGAGCAGGCGTTCAGTCTGAATGGACAGAAGAAGAAATACTAGAATACAAGAAGTGTATGGAGAGTCCTACACACTTTATTGAAAACTATATTCAGATCATTTCACTAGATGAAGGTCTAGTACCATTTAAACTCAGAGGATATCAAGACGATCTTATTACACACTTTGATGAAAGTCGTTTTAGTATTGTACTAGCTTGTAGACAATCTGGTAAGTCTATTACTACTTGTGCCTATCTAGTTTGGTATCTTTTATTTCAACCAGAACAAACAATCGCGATTCTAGCTAACAAAGGTTCTACAGCTAGAGAGATGTTAGCTCGTATAACAACTATGTTAGAGCATGTACCTTTCTTTCTACAACCAGGTACAAAGACACTAAACAAAGGTTCAATCGAATTCGAAAATGATAGTAGAATCATAGCTTCAGCTACAGGTGCTAACTCTATTCGTGGTCTTTCAGTAAATCTACTGTATCTTGATGAGTTCGCGTTCGTAGATAACGCTGAACAATTCTACACTTCTACATATCCTGTAGTAACATCAGGTGGTAAATCGAAAGTAATTATAACTTCTACAGCTAATGGTATCGGTAATATGTATCATAAGTTATATGAAGGTGCTCAAAACGGAAAGAATGAATATCAACCATATACAATTAATTGGTGGGATGTACCTGGTAGAGATGAAAATTGGAAAAAACAAACAATAGCTAACACTTCTGAATTACAATTTGAACAAGAATTTGGAAACTCATTTCTTGGTACAGGTAATACTTTAATTAGTGCTAACTGTTTATTAGGATTACAAGGTCATGACGCGTTATGGACTAAAGAAAATGTTCATTTATATCAAGAACCTAGAAAAGACAATCAATACATTATGACAGTTGATGTAGCTAGAGGTAGAGGTCAAGATTATTCTACATTCTCTATATTTGATATTACAGAAAAACCATTCAAACAAGTTGGTATATATCGAGATAATATGATATCACCACTACTGTTTCCTGATATAATAGCTCGATTCGCTACTATGTATAATGAAGCTTTAGTCGTAGTTGAAAATAATGATCAAGGTCAAATAGTTTGTAATAGTCTTCATTATGATATAGAATATCCGAATGTATTTACACAATCCTCAGTAAAATCTAGTGGTATCGGTGTAACAATGACACGAAAAGTTAAACAAATAGGTTGTTCTACTCTCAAAGAATTAATGGAAGAAAACAAATTAAGAGTAATCGATAAGTTTACAATTAATGAATTGGTAACTTTTGTTGGTAAAGGTATATCATACGAAGCCGATGGTGGTAATCATGATGATTTAGTCATGAATCTAGTACTATTTTCATGGTTCGTTACAACACCTTTCTTTCAGAGTTTAACAGATTTAGAATTAAAGAAAATGTTATATGATGAACAACAACAAATGATTGATGATGACATGGTACCTTTCGGAATCATTGATGACGGGTCGGAAACAGAAGTCACTTACAAAGAAGGTGGAGATGTCTGGACAGTTGTTGATGATGTGAACATTTACTAAATTATAAATACTAGTTAATGATAAGATTAGTCTTATCATAACTTTAATAAACAATATTTTTTATAGCTATAGAAAATAATAAGGAGATAATAAACATGGCATTTCAAGTTTCGCCTGGTGTACAGGTTCAAGAAATAGATGCTACTAATGTTATTCCTGCGGTCTCAAGTTCTACAGGAGCATATTGTGGTTATTTCGGTTGGGGTCCAGCCGAAGAAGTTACCACAGTAAGTTCTAATAAAGGACTTGTTGAATCCTTTGGGGAACCCGCTAATACAGATATCGCTGCAGAACACTTTTATCCTGCTGCTAACTTTCTGGATTACGGGATAGACTTAAAAGTAGTTAGAATCGCGACTACCAGTATGGTAAACGCGACAACAACAAGTGGGCAGTCTTTGTTAATCAAAAACTTAACTCATTATCGCGATAATTACAACACGGGTGCAGCCTCTGTTGGAAATTATGGTGCTAGATACGCTGGATCTTTAGGTAATTCACTTAAAGTTTCAGTATGTGGTGGAGCCAATCCATATGCTCAATCTGGTGTTACAACAACTAATGGAACTTCAGCCTTAGCTGGTACTTCAATCGAAGTAACTCTAGGTGAAAAATTCATAGTTGGTGACATTATTACAGCTATTGGTTCAGATACTACAAGATATAAAATATCAGCAATTACTTTTGACTCTGGGTCAACCGGAGCCGCAACAGTTACAATTGCACAAGAAGACGATTCTACTCAAGGATTGACAGCCGCTGTTTCAAGTGGTGCATCTGTCTCAAGAGAGTGGGAATTTGCGCGTCAATTTAACGGAGCACCTGGTACCTCAGCTTACGCTGCTGGAAGAGCTAGTGCTGGTGTTACAGACGAGTTACATATCGTAGTTCTTGACGAAGATGGTGAAATTTCAGGTACTCCTGGAACAATCTTAGAAAAATATGAAGCGTTATCTAAAGCTTCAGATGCTAAGAATGACTTCGGTGCAACTAACTACTATGTTACAGTTATTGAAAACCAAAGCGAATATGTTTACTGGTTAGACCATAGTGCTACTATGGGATCAGCCGGTTCAGCAGCTGCGGGAGTCACTTTTGGAACAGGTACTTTACCTGATTCTCTATCTTTCACTAATGGTGCAGATGGAAATCAACCAACAACATCTCAAAAAATAACTGCATGGGATACACATTTTGGTAGTGCAGATAATCAAGATATAAGCTTAATAATTTCAGGTTCACCTCAAGCAGACAACGGAAGTGGTACTGCTGTAACAACAAGAGCCGAAGCAACAAGCTACTATAATCAATTAATGAACATAGCAGAAGATAGAAAAGATTGCGTAGCATTCTTCTCACCAGTCAAATCTGATTGTGTAGATTCTGGAGTTTCTGGAGCAACTAATGTAAAAGCAACAGCAGATACATTGAATGGTTCAAGTTACGCTGTAATGAGTTCAAATTGGTTATATCAATACGATAGGTACAATGACAGATATGTGTATGTACCAGACAACGGTTCAGTAGCTGGTCTATGTGCTAGAACTGATTTTACGAATGATGCATGGTATTCACCAGCAGGATTCAATCGTGGTCAAATTTTCGGTGTAACTAAACTAGCGTTTAACCCTACAAAAGCTGATAGAGATTTACTCTATAGAGCTAGAGTTAATCCAGTTGTTACATTTTCAGGACAAGGAACAGTATTATTCGGAGACAAGACACTAGCAGCTAATGACTCAAGTGCTTTCTCAAGAATTAATGTTCGTAGATTGTTCATAGTGTTAGAGAAAGCTATCTCAACAGCAGCTAAGTTCCAACTATTTGAATTTAACGATTCATTTACAAGAGCTAATTTCAGAGCAGCTATTGAACCTTTCTTAAGACAAGTTCAAGGCAGACGAGGAATTTATGATTTCCAAGTAATCTGTGATGAAACAAATAACACTGCAGGCGTTGTTGACGCTTCTCAGTTCGTAGCTTCAATCTTTGTGAAGCCGGCTAGATCAATCAACTTCATAACTTTAACTTTTGTAGCATCAAGAAGTGGTGTAGATTTCGAAGAAGTCTATGGAGCACCTGGTGGCGTACAAGAATCAGCAACAAATCTATAAGGGAGGTAAAAAATGGCAACAATTAACCAATTTAAAGCAAACCTCGTAGGTGCTGGTCTAAGGGCTAATAGATTCGAGGTATTCATACCAAGATCCGGTAATAAAATTCAGTTTTTATGTAAGACTGCGGCATTACCTGGACAAACTATTGAGCCAGTAGAAATAATTCACAGAGGGTTGACTTTCAACTTAGCTGGTAACAGATCATTCGAAGATTGGACTGTTGGTATCTATAATGATTCAGAATTCTCTGCTAGAAACGCTATAGAAGCGTGGATGGGTACTATCGTACCTATGGACGATTCTACAGTCGAGGAGCTTGGATACGATTATATGGTAGACAAAGCGACTATTTCTCAGTTAGGTAGAGATGATTCAGTAGTAGCGACATACGAATTTTATAATATGTGGCCTACTTCTATCGCGGCAATCGATATGGATGCAGCGGGTGGTGAAGAAATCACAACAACAGATGTAACATTCAAATATTCACACTTCGAAAGAGTTCTGTAAAGAACGCTTTTAGTGTGTTATAAATATTAGTATGGAATTATTTGGATTAGAAATAAAGAGGAAAAAGAGTGACGAGGCTCCTAATGTAAAGAGCTTCGTCCCACCTCAAAACGATGGTACTGCAATAGAAATAGGGCAGGACCAAGGAATGGGTGGCTTCGCGGCCACAGGTGGAGTCATTGGTCAGTTCGTTGACATGGAAGGCGGTATAAAAACCGAAGCCGACCTAGTTTCACGATACAGAACAATGTCTCTAGTTCCTGAATGTGACAGCGCTATTGAAGATATCATTAACGAATCAATATCTTCAAACGATTTAGATGCTCCTGTAGCGATTAACTTAGATAGAGTTAATCACTTTTCAGATAGTATCAAAGAAAAGATTCGTGACGAGTTTAATGTAGTTCTTGACTTACTAGGATTCCGTGAGTTAGGACATGACATATTTAGAAAATGGTATGTTGATGGTAGACTCTACTTTCATAAGATGGTAGATTCTAATAATGAAAAATCAGGAATTCAAGGTTTAAGACCGATTGATCCTCAAAAAATCAGAAAGATTAGAGAGATCAAAAAGAAGAAAGACGAGAAGACAGGTGTTGAAGTCATTCAGAAAGAGAATGAGTATTTTCTTTTTAACAATGAAGGATTCGATAAGTCAGGTAATAACACAGGTCAAACAGTTAAAATTTCTTCTGATGCTGTAACTCATGTAACCTCAGGTTTACTTGATTACAATCAGAAAGTTGTAGTTGGTTATTTACATAAGGCTATGAAGTCTGTAAACCAACTAAGAATGTTAGAAGACGCTCTAGTTATTTATAGAATATCAAGAGCACCAGAGAGAAGAATCTTCTACATTGATGTAGGTAACTTACCTAAAGCGAGAGCTGAACAGTATTTAAAAGAAGTACAAACAGCGTATCGTAACAAGTTAGTGTATAACGCTGATACAGGTGAAGTTAAAGACGATAGAAAGCATATGAATATGCTTGAAGATTTTTGGTTACCTCGTAGAGAAGGTGGTCGAGGCACAGAGATTACGACACTACCAGGTGGTCAGAATCTAGGTGAGATTGAAGATATTTTATATTTTCAAAAGAAACTGTACAAGTCTCTTAATGTACCTGTTTCAAGATTAGAACAAGAGAATTCATTCGCTATTGGTAGAGCGACTGAAATATCAAGAGATGAAGTGAAGTTTTCACGATTCGTTGATAGACTTAGAGTTAAATTCTCTAAGGTATTTGACGACATTCTAAGAACTCAACTGTTACTTAAGAAAATAGTATCAGAAGATGATTGGAAGAAGTCAAAAGAGTACATAAGTTATGACTTTCAGAAAGATGGTCATTTTGTAGAACTCAAAGAAGCTGAGATACTAAGAGAAAGAGTATCAACGCTGAATGATTTAGACGCATTCGTTGGTAAGTATTATTCTGAAGCTTGGATAAGAAAAAATGTTCTTAGACAATCAGAAGCCGAGATTAAAGATATCGATAAAGAGATTGAAAATGAAGGTGGTTCAGAAGGTGGTGAAGACGATATGGGATTTTAATAGGAGAATATAATGGAAAGTAAAACTAGAAATTTTGTAGATCAAGTTGCTAATGGTGACAACATTGAAGCTGGAGAGTCTTTTAAGACGATCATGCAAGACAAACAACTAGATGCTATTGATTTAAAACGAGTTGAGATGCAACTTGATTGGATGAATAACGAACCTAAAAACGAGGATTAACAAATGTCAAATTGGACAGAACCAGGACAAGGGTTTTTTAAAGAAGCCACACATGGTTATACAAATTGGACAGTAAATAGCAAACCCGATAATCCAAAAGATAGAGTTGGTTCAGCTGTAGATAGAAGGATAGAGTATTCACATATCTATATAGATGTTTCTAAGTATGAGTCAAGTGTTTCAGATTTAGCTAAACTATTACAGAAAGAGTTGAATAATGTGATTTATGCTAAAGGTGAACACAAAGGTTGGCCATATGCAGGTAATGTCAAATTTTGGAATAAAGAAGTTTTTGGTAAGTTGGGTAAACAAAGAAATGATATTAAAGTTAAAGGTAGATCAATAATAATTACGAATAGTAAATTAGGTCATTTAGGTTCTTCTCAAGTTGATGTTACTATGTTATCAAGAAACTTAGCTTCTTATATAGATGAAGTAGATATGGATTCTAAAGGTACTATTGGTTCAATGTTACATTTACAAAGGTAAAAAATATGAAAACATTCGTAGAACTTAGATCAGAACTAGACGAAGTTACTTATAAACAAGATAAGAAGAATCATATTTCTTCTACTAAAATTAAGAAAACAGAAGTCGCGTATCACGCTGAAAAGAAAGGTTCTAAGAAAGTTCGTGTGTTTGTCAAACCTAAGTCAGCTAGAGAGTTTGAAGAACTTGGTATCTTTAAAGACATGAAGACAGCTAAGAAGTCAGCTGAACAGTTTGTTAAACTTATGGGTGAAGACATTGACGAAGGTATAAGTTTCTGGAAAGAAGCTGTAGAGAAAGTTGATGGTCCTGTAAATTTAGATGAAGCCGCTGAAATATATCATAGACGAGATGGTAAAGACATAGACCCTCAGACTATGAAAGCAATGACTAGAATGGCTAGAGATTATAGGTTAAAATTTAATAAAATAAGTAAAAAAGAAGTTGAAGTCAAAGGTGGGATGAAAAAGTTGAATGATTTCGGTATGATATTTGTAGGTAGATCCCGTTATGGTGATCTCACAACAGTTTAAGAGGTAAAAATGAAATTAATATCAGAACAATGGTCCGATGATGTAAATTATCTAGTCGAAGTAGATTCTAAGACAGGTAAAAAGAACGCCTATATCGAAGGTGTTATGCTTCAGACAGAAGTTAAAAACAAAAATGGTCGTGTATACCCTAAAGAGGTAATGCAGAAAGAAGTCGCTAGATATACTAAAGAGTATATTGATAATAACAGAGCCTATGGTGAATTAGGACATCCTGAAGGACCAACAATTAATTTAGAGAGAACATCTCATCTAATAACAGATTTATATGAAGACGGAAATAATTTCGTTGGAAAAGCAAAAATTTTAAGTACTCCTATGGGTAACATAGTCAAAAACCTTCTTGATGATGGTGCTAGACTTGGTGTTTCTAGTAGAGGTATGGGATCATTAAAAGCTTCAAACGCTAAGGGCGGAGTTCAAATGGTTCAATCAGATTTTCAGTTGGCAACCGCTGCTGATATAGTCGCTGATCCGTCAGCTCCAGACGCTTTCGTAGATGGTGTCATGGAAGGTGTTGAGTGGATTTGGGATAATGGAGTGATTAAGGCTCAGAAAATTGAAGAATATAAACATTCAATAGCCAGAGCTAGAACACAAAAGTTACAGGAAGTTAAATTAAATGTATTTAATGACTTTCTGAAAAATTTATAATATATAAATACTATTTAAAGTTTAAAAATATATTTTTAAAGGGAGTATTCTAATGTCAAGTTTAGAAAACACAATAACAGAAGTAATGTCCGAGGAAGCTGCAAAGTTACCTAAGGGTGGTGCTGATGTGAGCCCTTCCGATGTTGGATCAGACAAAGACGCTGAAAAGAAAGCATCAGAATTAGCTAAAGCTGCTGGAGATTCTACTAAAGAAGCTCCAAAAACTAACGCTTCTCCTTCTGGTGATTCTATGGAAGTCGTTTCAGATGGTGAAACAAAGGTAGAAAAGGGTAAAGCTGTCAACCAAGAAGAAACAGAATCAGAAGACGAAGCTGTTTTAGAAATGGGTGGCGACATGACTAAAGCTGAAATGATGAAAGCAGCTGTAGATCACATGAAGAAAATGTCAGGTGAAGAACTACAAGCTATGTATTCAAAAGTTGCAGAAAAATGGTCAGAAGAAGATGGCGATGACGGCAAAGCCGAGTCACTTACGCGTAACGCTACTATTAGAAAAGTAGTAGAAGCATTAAAAGATTTAGAAGTATCTGAAATTACTAAACTCTTTACTAAAAAAGAAGAAGTAGAAGAAGATGCTGACGATTCAGTTGAAGAAGCTAAATCATCTAAAAATCAGAAAGAAATGGACGATATGGATGATGAAGAAGAAGACGAAGAAGTCAAAAAAGAAGAAGTTGAAATCGACATGACAGACGACATCAATGCACTAGTTGCTGATGAAGACTTGAGTGAAGAATTCAAAGCGAAAGCTAAAACTATTTTCGAAGGTGCAGTAGCAGCTAAAGTCAAAGAACAAATGATTGAAGCAGAAGCTAAGTTAGAAGAAGAAACAACACAAAAAATCGAAGAAATCAAAGATGATTTAACAGAGAAAGTTGATTCTTACTTAAACTATGTTTCTGAAAGCTGGGTATCAGATAATGAGTTAGCTATCGAAAGAGGATTAAAATCTGAATTGACAGAAGACTTCATTAGTGGTTTAAAACAACTGTTTGAAGAACATTATGTTGAAGTTCCAGAAGACAAGTTTGATGTAGTTGAAGAACTAGCAAACAGACTTGATGAGATGGAAGATAAGTTGAACGAAGAAGTTGCTAGCAACATCACAGCTCAACAAGATATCGAAGAACTTCAAAGAGAAAAAATTATCAACGAAGCGTCTAAAGACCTCGCTGATACACAAATTGAGAAGCTAAAACAACTAGCAGAAGATGTAGATTTCGAAGACCAAGAAACATTCGTAGAGAAAGTTTCTACTCTTAAAGAATCATATTTCGGAACTGGTAAAGTTGAAGCTGTCTCAGACGATAGCGCTGTAGTTAGTGAAGATGCAGATTTTTCTGGAGCGGGCGATGTAGCTCAACCAGTTAATGAAGGCATGGCACAATATACTGCGGCTTTAACCAAGTTTGCTTCGTTAGACAAGTAAACTTAAATAAGGAGACTATAAACAATGTTTATGTCAGAAAACTTACAAGAAAAATGGGCACCAGTCCTCGAACATAAGGATCTTCCGAAAATTGAAGATAATTATAAGAGAGCTGTAACATCCGTTATTCTTGAAAACCAAGAAAGAGCGATACAAGAAGAAAGAGGAGCCATGAATGAGGCCCTTGGAGCTGGTACTGGTACTGTAGCTGGAGCACCTGGTGGTGTTACAGCAACTGCTGCTAACTGGGATCCAATTCTTATATCTCTAGTTCGTAGAGCAATGCCAAACTTGGTAGCCTACGATATCTGTGGTGTTCAACCTATGACAGGACCTACTGGACTTATCTTTGCTATGAAAGCTAGATATGTTGACAGTACTACTGCTGTAGATAGAACAGAAGCCATGTTCAACGAAGCTGATACAGACTTCAGTGGAACAGGTACACACGCAGGATCAGATCCATTTGCATCTGGTTCAGCTAACACAGCTATCCAAACTGGTTACACAACTGGTACAGGAGTTGCAACAGCAACTGCTGAGATTGATTCTACAATCCCAGAGATGTCGTTCACGATTGAAAAAGCTACAGTTACAGCTAAAAGCAGAGCGCTAAAAGCTGAGTACACAATCGAACTCGCACAAGACCTTAAAGCTATTCATGGCTTAGATG
>Ga0180120_10001249_pt1 | contig 13009 bp, 13 predicted proteins | sample CPBDNA_3_FD_129677 | JGI IMG/M metagenome (GOLD analysis project Ga0180120, IMG submission 129677) | Freshwater to marine salinity gradient microbial communities from Chesapeake Bay, USA - CPBay_Spr_31_0.2_DNA (version 2) (version 2) | ecosystem: Environmental > Aquatic > Marine > Coastal ... | reverse complement strand
ATTTTCATAGTATATCCTGATAAAATACATTCAGTACACCAATATAAAGCATTTTCTATTTTTCCTTGATCTATTGCTTTAAATAAAGCATTTTGAATATCTTTTTTTTGAAATCCTGAGAATGTTTTTAATTTAAAATCTTCATTTAATCGTTCATCCAAAATCTTATATTTATCACTCATAAAAAAAGTTATATTTTTTTTTTGTTTTTTAAAATTTTATATTTTTTTTTGTTTTTTAAATTTTATATTTTTATATTTTTTTTGGTTTTTAAATTTTATTGTTTTTCATTATGATGTTCTGAACACCATCCATCTTTTCCATATAAATTTGGATACATGTTTTCCCATTCATATTCTTGAGCAAATACCTTGAAACTCTCTACTATATAAGTAGGCCATTTACGAGTGCCAAAATCATAAGTATAATGGAATTCGATCCACTTTCCATCAAAATTTATAAGATTATCCACGCGAACAAATCTAGGAGTTTCAACTAGTTTTCTCATAAAATCTATAGTCAAAACTTTTAGATCATAAGAAATCTGAGAGTTCCTCTGTTCATCTGTAAGAATACAAAGTTCGGTAGACCATATTTTTTCAGGATTAGATAATGCTTCTTCTGTTGACATTGGGACATCACAGTCACACATCAAGGCATTCCACTTGGACACAGGATGACATGACAAACCCATCTCTATAATGGCAATATGAATAGCTCTTTTCATTGATAGAATTCGTCCACCTATCGCATCACCTTCACCCCCTACCAATTGTTCTTCTGATTTATCAAGTAGTTGCTGCCGTAAGGCAACTTTTTCAATGAGATCGAACTTGAATAAAGGTGCTGAAACGGCCAACCTGATGATATACTGAATCACTTCCGCTGGTAACTCAACGTTAAATGCCCTACTGACTAAAATTAAAATATAGACGGTAGGATACATAATATCGCTTGAAAGTACAAATTATTAAAGAAGAACAGAACTAAAATTTAAATATTTAAGATAGATAATTTCAAATTTATTCTGTGAACAGAATTAAAAAAAAAATTTTTTTTTTTGTATTTTTTGAATTTTATATTTTTTTTGTATTTTTTGAATTTTATATTTTTTTTGTATTTTTTTGTTTTTTATAATTGATTATTACAGTTTATTAGGCGTTGTTTTGGCGAGTTGTTCTCTGAGCATTTTTATCTCTTTCTCTGAGATGTCAACTTCTCCCACCAGCGAGTGCACCACTGTTCGGAGAAGTCTGAGGTCTTCATTGGCACTATCCCGTCCTCGAATTACACCATTATCATATGCCTGTTGTTCTCTTATGCTCGCGTCTTCCAGTTCTCTCTGTGCTTCTCTGAGTTCTGCCACAGTATTCATCACAAACATGGGCAAATCATTGTTTCCAGTCATGTCCTCACACATTTGCATCATCTCTAATTCAGCGAGTTCACGTGTGGTAAGTTCTCGCGGTAGTTGAATACCCACTTCATCTTCCACTTGTGCTATTTCTTCAGGGGAAAGCATATCTAATCCCTGACCGGCAGCCTCATTCAGAATGTCATGTGCTTCCTGGTACTCATTTCCACGACGCCGAAGAGCGTCCAATGATCTTTCTACTCCATCTGAAAGACCTTCCTCATATCCTTCATCGTAGGCTTCTTCACGTATGCGTGCTTCTACTTGTCCCTGTGGCGTCGGCAATCGATGTCGAGGATGGCGGAATCTTACCTCGCACTGTTCCTTATCAAGAGGACTTCTACACATAGGACAAGATGAACTTTTCAACTTAAGCCGCACCATACAATCCAAGTGAAATACATGTCCACACTCTGTAACACAACTGTTTTTAGCAGTTATCGCAGAGAGGCAGATTGGGCAGTCATTGGCGTAACACTTCTCACAAGATTCACAACGAGCAACACCATCATGAGTGATAACACTTGGACAGCGACGAAAATCTTTGAATGGAGCACCACAATCCATGCACACACCTTTACGGACCTCTTGATATGCTCGCCATGAACGCTGAATGCGGCAGATGCTTGGAAGGAACTTGTCATTGAGTTCAACCATGAATGAGTCGCATGGTCGCAAGAGATGAGACAACACAGGACTGTCTGCCTCAGATTTCAAGATCTCGGACCAAGAAACATCATTGGTCAGTTTCTCTTGGCGCAATTTCATCACATGACACACAAGGCATGAGCAATTGGATTTGCAGGACATTTTGGGAATATCTTTGATTCTTTTCTTCAACGATTACAGCTGAATGATTTACGCATATTTTAGAAATATAATTTCAAATTTATTTAATGAATGAAAATTTGAGATTTTTATAATAAAATTTTAAAAAATATGGAACCTCAAGCGGAATCAATTTCAGATATGAAAAAATATATGAATATTAAAGAAATAGAAAAAATTATATAAAAATTATCCAGAACAACTTTCACAAACATCTGGTGCTACTGTAAATTGAATTGCTTTTGAACTAGGTCTAGATCTTAAATAATACATACCTGTTTTTAATCCTTTTTTCCAAGAATAAAAATGCATAGATGAAATAGTTTTAAATGAAGGTGCTTCTACAAATAAATTTAATGATTGTGATTGACAAATATATTTACCTCTATCAACTGACATATCAATAATATTTTTTTGTTTAATTTCCCATGCTGTTTTATATCTATCTTTAATAAATTGAGGAATTTCATTAATATTTTGTACAGAACCATCATGTGAAATAATTTTATTTTTTAAATCTTCATTCCATATACCATAATAGATTAAATCATAAATTAAATTATTATTAATAACAGTATATTCACCTGCTAATACTCTTCTTGAATAAATATTAGACATAACAGGTTCAAAACATTCATAATTACCTAGAATTTGTGAGGTAGAAGCAGTAGGCATAGGAGCAACACATAAACTATTTCTTAAACCATATTTAATAATATTTTGTTTTAAATCATTCCATTTATTTAACATATTATCAGATGGTTTTTCATTCCATAAGTCAAATTGTAATAAACCTTTACTTGCTGGTGATCCTTCAAATGTAGAATAAGCACCATAATATTTATCAGATTTAAATAATCTATTTAATTCTTCATCAGTAGCATTTAAATCTTTTTTTAGAATATAATAATCTTCAGGAAATCTTAAAGTATCTGTTTCGCTCATATAAGATTTTAATTTAATAAATAATTCTTCCCGTTCTTTAGAAATCTCCATTGATTTTTTAATAGAACCATAATAAATATGTTCAAATATTTTTTCATTTAAATCTTTTGCTTCTTGTGAATCAAATGAAATACCCATTTCATAAAAAACATTAGGTAATCCTTGAACACCAATACCAATAGGTCTATGTCTAAAATTAGATTTTCTAGTTGATTCAATTGGATAAAAATTATTATCAATAATATTATTTAAATTTAATGTTAGAATTTCAGCAGTTTTTTCTAATTCATCAAAATTATATTCAGGTTTAATATAATTATATAACTCTAGAAAATCTCCAATATAATTATCATTAACATAAATCTGTGGCATGGTATTAACAGTAATTCCTTCTTTATCATCAATAGACATATATAATTTTTGTCTATCAGATTGTTTATCTAAAATAATTTCATTATATAAAATATTTCTACTTTTCATAATATTTTTAATATAATCACATTGATTACAATTAGATTTAGAATAAACTATAATTTTTTCTTTAGAAAAATCTTTATAAATAATAAATTTAGGTAATGAAATAGATGCTAAATTACATACAGCAGTTTCATCTTTATCAGAATATTCAATAATTTCAGTACATAAATTAGAAGATTTAATAGTTCCTAAATTATTTTGATTAGATTTTCTATTACAAGCATCTTTAAATAAAATATATGGCATACCAACTTCAATTTGTGAAATATAAATAGAATGCCAAATCTTTTGTGCTTCAATAGTTGTGCCTTTACCTTCTTGTTCATATTTAGTATATAATTTCTCAAAATCTTCTCCATAACAATCAGATAATCCAGGACATTCATTAGGACACATTAAAGTCCAATTACCTTTTTCTTGAACTCGTTTCATAAATAAATCAGGAATCCATAATGCATAAAATAAATCTCTTGCTTTTTCTAATTCATTACCATGATTTTTTTTTAATTCTAAAAACATCATAACATCAGCGTGCCACGGTTCTAAATAAATAGCAATTGAACCATTTCTTTTACCTCCACCTTGATCTACATAGCGTGCTGTATCATTATATACTCTAAGCATAGGTACTATACCATTAGAAATACCATTAGTTCCTAAAATAGATGATCCTGCTGGACGGATATTATGTATATGTAATCCAATACCACCAGCATGTTTTGAAATTAAAGCACAATCTTTTAATGTATCATATATTCCTGAAATAGAATCTTCTTTCATTGCTAATAAGAAACAAGAAGCTAATTGTTCTCTATTAGTACCAGCATTAAATAAAGTAGGTGTAGCATGAATAAAATATTTATTAGAAATCATATCATATGTTTCAAATGCTTTATTAATATCATTTCTATGAACACATAAAGCAACTCGCATAAATAAATATTGTGGTGTTTCTCTAATAATATGATTTTGTTTTAATAGATAACTTTTTTCTAATGTTTTAAATCCAAAAAAATCAATTAAATAATCTCTATGTGAATCTATTTTAGAATCAATTAAATCTTTATTTTGAACAACTAAATCATATAAATATTTATTAACAATAGGTTTATCACCATTATTATATAAAATATTAATACATTCTGAAAATTTATTTAAACAACTTTTTTGATGATTAGAGATACATATACGACTTGATAAAGTTGCATAATCAGGATGTGTAGTGTATAAAGCAATAGAAATTTCAGAAGATAATTTATCAAGTTCACTAGTCTTTACATTATCATATATTTGTGAACATACTTTTTGAGCAATAATTGTTGTGTCAATATTTAATTTATATTTAAATTCTTCTCCAACAGATAATAGTTTAACTCTATTTAGAATTTTATCAAAAGATACATCTTCATATTCACCATTTCTCTTTTGAACTTTCATATTGTTATTCATATTAATATATAAATATTTTTTTAAGTATTGTTGAACTTTTTAGATATTTTCTCTAATACAATAATTAATATCTTCACTAGTTAATTTATAATTATTATCTATTAAATGTTTAATAATAGTTTTTTCAATATTATTTTTTATACATAATTTTATAAATAATGATTTTTTAGGAATTTTATTAAAATATTCATTTAATAATAAACTTATATAGAAAAACATATCATCATATAATATCATATTATTTATAATATATTCAAAATTAATATTAGGTATATTTTTTAAGATATATTCAAATAACTCTAAATTATTATTTTGATAAATATATGTTAAAAAATATTTATATTTATATGAATTATAATCTATTTTATCATATGAGAATATAAATAAATCATTATATTTTTTTTTAATACAATTTGCTAAAAATTTATCATTTATATTAATTTTATCATTTTGAACAAGATAAAAAAATAAATCTTCATTATTATTTGAACACATCATATAATTAATTAATCTATAACTTAAATGCATAATATTATCATAATAAAATGTAACTAAATATTTAATAAGTATTATATTATTATATTTAATAGAAGTAATAAATAATGAAGATAGTTGATGAATATATGGATTATTTTTTATAGTATCATCTAATAATAATTTTATAATATCTAAATTAGTTTTTTTATTATTAAATGTTTTAGCACATGTTATTAATGGATTATTAGATTTAGTTAATGAAATAATATCTAAATTTTCATTTACAGAAAATAAATTAAATCTATTAAATAAAATATCTTTTAAATTATTATATTTTAATAATAATTGAATTACATCAGATCTATAATAAATTATTAAATTATTAATATTATTTATTGATAAATATAAATTATTATTAAATAACCATATAAAATTTTTTAATAATCCAATTCGACATAATCTATTAAAAATATTATTTATATCACTAACTTCAAAATAGATTAAATCATTAACATTATCTATATATTTTTTAAAAGATTTATTAATAATTCTTAATCTATAAAATTTAGATAAATTAGTAATATTAAGTACAACATTAATTTTTAAATGAGATAAAATATGATCATACATTTCATAAGGAATATTATTCATATAAAATATAAATATTAAATATATTTAAATAAATTTGATAATTTTATATAACTATATTAAAAATGTTATTAGAAGAATATTTAAAACAAAAATTTAAAGAAAATAATATTAATATAAATTTATATATAAAAATACAAAATTTAGAATTATTAAAATATATCTCTAAAAAAGAAAAATTAGATTATAAAGATTTATGTAAAAAATATATTAAATAAATTATTTATGAACTATTTAATTTAGCACGAACTTTATCATCACCTTCTAGCTTTCTAATTTTACCAACAATTCTATTATAAAATGGTGCCATAGTTAATACTGCTTGAATAATAATAACAAGTATTAATATTAAGATACTTTCTAATCCACGACACCTTTTACACATAGAATATACAAATGTAGATAATAAGAAACTATGAATAGTTAACATTAAATATCTGAATAATATTTGATTTCTAGTTAATCCAATTTTTTTATATTCATTATATGCTAAAAAGTTTAGAAGAGTAGATATTATTATTAAAAATATAATAACCCAACAAGTAATACCTGGTCCACGAACTTTTACACCATTTTCTTCCCAACAATGATCAGTTAAACCAATATGTTCAAATAAATTATATTTATCGAATGGTCCATCTAATTTTTTATCAATAGATTTGCTAATTGAACGATTTGCTTTTACAACAGATTTACTAACTTTTGAGGAAGTTTTTTTTAATGATGACATTTATACATTAATATATATAAAAAAATTTATAAAACTTATTATTTCTTAAATTTAGATTTAGATTTAGATTTAGATTTAGATTTAGATTTAAATTTAAATTTAGATTTAGATTTAGATTTAGATTTTTTCTTTAATTTTTTTTTAGTTTTAGAATTATGTTTGTGGTTAGATTTTGTATAAAATTTTTGAGCGGATTTAGAACCTAAAGTTTCAGTTTTAACTTTTTTAACTTTAATTTTTTTCTTAATTTTTTTGAATTTTTTAGCACCTACAGATGTAGACCAATCACGCCATCCATTTAATATGTTATTTTGTATTTTATTAGCATTTTCATCATCATCCCAACTTACAAATATATCAGGAGTTGTTGGTAAACCTATAGCTTCCTTATTAGATGTGGCAGTACTCGTTCTAAAGTGGCCCGATCTATTATTCCAGAATAATATTGAACCAATTAAACCACCACCATTATCCCAAACATTATAATATAATTCTCCAGCAAATAATACTTTACAATTTCTTTCTCTAATTCGTTGAGCATCATCACCAACATATCCAGTAGCTTCTCTCTCTGCCTCTAATTGTCTATTAAAATCATCTTCTTTAAAAAATGAACTATGTCCAGTTTCTGGTTCAATTAAAGAAGATCTTTCAGTATAATTAAACATATTTTTAGTACCATCTATTTTTAATAAATTCATTTCATTAGGTTTTACACAAATGAACACATAAGCCCCCGAACCCAAATTTTCTTTTTCTAAATTATTTAATTTATTTATATTATATAAAGTTTGTCCATCACCTGTCTCTAATACATTTAAATCTTTAGGAAATTTTAATTTGACCCATACATTATTAAAAAATTTATTGGGTTTTATATAACCTTGATGTTTTGTAGGATGACTGGGATCTTCTTCTTTTGGACATTCTTTTCTATACATTTTATAATATATATTAGATTTTTTTATTTATATATTAGATTTTTTTTATTTATATTCATCAGGGATTTTATTTAATCTAACCCAAATATTACACATCCATTTTATACCATTTTTTGGTGGTAATCCAGCATGTTTAGAATTTTCTAATTTATCTATATTATTTTCATCCAAATTAAAAAATAATGCTGATTTACCTTTTTCAGGTTTAATTTTTTTATTTCTTAATGGAAAATATGTTTCACCATCTTCAAAATCATCATTTAAATATAATAAAAATGTAGCATATCTATTACCGCCTCTTTTAATAAAATCTTGACATTTATCTTCTTCCCAACATGCATCCCAATGTTCTTTATATAATTGTCCTGGATGATATCTAACTACTTGTAATTGTTCAAAATGATCTTTATTTATACCTATAATATTTGATAATTTATTATATATATCTTGAACTACAGGATATTTATCAGATAAAAATACTTGATGACTTGTTCTAATATCATTCATTTGAACATTCTTACCACCAGGACCTATAACAGGTGAAGGTTTAACTAATGGTTCAGCAATTTTAATAATCTCATTTATTTGTTCATCAGTAATCATATTAGGATATTCATAAATTTTATTTATATTAAATTTATCTTTATTTACAAATAATTCTATTAATAATAATATTAAAAAAATTATTAAAACAATCCATATTATATTTTCATATGTTAAATATTCATACATTATATATAATCTAATAAAATAATTTATAGTATTAATATATATGTTGATAATAAATATTTTATTAATATTATTATTTTTTATAATATTATTTTATAATAAAAATATAATAGAAGGTCAAGAAGAAGATAATCAGGAAACCCCTAAAACACCAGAAACCCTAGAAAGTGAAGATTTTTATAATTATGCTAATTTTCTATCAGATTATAATAATATATTATCTAAAATAAATTTATCAGATTATTTAGGTTTAGATATTAAAGAATATATGAAAAAATATAATAATAAATGTGAAGATCAGAATGAAGAACTAATACCTAATCAAATATATGATGAAATGAAATCAAATTCAAATATTAATATGGAAACTGATATAATGACTGTAGAAAATAAAGTTAATAATATATTAGGATATTTTAATATTCAAATAGAAAATGAAGATGAATTAAGTATAAATAATGATAATTTAAATAATAATGATGATAATATTCCTAAATTATGTTCATTAGTTAATACTATATATGATAAAAATAATAATATACCTGAATCGTTAATAAATGATATAACAACTAATTATGGAAATTGTTTTACAGCAGAAGGTGAAGATATATTCCAAACAGGTTGTAAAAAATCTTGTCATTTACAAGAAGAAAAATTAGAAATATGTAATGAAGATAGTATAGATAATTTAAAAAATTGTAAAGATTATTTAAATCATGAATATCATTACAGAACACCAATACATATAAAAAAAGATAATGGAATATATTATAATTGTTTTTTTAATACTAGTCAACCAGAAGATTATTATGAAGAAAAACCTTGTATACCTAAAAATAATATGTGCAAATCAAAAAAAGTAGATCCGACTGGTGGTGGATGTGAAATGTTTAATGCATCGATGGGTGGAAAGTGTGAAGATTATTATATGTTTCAAAATGATAATTATTATAATTGTCAATTAGATCCTACTAATCATGAAGGAGGATCCCACGCATGTGTTAAAAATTTAAATGAACATTATAATAAACCATGTTTAGATAAAAATAAAATTAATATAGTTAATTATAATAGTTGTAATTTTGAATATGATAATTAATTATTTTTTTAATTTTCTTAAAATATAAGTCGTTTTAACTTCTCTATTATTTAAAATATGATCCATACAAGATTCTATTTTTTCAGATTGTTCACCTAATACTTTTTCTAATTCAATTCTAATATAATTTTTATTTAAACTTGATTTGGTTTTTCTTTCAGAACATCTTAATTTACCAGAATCTGTATTTAAATCAGATATATTATATTGAACCATAAATTTTGTAATATCAGGCATAAGTTCCTTTTTAACTTTTTTAATATCTTTAATTTGATTTTCTAAATCATTAACTTGTTTATCAATCATTAACCAATGTTTAACTTTTTCTTTAAAATATTGTAATTCATTTGGTGGAATTTCTTGACCTAAATTCATACTCATACTCATAATTATATATTTATATTTAAATTATTTTAGTTATATTTACTTAATCTAAAAAATTATAATATATAATAATATATGGATTTTATAAAATATTTACCTAATATTAATAATGTAAAACAAAATTTATTTAATCTAGACAGAAAACACTATATTTATATTGTATTTATGATATTATTATTTATATATATAATTTATCTATTTTTAGAAGAAAATAAATATGAAATAATATTACCACAAAAATATATATTTCATACGAATAAATATTTTGATTATAATAATAATGATATATTTTTTACAATGAATAATTATAGTGATAATATACCATCTAAAATTGATTTAAGATCTAAATGTCCACCAGTATATGATCAAGGTAAATTAGGTTTATGTCATATAAATGCTGCTTGCTTCATTTATAGATATATATGTTTAAACAATAATATAGATTTTAATCCATCAAGAATGTTTTGTGAATATAATATTTTACATCTCAAAGATGATTTATTAAATAAAATTTCTATTAATAATAGAATATATGAATATGATTTACAAAATGCTAATAATTTAGAAGATATAAATACATTATTATTATATGGAACTTGTGAAGAAAATGAATATCCATATCCAACAGAAGAAGAAGTTGAACATAATACAAATATTATTAATCAAATAGATGATATAAAAAATAATATATATTCAGAAAAAGATTTAATAAATATATCTGAAAAATATAAAGAATTAAAAATTAAGGCACCATCAAAAGATATGTATATAAATGCTCAAAATCATAAAATAATAGATGCTTATAAATTATATATTGATATTAATGAAATAAAAAAATATCTAAATTATAATGGACCTGTTTTATTTGGATTTAAATTTGGAGCAGATATAAATAATATATTAATATTTATAAATAAAAAAGAGACTTTAAATTTAATTTTAAATAAAGAAAATAATCTTAATGATTCAGATAAAAATAGTATAAATGAATATATAAATATTTTAAATAAATATATTAAAAATAGTGATAAATATCATTTTGAAAGTTATTATGATGAATTAAATAATATAAAACCATCATTAAATATTCAAAAATTAATAACTGAATATTCAAATAAATATCACAAACAAATATTAGAAAAAACATTCAAAAATTCTAATAAAAAAGAATTAACTTTAAGATTTCCAACTGAATTAATAAATAAATCTGATAAATACTGTAAAGATAATGATATTGATTTAGATAATATTAAAAATAATATATTATTTTTACAAGAAAATAATATTCCAGGTAATTATTTAGACAATTATAATAAATTTATGATGAATAAATTAGATAAAATAAATCATGGAAAACAAGGTAAAGATATTTATAATTTTATTAAAGGATTTAGTGATTCATCTTGGCATTCACTAGTAATAGTTGGATATGATGATAATGATAAAACATTTACAATTGCTAATTCTTGGGGAGATTATTGGGGTGATAATGGTTATTTTTATTTGGATTATGAATATTTTACTAATAAAGATCCAATATGGGGTAATAATATTCATCAATTATATTGTTTACACAATACAACAGATGGAAGAATTTAATTGTCTAAATAATATCCTAAACCTTTTTTATCATTTTTAAATTTATATCCTATTTTTTCACCTTTAAATTCATTACTTGGTATAAATGCTAATATTGGTTGTTTACCTTGAACTTGTTTACCTTGAACTTGTTTACCTTGAACTTGTTTACCTTGAACTTGTTTAATTTGTTCTGAATTATTATTTAAATTATTATTTACATTTTTTATATTTTGTTGTTTTAAATAATAAGTATATCCACCATATGCGAATAAACTTAAAAGTAAAACAATAACTAATACAATAAATTGACTATATTCACCATATTCTTGTAAAAAATTATTCATTTTATATAAAATTATATAAAAATAAAAAAATATTATAACTTATATGGATTATTATCAAGAATTAAATGGATTTACAAATAATTATTTTAATAAATTTTTTAGTTGTTTTAATGATTTATGTTCATTATCAATGGGATTATTATTTCCAGAATGTTTATTTGGTAGACTTTATGAAATTTCTGAATTTGGAGAATGTTTTATAGGTTGTTGTAAAATATATTCTATAAAATTTATAATAAATATAATATTTACATTTATTATTTTCAATAAAGAATTAAATTTTATTGAAGATAGTTCAGATGATTTTATAAATTATTGTTTAAATAATAATAATAATTGTAAAAAAAATTTTAATTATACAGAAATTTATAATAATAAATGTATAATAAATAATAATACTCAAATATGTGATTGTTTAAAAGATACAGTTGTTAAAAAATGTAAATATTATGAAAATATAGATAATAATTTATATAATTTATATTATTTTATATTATTTATTAGTACTATTAATATATTTATAAATTATATAATAAATGGGTATTTTTATGGATATTATAGAACAAAAATAGTAAAAAAATATGATATTATAAATAATAATAGATATAATTTTTATATACATTGTATTCCTTGTATTCATCCTATAGCATTATGTCAAGAATATAATACATTATCTAGAATAAAATATTATAATAAACCAGTAAATGTAATTCGACCATTATAATTATTGACTAAAATTTTTCTTGAGAGTATCTATAATATCATTTTCAGATTTACCGTCTGTTTCTAATGCTAAATATGAGATACAATAACTTGGCCAATCATTTGCACTACAGAAAATCATCTGTGATTCATTCTGAATTCTATCATATTTCATTTTATTTATTTTAAAATATTCTTCATTCTGTTCACCTACTATACTAATATATTTTACATGTTCATTTGGTTGAAGTAACCACTTTT
>Ga0180120_10001247_pt1 | contig 13023 bp, 16 predicted proteins | sample CPBDNA_3_FD_129677 | JGI IMG/M metagenome (GOLD analysis project Ga0180120, IMG submission 129677) | Freshwater to marine salinity gradient microbial communities from Chesapeake Bay, USA - CPBay_Spr_31_0.2_DNA (version 2) (version 2) | ecosystem: Environmental > Aquatic > Marine > Coastal ... | reverse complement strand
TCGATGTACTGATCTTTGAGCACGATGCCGTGATAGTGAACGAAATCCCAGAAGTCAATGGTTACCAAGGGTGCATTACATTTGGAAAACCGTCATACGGTCAATACAACATCCCTAGATATCTGGGTGTACAAGAACTACAGCATAAGAGATATTTTGGTGGAGCACATGCCTATCAAGTGTCGTGGCAAGCAGCCGAGGTTCTGGTTAAGAAAGCAAAAAGCCGAGCGGCACCTACAGACGTTTACCTTCACTTAGATAATTTTAGATTCCTACAAGAGTATTATCCATGGCCTGTTGAAGCAAGAGATAACTTCAGCACAATCCAAGTTGAAAGAGGATGTTTGGCAAAGCACCAATACAATAAGGAAACCTATGACATTATCTAAGCGAACATTTATGACAGGAGTTGACAAGACCACTCAGTGGATGCTGCCGTGGTTTATGAACAACTTCAAGAAGCATAACAAACTTGAAAAGATCGTTGTGTACGATTTTGGTATGACGCCTGATATGGCTGGTCAGTATGGTGCTATAAAGCTAGAGACAGTGGCAAGGGGTTGGTTCAAGAAACCAGCAGCCATGCTACATCAAAGTAAACAGTCAAAAATGACTTGTTGGATCGACTCAGACTGTGAGGTGTTGGGTGATGTGTCTGGCATATGGGATTACATTGTTCCGAATAAGCTACTCATGGTTGAGGATAAACCTTGGTCAACACGCAAAGGAATCAAATGGCATAACTCTGGTGTGGTAGGGTTTGAAGGGACTCCACAGATACTCAGAGAGTGGGAACAACAGTGCGCCGTACCAGCACAGTCTGGAGACCAAGAGGTGTTGCATCATATGATTGGCAACAACGATATAATGAAGATGTCTCTTATTGAAGATTTGCCTAATAAATACAACGTGCTCCGATTACAGAAATCTGATAAAACGGAGCCGAAACAAAAACTCATTTTGCACCATACAGGCAGAAAAGGTAAGCTGCATATTGAAAGGTTGATTAATGGCTAGAACAGCACATATTATTGGAAATGGTGATCGAGCAGGGATGTTCAAGCAACCTCAGAAGGGGATCAAGATCACGTGTAACCTTCCCCCATTTAATGTCGAGGGAGTGTATGCAACGTGCCTTGTTGATTTCAAGATTATGCATGCTATGCACATGGCAGAGATTGCTATTCCTGGTGATTGGATCTTGGGGTTCAGACCACACAAATATCTTGAAATGAATCCAGATCTTCGTATCCGATGGGGTGCACAGATCCGAGATTACTTCACTGATAAACCACCGTATGCTCCAACACTCACTGATTGGAACTGTGGTCACATGGCTACACGGTATGCTTGTCATCCAAACAAGATCGATGCCGATGTTATTCACATGTATGGGTTCGATTCTATCTTTGATATGAACCTCAAGAGTTGCTCAGATTTCTACTTGAACAGCGATAGATCTGACATGAACCAAGTAAGGTTGGCTGATAACTGGCGTCCTATCTGGGTAAAGCTATTCGAAGAGTTTCCAGAGAAGCAGTTCGTGCTGCATCATAATCACGAAACTGCTAGAATTCCTTTGCCAGATAATGTTGATGTCACAACAAAATGATCCAAGTCCTATACTCCAACCCTGCCGCTGAAGAGAAGCAGGTTTGGCTACCCTATGCTTGGGGTAGATTTAGGGAATATTGCGACTACCAAAGTAAACACGATCTAACGCAAGTGAACTGGCTACCACCTCTCATTGAGGGCTGGTTTGACGTGGATCGACTCATAGAAGAGCACGACTTAGAAAATGTTGATGTACTACTATTATCTTTCTATGTCTGGAACGAAGAGCGACAACTGGAAATCGCCAAGAGAGCAAGAGCGGCAAACCCTAATGTCCTTATTCTTGCTGGTGGACCACAAGCCCAATACAGACCACACCAAAACACGAAGGCGTATGAAGTCTGTGATTGGATCACTCCTTGGGAAGGTGAAGATGTTCTCGCAGAGGTTCTCCATCAAAAAGTAAATAGGCAGATAATCAACCATAATCTACTTGTCGATCCTAAAAATCCTGTGGATCAAGTCAAAGCGAAGCGTCTCTTTTTAAAAGAGTTTCGATCTCCGTATAAGCTATACTGGGATGAGTATGACCAGATAGCTAAAACTATTAAAAAGAGACATGGTAAGATCTTCACGATGTGGGAGACCAACAGGGGTTGCCCATACAAATGTGCGTTCTGCGATTGGGGGTCTGCCACATCAGACAAGATCCGTAGACTGACCGAAGATACCGTCATGGAAGACCTTGAGGCATTCTCGAAACTAGGTGTCACCTATGTGTTCAATGCCGATGCCAACTTTGGTATATTCAAGGATGATATCAAGTACATTGAGAGAGCGGTAGAACTGAAGAACAGCACTGGCTATCCACAAGAGATCCAGTTCTCGGCAGCGAAAAATAAGAAAGAGGTGAGCAACCAAGCACACAAGATTCTGTATGAAGCCAACATGTGTAATGGTGCTCAGATATCCTATCAGCATACAGACGATGCTGTACTTGATGCCATCGACCGTTCTAATATCAAGCAAGACAAGCTACAAGAGGAACTGAACGAAGCGTTCAAGAACAACATCCCTCTTGTTGGAGTGTCCATTCTCGGAAACCCAGGTGACACAGTAGAGAAGTGGAAGCACAATCTTGGCTATATGCTAGAGATTGGGTTTCATCATGATTTACGTGTCCATGACTTCATGCTATTGCCGAATGCTCCTGCAGCCGATCCAGAATATATTCAGAGGTATGGTATCAAGACCACTCGCTTGAGAAACGAGAACTCCACATTCAAAACCCTATATCACTCCGAGTTCGTCACAGAAACCAATACGTATTCTAAAGATGACTATGCTGATATGCAAGCATTCACACAGTTTTTGATTGGATTTCACATACTCAATGTGAGCAAGTTTGTGGCACACTTTGCTCGACACTATTACACTATTGATTATTCAACTTTCTACAGTAGGCTATCTCAGATGCCCACATGCCAGAAGATATATAATGAGGTAAAGGAGCATATGAAGAAGTACGTGGCACATGAGGTTGACTCGAAAGCCATGATGTTTCGTGGAAGTAAACTCCCTGCAGATGTATATGTGAAGTATAGAGCGATAGAGTGCCTTGGGGGTATTCTAAATGAGATGGTTGATCTGATGCTAGAACTCACTCCTCTGTCCGAAGATAAACTGAAGGACATGGCAAAGGCGCAATACATGACAATCGTTTCGTGGAGAAAGCCAAAGCCTCTCACGGTGAAGTATAACTTCAGCGAGATCTTCAATATGCTGAACAACCTAATCCCAGGCGAACGAAGCAATCTGATGGACATCCAACCAAACGAACGAGAGGTTGAAATAAATACATTTAAAGTGAGCACTCAGTTCGAGGAGAACTTGCTAGAGTTCTTCGACTACGAAAGATTTAAAAACTTATTCGACCTCAAAAATCAACCAAATAAACGTGAGGGTATGTCTCACTATCCACAGTCACTGGAGTTATAATGAAAAAAGAGATGACATTCTGGAGAGACTCGATTGAGAAACAGAATGACCACACTCATATAAAGCACATGCACAAGTGGACCTTTACCACTGAGGGGGGTAAAGAATACCTTGATCTGGCATGGGGAAATACTGCACCTTTGGGATCACAGAATAGTAGAATGGCACAAGCCGTTCACGAAGCTGTTTATCACTATACAAGACTTCCATCTACACGTGGTCTCACGAACCACATGCAAGAAGAGTTGAGTACATTCTTGTGCAAAGACGATTGGGCAGGCTATACTTGGGCTTTGTCTGGATCTGATGCTGTAGATCAAGCGATCATTATTGCCGATGAGTATTGGAAGACACTGAATAAAGTAAAGCCAAGCATCGTGTCTATGAGTCCTAGCTACCATGGAAACACATATCTCTCTCGATCCATGGGCGATATGAATGTTCCTTTGGGTAGAATGGATCGCACAAGATTGCTCAAACCTATCGAAGGTATGGGTGAAGAAGAAGAGAAGAAGCTTCTGTTCAGATTAGAACGAGAGTTCAAGTCTGGTGATGTTGGTTCCTTCATTATCGAACCAGTAATGGTGCATGCTGGGGTTCTGTACCTATCAAACTTCGCTTGGATTAACATCCGCAGATTGTGCAACGAATATAAGGTTATTCTCATTACTGACGATATATCTTCTGGCTGTGGAAAACTTGGATCTTGGCATTCTACACACACCGCACAGCATGGAGTGCAGAGTGACATAAACATCTTAGGCAAAGCTTTGACAGGAGGATACGCTCCACTTGCCATGACCTTCTCAAGAGACTTCATTTGGGAGAGGGTTGGAACGAGGTGCATGTTTGGAAACAGCCACTATCCGTTTATGGGTGGAGTAGCTGCTGCTTTAGAATACACAAAGATCGTTGAAGAACAGTTTCTGTTTTATAAGGCAATAAAAGCAAAGAAACAAATGGTATCACATATGTTACCAAGCAACACTAACTCTATAGGTCTACTCAATCATATATATTTCGATGAACCGAAGCACTACAAAGAAATACTGGAAGCTGGTATATTCACACCAGTAAAAGAAGAAAAGATAAGTGGCTTGAGATTTGTGATACCTATCGGTGCTGATGAAGAATACTGGAAAAAACTAATACCAAGATTGGATAGGCTGTTATGAGATACTGTGGATATTCGGAACTCTTTCATGACGCTGGACTTGCGTTCGTAGAAGATGGTGAGATAGAACTGGCTGTTCATGCAGAAAGGTTTTCTGGCATGAAATTTGATCACAGTCTGACACAAGAGATGTTTGACATGATTCGTGATGATGACCATGTTACGTTCTATGAAGACCATGATATAAGAAATAAGTCAATATACCATAAAGGTGCCTTATCAGAGTTTGATCATGATGTTTGGATTGATGCTATGTTCAGACCTGTAACCAATAGACATCTACAGAATCTAAACAACATATCGAGTGGTCTTGTCTATGATGATTGTATCACACATCACCAAAGTCATGCAGCCGCTGCATATTACACGAGACCTTGGGAATCATCTGAGGACACCGTAATACTTACGATTGATGGTATGGGAGAAGCACAATCAGTTTGCATTTATGACCATAACTTGAAACTACTGGACCACTGGAACAACCCAAAAAGCATTGGAATTTACTATACTCAAACAGTCAAATCTACTGGCTATAGAACGATGCAAGATGAGTATGTGATCATGGGGCTTTCTGCTTACGGCAACAATGAGTGGGGAGATGAGTTCATAAAGAAGTTTGATGCGCTACCACCGTATGACCCAGATGAACCTGATATTACTACACGGATGATGCACGAGTCCATGCATCAACACTGCATTTGGATTCATGAACAAATCAAAAAATCCAGCCACGAAGATTCCGCTGCATCGATACAGAAGTTTGCCGAACACTTTATTATTGATCGAGTGATCGAGGCACGAAAATATGGTAAGAAGCTATGCTATGGGGGTGGTGTTGCTCAAAACGTTGTTGCCAACTCTATGATAAAAGAACTGGGTATTTTTGACGATATCTGGATTGCACCTTCTCCAACTGATGCTGGATCTGCACTTGGTGCAGCAGCACACTCATATTGTAAGGCAACAGGAAATACTAGGATCAACTGGAACAACTCCTTCCTTGGCACAGAGATAGAGGGAGATCCGAATCCCAAAGCCATAGTCGAATACCTACTCGAACACAAGGTATGTGGACTTGCCACTGGTAAAGCCGAGTATGGTCCAAGAGCACTTGGTAACAGAAGCTTGATTGCTGATGTGAGGTATGACGTCAAGGATACGGTCAATGAAATCAAACGCAGACAGAAGTTCAGACCATTTGCCCCTGCAATCATGGAGGAGTTTGTTGATGAATATTTTGATGGTCCAACGAATGAATACATGCAGTACCAAGCAAAGGCTTTACACGACTATAAGTCAGTGACACACGTTGATGGCACAGCAAGAGTTCAAGTCGTCAAGAAGGATTGCGGCACAGTTCTCAGATCCGTTCTAGAAGAGTACTACGAAAAGACAGGTGTGCCGATGCTGTTGAATACCTCATTGAATATTAGAGGGAAGCCTATGGTCAACACAAGAAATGATGCTCGACGTTGGCAAGCCAAGTATGGCGTCAAAGTCTTCTCTTGACAGTAAGTAGAATTTACGCTATACTGTAAAACCTAGAAAATTACTATGGAGCGTAAAAATGACTGAACCATTTAGTATAGATAAGCTTATGAATGATGTAGCAGAATGGCACGGCATCACATATAAGGAACTACGACGTCGGATGACTGAAGACTGTGAGCCATTGGTACATCAATACTATATCGGAAAGTATGGACCCGATCCCTTCTAATGATTGGACAATAGATGATCACTAACGAGATGGAGTATGACGAAACCATTATTACTGTTATGGATGATGATGGCTTGTATGAAGATGTACAAGTCTTCTTAGATGACAATGAGGTTTATATCAGGCAATATAATGAGGTTGCCGATAAACATGATCTAGTAGTCATGAGTTGTGAAATGTACTTGCAGATGTTGAGTGCAATGAAGCTACCAGAGGGTATGTTTAAGTTTGAGTTTAAAGATAACCCTTGACAAGCAGCGAATCGTTTGCTATAATACCAGTATAGCAAAGGAGTTTTATAATGCTTACACTGAAACTGTTCAACAAGAACATCACTAACATTGAGGTTGATGGTATCGATATGAGTGACTATCCTAAATTTTGTGATGCCTATATCGAGTCTGCTTTGGTCGATGGTGTAGAAGCCACTGAAGCAGAACTTGAGGATATGAATGAATGTGGTGAGTTCCTATACGAAGCAATTCATCACGCAATCCATTAAAGGTGAACCGTGAAGAAATCACTCACCCTATTCAAGTCTCAGTTTGACAACAAGACACACAAACGTATCGACTTCGCATCTTTTGATGAGTTGGAGATGCTTTTGCGTAACCTAAGTAAACAGACTAAGAAGGGTAAAAAAGATGCTGAACTTATTTCGCCAGCTATATACAAGGCTGACTCTACTAGATCCAATGCAAATGTTCTTGCTTGGGCAGGCTGGTGTGCTCTTGATGTTGATGATTTTACTTTTGACGGGGAGTTAGAGGATGTCCTCCGCAATAAGTTTGGTCAGTATCGGTATGTGTGTTATAGCACTGCCAGCAGTACTGATGATCATCCGAAGTTTCGTCTTGTCTTCGACATTGAGAGCGAGGTTAGCGCAGATGTCATTAGGCATTTCTGGTTCGCACTCAATAAAGAGTTTGGAGACCTTGGAGATGCGCAGACTAAAGACCTATCTCGCATGTATTACATCCCTGCAGATTACGCTAACGCTAGTAACTTTTTCTTTACTAATAGCGGCGATAGTCTTGACGCTCACTCCATTATGGCTCGACATCCCTACAGTGACAGAAGTAATGCTAGAACCTTCTTAGAAAGAATTCCAGAAGAGTTAGCCAAACAAGTAATAGAGTATCGAAAATCTCAGTTACAGAATACACACTTCTCTTGGTCATCCTATCTAAACTGCCCATTTGTGAATAAGAGTTTGATATCTGAATATAGAAGTATTGCTCACATTGACAACTCTGGCAGATATGCCATGATATATAAGATCATGTGTTCGATAGCATCCAACGCTGTCAAGAGGGGATATCCAATACAGACACCAGAGATTGTTGATCTGATTAAACAACTTGATGGTGATACATCACGCAGATATGAAAAGAGACCGCTGGATATCGAAGCAGATAGAGCAGTGGAATATGCATATAGGAATCTATAATGAGAATTATTGCTGGACCTTGCCAACACGAAACACTTGAAAAGTCAATGGAGATTGCAGAGCACTGTGATCTTGTGTGTAGCAAATATGAAATGGATTATTACTTCAAAGCGAGTTACGACAAAGCAAATCGGACACATGTAAAAGGGTACCGAGGTGTTGGTATCAATAAAACCATGCACGATTTTTTACAGATCAAGAAGAAAGGCATCAAAATTCTTACCGATGTACACAGTGTGCAAGATGCTTACATGGTTAAGTATTGGGGTGCGGTTGATGTAATACAGATCCCTGCATTCTTGTCTCGGCAAACAGATCTTCTTCAAGCAGCACGTGATACTGGCTTGATCGTCAATGTTAAAAAAGGTCAGTTTATGGCACCTTGGGATTTAGATGGTGTTTTATCTAAGATGGATGGTGCAAGAGAAGTCTGGTTAACAGAGAGAGGAACGAGTTTTGGGTACAATAATCTTGTGGTTGATTTTAATGGGCTTCAGTATATGCTGGGTGCTTACGGTGACGATGCTGTTGTTTTTGATGGAACCCACTCCGTCCAACAACCGTCTGCGAACGGCACTAGTAGTGGTGGCAATAGGGAGTACGTTCCTGGTCTTTTGCGTTCTGCCGCTGCTTTGGGTGTTCGTAACTTTTTTCTAGAGGTACATCCAAATCCAGATGATGCACCAAGTGATGGGCCAAACATGGTTCGACTAGATGATTTTGAGGAGATAATCAATGAGATCGACCGCTATTCTTATTCCCGCACGGATTGGTAGTACACGGTTTCCAGAGAAACCACTCTGTAATCTAGGTGGAATGCCTATGATTAAAAGAGTTTATAATGCTTGTAAAGAGTATGGATTACCTACATATATACTTACAGACTCTCTCAAAGTAGCAAGCCTATTTCAAAACACCAGTGTTATTATTGATGATGAGGATTACAAGAATGGAACAGAAAGGTGTTCAGGCGCAGTAGGTAAAACAGATTATCTGGATAAGTACAACTACTTTATTAATGTACAAGGAGACATGCCAGACATCACTCCAGATATCATTAAAAAAGTGCATGAAAAAGTATATCACGGATCAATTTCAACAGCATTCTGTGATATAGAAGATCCAGAAGTTATGAAGGATCTCAACTCAGTGAAGGCTGTTGTCACTGGAGATCCTGATTTTCACGGCAATATCAAATGGTTTGGTCGTGGATTTATGTACGGTTATCATCATCTAGGAATATATGGATATGATAGGCGGTGCCTACTCAAATACAGGAGCCTAAGTAGTATGTACGAAGATCACGAAGGTCTAGAGCAACTCAGATGGATCGAGAATGACTATAAGATCGTCGGCTCTAAAGTAAAATTTAATGGTATTGAAATCAATACCCCAACCGATAAGGATAAATGGAATGAAAAAATGGGTTAAACGAATCTTGGTAGGAGTTGTCCTGCCACTTACAGCAGTTGCCTTGTTCTTTACTACTTGGCAAGTAAATCAGAATACTGATGCCATTGCAAATCATCAGCACTCACTGGTAGAACACACTCACGAGGCTTCTGAGTAAATGTTTTCTGGGAAAGTATGGGGTACGACTAAACTGATTGAGGCTAATGGTGCCTTGGAGTTTCATCGTATCGAAATGGACCGTGGAGGTGTTTGCTCAAAGCATCTCCACGAGTTCAAGTGGAATGGATTCTATGTCGAGTCTGGTACTATGCTTGTTCGTGTATGGCAGAAAGACTATGATCTAGTGGATGAGACTATCCTCCATGCTGGCGATTACACTAAAGTAAAACCTGGCGTATATCATCAGTTTGAATGCATAGCCGATGGGGTAGCGTATGAACTGTATTGGGCAGAGTTTAATCACAATGACATTAAAAGAGAATCAGTTGGTGAACTGAAAGATGTGGTGGAATGAATGAGAAATGATTTGAGAGTTAACATCAATGATATTGGTGGTCAGATCGCAAAAGAAGATGAGCGATACGTCGTAAAAGACAACACGATTCTGAAAGACGTTGTACTTTCATCTACTCGACTTAACCCTAACTGTGCCACAAATGGGCATAAACACGAGGGTCAAGAAGAGGTTTATATCTTCCAAAGCGGAAGCGGTATCATGGAACTTGACGGTGTAGAACATACGTTTGCGGATGGTGATATTTTTCTCATCGAAGATAATGTGTTTCATAAGGTGACCGCTGGACCAGACGGTGCTTATTTCATCTGCGTATTTAATGGAGCACGGTACGATCATGTGGCAGTGTTAGGCTACAACTAATGCACTATATTTTTGATGTCGATGGAACGCTCACACCTAGTCGTGGTAAAATGGATCAGAAGTTTTCTAACTGGTTTGAGCATTTCCAGACACATCACGCTACGTATATGGTAACTGGATCTGATAAAGAAAAGACCATCGAACAAGTAGGTTGGGGTCACTACAACTCTTGCATTCGAGTCTACAACTGTAGTGGCAATGATGTATGGGCTAGTGGCAGGCATGTCAGAACTAATAAAATGGTGATGCCAGATAAATGGGAAAACATTCTTGGACGGATGCTGGAGAATAGCAAATCTCCAGTTAAGACTGGCAATCACTTTGACTTGAGGCCTGGCTTGCTCAACTTCAGCACTTTGGGTAGAAATGCTAAACAAGAAGACAGGTTAGTGTACAAATCTTTTGACACTAGTACTGCTGAGAGATATCAGTTAACAGAGCATCTACAAAAAATATGGCCTGATTATGATATCACTGTTGCTGGAGAAACTGGTATCGATATTGTACCAAAAGGATATGACAAAAGCCAGATCATACACGACTTTGGACCAAAGGATCAAATCAAATTCTTTGGTGATCGGATGGAACCAACTGGCAATGACTATACGCTTGCTTTAGAAGTAGCGCAAGCTGGTGGCACAGTCCATCAGGTAAAATCATGGGAAGATACATGGCGAATATTACAGGAATAACATTCTCGACGTTTGACCTATTACACGCTGGTCACGTGGCAATGTTGAGAGAAGCAAAGACACAATGCGACTATCTGATTTGTGGACTACAAGTAGATCCAAGCGTAGATAGACCAGAGAAAAATGCACCAGTACAGACATTGGTTGAACGATGGATGCAGCTACAAGGTGTATCGTATGTGGATGAGATTATTCCATACCAGACCGAGACTGATGTAGAAGACATTTTAAAACTTTTAAAACTAGATCTTAGGATTATTGGCGAAGAGTATAAAGACGGTAAATTTACTGGACGTGCCACTTGCGCTGCAAGAGGAATTGAGTTATACTACAACAAACGAGATCACCGATTCAGCACCACTGATTTGAGAAAGAGAGTTATAGAAAATGGCTAAAATAGCTATCACTGGTGGCGCTGGCTTCATTGGATATCATTTAACAAAGCACTATGTTGCTCTCGGTCATGATGTGGTTTGTTGCGATAGCTTCAATGACTACTATGATCCACAGCTAAAATATGCAAGAGAGAACCAGTTAGAGGGTATAGATGGATGCGAAATCCTAGATCTAATGTGGAGAGAAAGTGTTGCCAAATGGATATATGAAACTGAGCCTGATCTTGTCATCCATCTTGCTGCTTATGCTGGCGTCAGATATTCTGTGGAACAGCCACAAAAATACATTGACAATAATATCATAGGAACCCAAAACCTCATTGAGGCTTGTGAGAACTATGGTGTACACAAAGTTGTGTATGCCTCTACATCATCTGTCATGTCAGGCAACCCACTACCCTACAATGAGACTGATAATCTACCGCACCAGAAGCATCCTTATGGTATGACAAAGGTTGCCAATGAGAGCCAGTTCATGGGAAGTAGTATCGACACTACGATAGGGTTACGGTTCTTCACTGTATATGGACCATGGGGTAGACCTGATATGGCACTGTTTGACTTCACGAAAAAGATCATTGCTGGGAAGCCAATCACGTTATTCAATAACGGAGACATGATTCGAGACTTCACCTATATCGACGATATCGTACAAGGTGTGGATCTTGTAGTGAAGAATGCTCTGAATACGACATTGCCCAAAAAGAAAGATATATACAACATTGGATATGGAGAGAAAGTGCAGTTGATGGACTTCGTTGACCATATCGAGAAAAACCTTGGTAGGACTGCTATCAAAGAATACGCACCAATGCACCCAGCAGATGCTCATGCCACTTGGAGCGATACAACCAAACTACAAAAACTAGGCTACAGACCCACCACTTCGATTGCCGAAGGGGTAGAGGCATTCGTGACTTGGTATAAAGGATATTATAATGTCAACTAAAATCGCTATCGTTGGACATGGTTTTGTCGGTAAGGCAGTGGACTATGGGTTCAACTCACCAGACATAGAGAAGATTATCATTGATCCAATCTTGGGAACAAGTATTGAGGATCTTGATGGCGAAGATCTCACGGCAACTTTTGTGTGCCTACCAACACCTATGGGCAAAGATGGGAATATTGATTGCCAGTTAGTGACAGACACTGTGGCATATCTGAAAGAGAATACCTATGGGCTGATCATCGTAAAATCCACGATTACCCCTGATATTGTAGGACGCCTTACCTTTGGTACCGATAGAGTTGTCTACAATCCAGAGTTCCTAGCAGAGAGAACAGCAAACGAAGACTTTGCCAATCCACAACTGCATGTGTTTGGTGGACATCCAAACAAGACCAAGGAAGTCGAAGAGTTGTACAAGCAGTACAGCATCTGTAAGCCTTGTCAGTCTTTTCACATGAGTGCAGTGGATGCGAGTTTTGTCAAGTACGGCATCAACTCCTATCTTGCCACCAAGGTTGCTTGGTTCAATCAATACTATGATATGGTGAACAACCATGGCGGTAACTTCTACAAAGTTTTAAATGCCGTTACCCATGATGACCGAGTAGGGACCAGCCACACCGCTGTTCCAGGCTATGATGGCAAACGAGGTTTCGGTGGAGCATGTTTTCCCAAAGACACATCTGCCCTACTTGGATTTGACCCATCTCTTACAATCTTACGAGAGGCATGTACCATCAACAACGCTATGCGCTCTATGTACGAGAAGGATGACCGTGAGAAAGAACAGAATATTTC
>Ga0180120_10001246_pt1 | contig 13029 bp, 15 predicted proteins | sample CPBDNA_3_FD_129677 | JGI IMG/M metagenome (GOLD analysis project Ga0180120, IMG submission 129677) | Freshwater to marine salinity gradient microbial communities from Chesapeake Bay, USA - CPBay_Spr_31_0.2_DNA (version 2) (version 2) | ecosystem: Environmental > Aquatic > Marine > Coastal ... | reverse complement strand
TATAGCTTGATAGTTAGTACTATCCATTCCAGGCACTCCCGCATGAATATCGGCCATGCTCTTACCTATTTTTTCTGCAGGTGACCACCAAGATGGTAGGCAGACATGAGATGCTACCAATCTATCATTTTGCATAACGCAAACATCTTCTTGTATTTGTGAACAAAGAGCGTCGAATAGATTAACATAGTCAGGCTTAGGGTAATCACAATTGAGGCATTGTTTACTACAACTACAAAGTGGGCTTTTTAAAGTTTGAATAACCTCAAGTTCTTTGTTAACGTATACTGTTTCATTAGTTAACTCATTATCTAAAACAAAATAATCATCTTCACTCCTAAATGTAATGTAGTTATATTCTTTAGCTATCTGCTCTGCCATCCAAAAACAAGCCACTGCCATGATGCTCTTTTGGTTAGCCATTTGAATATCTATAAAGCCCGCTCTTTCATTAGGGAGCCTTTCTAAATAATACTTATCTATTCCCTCTGCTCTTGATGCCCTTTTTTCGTCTAAATATAAAGGCAACATCTCATCAATAATAAAATGATTTTCATCCTCTAACTTATTGATACCTGGCTTCGTACTATACTCTGTGGGAACATAAGGCAGGTTTGTCATTCGCGAGCCATTTCTAGTAAGAACCCGAACTGCGCCATCGTTAGTATGGTAGTTTGAGCCTTCCTCTTTTTAAGATCCGCATACTTCTTTTCCATACTCTGTAACCATTCATCGTCTTCTTCTTTAGTACGACTAATCTTTGGTGCCTTATACTCCTTTACTATTACATCTGATTCTTTTTGTTTTTGTTTTTTAGTAGTAGCCTTCTTCAAAGACTTTTCCAACTTATCCTGTGTAGATCCAGCCTTCCTTTTTGCTTTCATGCTCGCAAATCTCCAACGGTAACTCTAGTTCTGCTCTTCTTACAGTAGTCTACACTCATCTCAAATCCGATGTACTGTCTTTCTAAGCACTTAGCTGTCAAACAAGTAGTTCCCATCCCACTAAAAATATCCAACACCACATCATCCTTATATGATAGCATCTCTATTAGTCTCTTGGGTAGTTCAACAGGAAACATTGCATTCAGGCCCATCTTTTTCTGTCTAGTCTCCGGCGCAAATGTCCACATACCTAAAGAATTTTTTATGAAATCATCTTTATGAACTGTTATCTTATCCTTATCGCCTACCTTCTTCTTGGTATCTTTAGCAAATACTAAAATGTATTCAAAGGGACTAGGAAACGATGGGCTACTAGGAGACATATAACTACCCCATGAAGTTCTATTTCCTATTTGGCTTTTATTCCAAATAAGAGTAGACATCATAATGTACCCTAATTCTTTGGTCATAAACTGAATAATGTCAGAATGGGTAGGTACGGCTCCGTTCTTTCCATCACCAATATTAATACACACTCTGCCACCCGACACCATCTTAGGTTTCACATTACTAAAGATACGTGTCAACCATTCAATGTAATCCTTATGTTCTTTATTATCTTGATAAAGATCATAGGGATTTTTATGCTTCTTATTATATCCCAAGTCAACATTATAGGGTGGACTGGTAATCAACAAATCAACAGAGTTGTCATCTAGCTCTTGAGTTAGCTGTTCACAATCTCCGCAGGTAATCTCATTTATAAATCTATCGTTCACAATAGCTCCTTAATAATTTGGGGGCTTTCTTAAACTCTGCCACACACGCATCATACTCAATGTCTGTCTTATCGAATATCCTCTCATCATACTCCATCCAGTTATATCTCTTATATTGAACCCCATATTCTGTTTGTCGAGCGTGTTGCAACTCATGTGACAACAGTGTCATCAGATAGGAATGATAAAACCTATGGGTTCTCGGCCATTTGGGAAACGTCCATTCCTCTAACTCTGCTGTCTTCCTTACTGAGTTATTCTTCGCCTCAGATAAATGCTTGTGGGATAAACTTATCTTATGAAAATGATTCTTATTCTTTCTCGCCTCTTCCTTGAGGGATACTTCGGGCAACCTCATGTAATGAGTTATGTCACGACAGGCGTGTAGCCCATGACAAGTCTGTAGTTTGGGGTCAATGTAAAGATAGATGGGTGCTCGTATTGTGCCGAAATGTTTTCGGATACTATTCTTTACCTGTTGCTCATCTAAGTCCAATTCGGGATATAGATGAAAGTTTGTTTCTATTTTCATCTACCCCACACCTTGAAAATAACTTGTGGAGCCAAGACGCAAACAAAGTAGCTAATAATAACAAGCAACCCTATTCTCATCCATTTCTCCCACTGGTCATTAGGTTCCCACATTATGTAAACCTCTTTCTCAAAATAATCATACTACTAATATAACCAATGTCTACGGATTTGTCAAGGCTTTTTTTAACCAAGTCGGAGATTGTCCAAATATGCCCTTGCTTGTGCAATGGAAGCACAATATTGCTTTTCCATTAGTTGGTCCTTTGCTGTTTTAGCCATGTGAGTATCAGGTACTACGGCGTTCCATGTATTAGCCTCAAGAAACATTTCATACTCTTCATCGGTCAAATTTTTAATATATGTGGGCAAAGAATACTTATATTCCTTTTCAAACTTACGTGCATTATTGCCAAGATTAAATCTCAACATTCTGCCCCACCTTTGAACACTAGAACCATATATACCACCACCACCATATTCGGCTTCGCGTACCTTTTCAGTTGTTCTTAAACTAAACTGATACTTGTTAGTGTGGACATTAATTCCTACTTGACCCTTACCTATTAGTATACAATGAAGAGCCGGATGATCATCATCATTTAACGCCTTGAGTACTTCTTGTTCATCAGCAAATTCAATGTCCCAACCCTTATTTCTAATTCCCTTAGCCTTATACTTAAGGAAACCTGTATAATCACTTGTTAGTATAGTAAAATGTTCATTTATATTATCTTCATTATAAACTTTATTTTCTTTAATCCAGTCGGCGGCCTCAGATAGAATCCAATCGCGATTGTGACCTAACTTGTCATTTTGTGGAGCCGCATAAAGGAAGCTTGTCTTTTTATAAGGCTTTTTAAAATAGCAATCTTGTACATCACTAAGATAGTGGTGAAGAGCCTCTACGGTTTGCTCTTCATCTGATGGATCATAAAAATTAACCCTATCATAGTATGATATTCTTTCAATAATATGATTTAGATGGGGCCATTCAGTAATAATTTTAAAATCAAGGCCACCCATCACCGAAAGTTTACCACCTGCATACTCGTCATCTTGTTCTGGCGAGGCTGTTGCAGTAAAACCAAAAACATAAGGAGAAATATTAGCAACTTCCTCAGACCACTTATAAAGCCTGGCTTCGTAATCTGGTGTAGCATTCCCTGTATTAGATTTATAGTTATCTACATTGGATGTCATCCAACTATGAGCCTCATCTACTATAATGCCTATATTAGATGTATACTTTTTAATTTTTTCGAGATCCTTAAGCGTAGTAAAGTTACAATTATGAGCTGTATAAATAATTTTTGTATCTTCGTCTTCTTCAAGATACTCCATTACTTCGCTCATCTTTTCGCACAATATAGCGCCGGCCTTGTTTGCCATATCTTTCTTTTCAAAAGAAGTAAATATAGCGGTGTCGGGATATGTCACAAATACAAGTTGTAACTTTCTTTCCTTCATTAAAAAAGGTACGAGTTTTTTTCTCATAACATAGGACTTACCAAACCCAGTAGGAGCGGTAATCAATTTCATTATGTTTATTGAGTTAGGAAATTCTTTTGACTCTATAAAATCCTTAATATCCTTAAACATATCATACTCAACTACGGCATTCGCGGCGTTTCGCCAATCACCACGCTTTAAAACCTTTAATGCATTACTCACTTTATAATACCTTTCATAAGGGGTTAGAGTAATTTTTTAATGTCTATATAATATACGAAACTTTAGAGGTTTTGTCAAGGCTTTTATTTAATTTTTTTTGGGGTTTTTTAAAAGCTTTTTTGAAGCAAAACTATCCCATTTGCAGATGGAAATGGCGAATTGGGCTGTTTTTCCCACACTTTTTCATCTTGAGCAGTGTAGTCCCACTCTTCATCATTCAATCTTTGCCAGCCATGCCATTCATATTTAGATAAATCAGATTTTACATGAGAATCTAAAGCAATATTAGAGTTAGGAGTAAAGGTAATTAGGTAGGAGTATGCTTGTGAAGTAACATGATCAAAAATATCAGGCTCATAATGTGCGCTATTAAAAGCATCTAATGAAATAACATCCTTGCCGCTGAAGTCAAACTCTTTAATGTTTACATAATTTACTTCACCAGATCCAACAGCATATTCTTTTGGTACTGTATTCTTAGACTCTACCATGTCAATAGTTTGGCTTTCACAATAACCATAAGTGCCTAAAACAGGACCAACTTGTATCACGCTGTCTCTTTTTCCTTTGTTCCACAAATTCTTATACCATTCAATACCTATCCGTAGTTGAATTATTTTTTCATTCTTAGTACTTAGCACCGGATCTACAAAATATTCATGTGTATCTAAGTCATACTTTACGCTCATGGTAACCTCATTTTTGTTGAATAGTAGTTGTTAAGTCAGTTCCTTTTATTCTCAATACTTTTATTTTCTTTTCTACTCTATACCCACCAGACTGCCAAGCATAATCCTCTTTGACATTCTTCACATCTCCTTTCGTTACAAATCTATAACCATTATATTCAAAAAATACTGTGTTCCCAGTATGAGTCCATTTACAAATATCACTCACTGGAAACCTTACTACCTTTTCACCTACGTCTTTGATTATCACACTACCATTTTCCGCATCGGCGCTACGAGTAATAACAGAGTTTTTTCTGAATCTCCACAAACTATAAAAGTCCCACTTACTTTCAGAAAGGAAATGGTTACGGGGCCGGCGCCAACGCCATGGTTTTGCCATAACCTGCTTATAACTTGGCATTCCAGATCCTTGAATGATCCACTCGTCATCCTTGGCTACTAGCACCTCATCAGCGTGACCATGTTCATGTAAGGCAAATCCAGTCTTTCTATGATTAGATACTAACAACCAACCATTCGATGTTCTTTTAATCGTCATATCATCATAATGAAAAGTTCCAACATCTGATGACGTATTTGTTTTCTCATACCAACTATCACCAATAGATGCAACCACACCATCGGAAGATGTAATGTTACTCTGCCATACAGATAGTAGCTCCATCTTTTTCTTTACAGCAACCCAATGACCATCATTTTCATAAAAGTTTTCAAGCAACGGCAAAACTCTATCATATGCATCAGAGCAGTACAAAGAATAATGACTACCCTCTATAAAACATCCATCATGGACTAAGTGATCAGTTATCTTTCGTAGAGTTTCAATGTTTTTGAGTGTGTAAGTGTTAGTAATAGCATCTAGAGCACATGCCCCAACCAGATGGGAAAAGCTTTTGTTACTTTTGATGGGCATTGTACTCCAAGCTCGTTGATATGTCTTGCGATAGGCTTCTAATTTATGTCTTGGGTACGCCAAATTAAAGTTTGTTCTTGCAGAAGGACTAATAATAAGGTTTCCATCTTCATATATCTGGGCCGATATCTCGCCTGCTATTCTTGTATGCCAAATATTATTCCATGATATAAGCGGAATAAGGGCACCCTTTACACCATACTCGTTTATAAGAAAAGAAGGGGAAACCTCTTTCTTACATAACTGATGATAATAAGTACTACTCTGCCCAGTTGATAGGGGCTTGAATAATTGAATCATCATACTCATTTTATTGCCTCCAGCTTATATGATTGTAATACAAATGATTCTATATATAAACTACAGCAAAGAAAAAGGTGGCTGGCCGTATCTGGCCAACCACCTCTTAACTTTACTTATTTACTTACTTACTCTCCGCTATCAGTTGATTACCCAACCGAAGCAGGTGCGCCAATAACGCCAAGATCTGCAACCTGAATACGCCCGTAATACTCTGGACGAACCATCTGATGTGCATAACGGGTCATCGCGCCCTTACGAGGCGTGAAGTCGTTTGGCTCAAAGATGGTTGGGGTGAAGACCAGTGGTACATAAGGTGCGTAGACATAACCTGCGTCTAGGAAGCCTGGACCCTTGTAACCGACAAGAATCTTATCTACTGGGAAGTAAGGATCTTTGTAGACAGTGAATCTGTTAGTAAGAGTACCAATCTTCTCAACACCTAGCGAGTACTGAACCTCGGTAGGATCGAAGGTAGCATTGGGCTTGAAGTAAGCAATAGCCTCAATGATGGTAGCAACATCGGGGGATGTTACCATCCAGTTAGCGCCGCTACGCAAGTTACGCTTGTGAATCTCATTGGAAACAGTAATGATCGTTTCCGCTAGCGTCTGATACCAATCCTGCTGTGTACCTGTGAAGCCTTTGTTGACAGAATAACCGCCAGGATCACTGATGTTTGCAACACTGTTACCATCAGCGCCAGCCGTTACATAACGACCAACAGAACGTGACCATGCAGCCTTTACGGTTGCACCGGCAAGTAGTGAGCCGAGGATTTCACGATCAACTTCGGTAGCAATAATGTCAGACAGGATTGTGGTCAACTCGACCTCAGCATCAATAGCATGATATGCGTTGATGTCCTGTGCCAACTCTGGTGTCCAAGTAGCCTTCAACTTACGAGTGACGGCCTGAACTGGGACACTAGATACTGCGATGTTAATTTCGGGAATAGCTGAAGTGGACTCAAAATCACCTAGCAAGTTACTACCATCACTAGCGTTACTAGCAGAACTCATGTTAGTCATTGCTGGACCAACAAGAAGAGCTGCAGTCATTGAGCTACTATTAGCATTCCACGATTGATCTGGACCCCAGTGATCATCACTAGCAGTGCTGAAACCACCAGGACCACAAACATTCATAAAAATCTGAACATTGGTACCCGTAACAGTTGTGAGACTTGGGTCCATAACGCCAAAGAACTGTGTAGCGGTTAAGCTAGGAACAGCACGAAGGCCACGGAAAGACTCGGAATCTGCAGCTGACTGGGCGGCACGTGCCTCACCAGAAGTAGCTACACGGAACTCCATAGGAACACCCATATCTGTGGCTGCGGAACTAGACATCGGGAAGTTATAACCCGAAACAGTTACACCACCCAAAAGATCAGAAGTGGTTGTTACACCTGAGTAGCTAGGAGCTGCGGTTGAAAGAATAAAAGATCTACGTGAATAACCCGCGGTTGCGAAGTTATATAGACCACCCGAAGCAACAGCATCACCAACACCCTGCAACAATGCATTGTTATTGGGACCACCGTTTTGTAGATTGCCATAAACACTACCACCATCGGTAGCACCACCATGATTCCTATCGAACTTGAAGTCGAGGAAAAACAAGAGGCCACTGGGTAGTGACATAGGTTGAACAGCAACAAGCTCAGAGGCCAGCAACTGACCAAAGACTCTACGAACTAGAGGAAAAGCAATCTTGTTATAACCGGCAACACCGGCCGTCTGGCTTTCCTCATTCAACATCTGATTGCGGAGTTCGACTGCCTGGTTCTCAAGAAGTTGAGCGATGACTTGTGACTTGTCTTCGTTCAATCCCTTCAGTAGGCCAGTACGATCCCACTTATCCATAATACCGCCAAGTCTAGCATTCTGATTAACAGGGCTATACTCTTTGGTCATTTCCATAATTACATTGGACATATTCTATATCTCCCTAATAGATATTTTACTTTAAACCTGCAAGCTGAGCCATACGATCAAATTGGCTGTCACTCTCGGTCTTTTGTGTTTCTTCACTAATGACACTCTGAACATTTGGACGATCAACACGAACCTTCTTAGCAGTTTTATCATTAGCTTTATAGGCCTCAGTCAAAACTTGGAATGTTCTCTTAATCTCGTTTACGCTCTTACAGCTGTCAAAATGCTCGACTACTGTCTCTTTCTCTGTCTTGGTCAAGGTGACGGCCTTCATAACATCACTAGCCGCAGCCAAACGAGCGTTGAAAAGGTTAACCTCATCAATTCTCTTCTTCAAGAAAGTAAGAGCCTTAGCGTAACGCCTGTTTTCCTTCTTCAAAGACTTGTTCTCTTGTACAGCGGCTTCGTAATCTCTCTTACTACGAGACTCATCACCCTTATTGCCACCGTACTCAGCCTTCTCATCCATATCATCATCATCTTCCTCATCATCCTCATCGGCATCAACATCAATGTCAATGTCAACTTCCTCACCGTCATCGTCATCCTCTTCATCATCCTCAATAATCTCAATGACCTCTTCAATATCAATCTCATCAAGATCTTCCTCGCCTTCTTCGTCGCCTGCATCATCATCTACATCATAGGCGTCGTCAGCGATTTCCTCTTCATCTTCATCTTCCTCGTAAGTCTCTGTCTCTTCATAGTCGCGACGGGACTTGGACTCATCGCCCTTGTTGCCACCGTAATCGCTACCCTCTTCAACAGCTGCCTCTTCTACTGACTGCTCACCCTCTACAGAGTCAACCTCAGCGTCTTCAATCTTTTCATCAATAGCCTCAGTAACAGCAGCTTTCAAGTTGGTGCTCATGGCTTCAACCAAAACACTCTTGGCGTTCTCATAAGCGGCCTCCTTCATGGCCTCTGCTTGCTTAACGGCTTCTGATACAATATCTCTTGCCATGTTAAAGTCTCCATTCAACACTTAAATTATTTCCATACGTATACACGCATAAAGATATATACGTCTATAAATAAATATGAATAAAAATACTCAAAATCACCCTAATTCTTCACCAGATATAGACTTTCTACGTCTTTTCTTTAATTTTTTCTCTTCGGATGGAGAAATAAAATACTCGCGGCGACGTAACTCCTTATAAAAACCATCCTTCTTAAGCTTCCTCTTTAGTTCTCTCAACGCTCTTTCTAATGATCCAGAGTCTTTTCCATCTCTTAGTACTACACTTACTTTTCTTCTATTGTCATTGCTGCGCACTACATTCATCATAACCCCATTTCTATTTTTTAGGAACTTTTTTCTTTACTTTACTATCTTTTTCTGGCCCAGAACTTGGTTTACCGTACTTATCATATTGTGCCCAAGCTAAGGCCCAAGGATTTGTTTCTTTTCTTTTACCTGTCTTCTTATCTACATATGTTTTTGGTATCTTGTCTTTACCTTTCTTTTGCGCCATATGTTTTTTGATACCCTTAACTTGGTTCTTACGAGCAGGTGGTGAAACCTCGTTGACATCAAACTCAACATCTTTCTTTTTCAGCTCCCTGCCAAATATTAACTTAAATAACTTATCCTTAATTGATCTATGCAACGTAAGATCATCTTGTTGGATTCTCTTATCCATAGATTTCATGGAGTTATCATCTGTTGAATATCCAATACCTATTCTTCTACCGTCTTCATTATCTACGGTTAAAAATACATCGGGACCAAATTTAAGAGCAGCAAGTTTCATTGCAGTAGCTACTTCACTCGGACCTAAATTATAAATGCGTTGAAGTACTAACATATTAGCCGTATTACTTTGACCAAGTTTTGGTTCAGTACCTTCTTTCTTAGATTTCATTACTATAAGAGTGTATACTTTTTTAGGTAGCAAACGAAAAGGCCGGCCATGATAATTTACACCGACCGGACCTCTTACACTGCCTCTGGAAACTTTCTTTGGGCGAGGACGTACTTCTGTAATTTCTAAATTATTTTCTAGTTTTTTTTTACCTTCTTTATGTTGATTTTCATAATCACTATAAAGTGGCAAGTCTTCCTTCTTTATTTTTTTATCTTCAGACTTATGTGATTTTTGATGATCACTGTACAAAGGTAGCTCTTCGTTAGCATCCCTACTCTTCTGTTCACGATCTTGCTCAGCTGCCTTTTGATCTTTTTCACGGGCTCTTTCTTTCTCATCCCGCATCTTATCTTTAGTACGTGCGTGTTTATCTCTTAACCCATCGGCAAACTCACCTTCATCCTTATGCGTTCCCTTCTCTTCACCTCTGTCCTTTTCTGCCTTGGAATGCCAAACCTTGTCTACAAAATTATAGAACCCTTTCTTCTCTTCGGGAGTATCTAAGTCACTCAAGGTGGTGATCCCATACTTTTTCATTGCTGCTCTAAATGCTTTTTCGTACCCACCAGCTGCCTCAAAGATAATGTCACATGGATTTACTTCATAAATGCCCTTCACATTGGGGATTTCAACTTGCAATGGTTCCGTCCCAACTAAATAAGCAACTCTATCAGGCCCCGCAGCAATCTTTAATCCTTCTGGTGCCATATCCGTAACTAAAACTTCGGGATATACGCGGCCTCTTATTTCAGCGGGAGAAAGATTTACTGCTTCCTCTAGTGAATCTAGTAACATTTTTTTAATATCATTAAACATTAAGCAATCCCCAACTTTTCTAGTCTGTCATTGAAGTCAATATTTTCAGGCATTGTCACATCGCCTTTTTCTATACTTTTAGAGCTTACCATTGGTTGTTCTAATTGTTCTTGCATTTTAAAATTTTGTATCTCTTGAGGATCTTCTGCATTAACTATCATGTCAAGCATGGGATCGCCTGACTTTCCACTGCGCTCTATTATGTTACGTACTCTTTGTTTTGAGTTACTTTTCCGTTGAGCAATAGTTTCTTTAGCACTCTGTATGGAAGCTGGTTGCGCGGGGGCTGCCTCTACAACTTGAGTCGTTCGTTGTGATCTAATAACTTCTAACATCACATCCTTCATACCGCGATCCATCTCTTCCCTAATCATCTTTCTAACTCTAGGTAAGATAATTTTGGCTAAAGACTTTGTAACCCCACTAATAATCGACTCTGAAATATCTGATACTTTAAATTGTGCCATACTTTTTATCCTTAGATATTCAACATCTGGTTAATGTCACTCAATTTATCTTCAATCGCGCCTGCAGTTCCAACATGACCCCAGTTTTCGCCCTTCTTTGCGGCCCTATCTAATGCCTTTAATAACGCACTAGTTTTTGTCATAAGAGTATCTATGCTTTTTCTTCTTACTCCATACGCATTGCTTGCAGACCCAACCATTTCTGACTTCTTAACTCTAATGGGTGCCTTAGCCTCATCCGTATCGTAACTACCCTCTGGTACTACTGTAAAGGCAGAGACTTCCTCTGTCAAATGATCATTCCACTCTTTCATTAGGCTACTTACAGTTGTTTTCTCGGCCATTGTTTTCCTCTTAATAATGAAGGCTAACCATTATACGGTTGCCTGTTAAATTTCTTATCTTACCCAAAGCTCTTTGAGATTTCAAATACTTAGCAAACTTATTACCTTCGCCCTTGTCACCAAAAACAAAAGCAATTCCATTGTAGTCATCACTTGTTATTGGATCAATCCGCTCAACACTTTTTAACTTTAACTTATCCCTAACAAGTTTTTGCATCTTAGCTATAATAGCCTTAGTTTTAGGATTAGTAGTTCTGGTCATTACATCTTTAGCTTCGCCAATACCACCAGCAGGATCTAATCCATCAACCCATGGCCGTCTCTTAATCTTATCCTTCTTCTTTTCATCTTTGCCTTCTTCTACTGTAATGCCTTTCTTCTTACGCCAATGCAAAACAGTAACAGCGTCATTCACTTCATCAGCCCATTTCAACGCCTTACGAGCCATAGGATTGGCATTCATGGCTTGACTTGCATCTTTAATAATGTATCTTAAACTGCTCTCAGGCAAATCCCAAAATCTTACATTCTCAATGTGGGGGCCGCCTCTTGGTCTACCCTTCTTTGCTTTGGGATCAGCCTCCATCACATCATCAGCAGCATCTTTCTCTGCTTCATCTTCCGGAGTATGTGGATCATTGGGTTTAAGAGAATCAACACCAGAGATCTCATTAATCATCTTTCTAATTACTTTTTTTACTTTTTCATCACGTACATTGCTAACACCTTTTGCCTCAGCTCTCATTCTCAAAGAGGCATTCTTCTCTAGACCTTTGATGGTTTCTGCAATAGCATCTTCTAGTGCATCTTCATCTACTTTTACTCCGTCAGAATTAGGATCTTCGATCCCTGCCTCAAAAGTAGGAGCCCTTCCTACTGTGGCAAAAGGTTTACTGTCCGAAAAAAACATTTGCATATGCTCTTTTACTACTTTTCTTAGTTCTGATTTTTTTATTTGCATTATAGAGTCTCTACCTTCATGCGTTTTTTAAGTCGTTTAATAAAACGATCAATATCAATAATATCCCTCACTTCACCCGACATCACCTTACCTACTAACATTTGAATTAAATGCTTCTTTACTTTTTTATCTTTAACTATTTCGGGATAGTCCCGATACATTACATCTATTACTTGATCAATCAATTGTTCTTCAATATATGGATCTAAGGTTTGAGAAACAGGGTCATCATACTTATTGCCAGGAGTTGTTCTATAGCCTTTTATAGCTCTTGAACCAACATAGCCAGGAACCCATTTAGATGCGTACTGATTTGTGGGATCTACCTCTGCCAGCACATTCCTTAATTTCACTTTTATATCCCTACCGCCACCATTTGCTGAGAAGGCGAGATATCCATCCATCTTAGTTTAAGTTTTGCAAACTGTGCTAAGTCTCTACCACTAAATCTTACGGTCTTATTGCTAGCATCAAATCTAATATCCTCAAACCCAACAATCAAACCCTGAGCGGATTCCATAATATAGGCTCTTTTACCGCCGATAGCTTTTTGAGCCGCTTTGATTCTATTCTGCTGCTTACTATCTAAGTCATCAAAATCTAGTTCATCACCACCTTCGGTGATCATGTTTTCTCTAATCGTATGTTGTAGTTTCATTATTCACACTCACATGGGTTACAGGTGCAATCTTCGCACTCACAATTAGGATTATCACACATTATTTTTGCGCTATACCAAAGGCCACATCTTGACCAATAACTTTCATATCAACAACACCTGCATTAGCCATCTTACCCATTTTCATCATCATACTAGCAGGGAAACTGAGTTCCTTTTTGGAACCCCAAGCAAGATT
>Ga0180120_10001245_pt1 | contig 13031 bp, 15 predicted proteins | sample CPBDNA_3_FD_129677 | JGI IMG/M metagenome (GOLD analysis project Ga0180120, IMG submission 129677) | Freshwater to marine salinity gradient microbial communities from Chesapeake Bay, USA - CPBay_Spr_31_0.2_DNA (version 2) (version 2) | ecosystem: Environmental > Aquatic > Marine > Coastal ... | reverse complement strand
AGTTAAGAGATATTATAACTGATTGTAATAAACAAGTTCAAGCACTTCAAGGAAATATTGATAAAATTAAAGGACAAGGTGCTCAAGCAAAAGCACAAGTCAAAGAATTAATTAAGAGTGCTAACGATAGACAAGAATCAACTTTGAATAAGTTAAAAGCTAGTATTACTGCTATGAGTGATACATCTGCACTAGAAAGTCAATTAAATTTACTCAAAAAGGATATTGATAGCATTGCTGGCGCTATAGTCACTACTGGAGCCGCAGTTGGAAATCCTGCTGCTCAAGCTGCCGCAAATCAAGCTAATACTCCAAAACCAGCTACATATGTGCCTCCTCCTAAGAGAGTATCAACTGTAGGAGGATATACTTATGGTAAATCCAGAAGAGGAAAAGGAAAGAGAAGAAGAAGAGGAAAAAATTCTAGAAAAAAAGGAAGACGATAAATAAATAATATTTAAATATTTTAATATGAATAAAATATTTAACCACAAAAACTTTAAAATACTTTTTTATTTTATTATTCAATGTGTTTTCTTTTGTTCCTTTTATTTAAGTTGGAAATATGCCAAATTAAAAAATAATGTATTTTTTATAGATTTAGCTATTAATTTTTTTAATTTATTAGCAACTATGTTATTACTTATATATCATTATCATAGTGAAAATATGTCCTCGTTTATAATAAAATCTATACTCTTTATTTTAGTTTTATCTTTTAATATTGATTCATATTCAATTTATTCAAAACAACAAAATGAACCACATTATTTTGATAAAATATTTAATGTGAATATTTAAACTGATTTAATTTTGAATTTTAATAATATAATTATATAAGTATGGTTTCTCAAAGAACAAATTGGAAAAATGGCGATAGAATTTACGAGATTAAGCCGAAAGGAAATAAATATACCTATATTAAATTAGACCAAGAGTTCAACCCTATGACTGGGAATAAAGAAGATATATTCACTAAAGACGAACCCCCTAATATTTATTTTGGAAGTCAGGGGGGTGAGCAAATCATATACAGCCCTATAGGTGAAACAGCTCAAGATGGTGGAAAATCGCGTAAAAAAAGAAAACATAAAAAGAAGTCAGTAAGAAAACATAAAAGGAAGTCAACTAGAAAAAGAAGAAGAACTACACCTAAGTACGACTATTAATTTTCTTTTAAATTAGTATTTACACCCTTGAATATTTAAAACCGCACCCTTAAAGATTTTTATATTTTTCTCAAAATAATATAAATGACTAAACATATAACAGAAGAAAAATTTCTGCTGTTAAATACTACTTAAAACACGAACATTTCCCAAAAGAAATATAAAAGAAACCATTTTATGGCATAATCGTCAATGGGAATTCACTGACGAGCCAGACGTTGCTCAAAAAGAGAAACCGTTAACTATAACATAACTAATTTATTCTTCTACACTCATCTTCAATATAGATTCTAAGGTCATGCAGCGACATTTTCGGAATTTTCCAATCATGCGCATTTTGTGACTTTACATCGCCCTTTTCTTTCCCTTCAATTAAAAAAGATGTTTTGGTCTTGGATAAATCCGGTTTGTAGACGCCGCCAAAGGATTCAATCATCTCGCACAATTTATCTTTTCCGACGTTTTTCCCACCTCCAAAATCAAAGGTGCTCAAGAAAGGAAACAACTTTTCCCATGAAAAACAATACAACTTGGAAAACTGGCCATACGTACCAAGGTTAAAAAAAATGATTTTTATATATTACTAATATGAATATATAAATAAGTTTTCACATATACACTATGTTGCCACAAATCGCTGCTCCGAAACTCGTGAATAAATACGGTCAAATGGCGATAAATAATGTTATTCATGCAGTGAAAATGATATAAACGTATGTAGTAATTTATATCATGCGAATTTTTGTAAAAACACTCGAAGGGAAAACCGTTCTTTTTGACGTCGAATCGTGCGAATCTGTTCTCAGTGTTAAAAAAAGATTGGCTGCTGAACATGGTGTGGATTTTGACCGGTGTATACTCATGATATGTGGTAAGAAAATGGCGAATGACGAGTTGATGTGTGACCATAATATTCAAACAGAAAGCACTTTACATGTTATTTATCGGAAGGTTAAGATTGTTGGGTCACTTGTTGGGCCACTTGTTGGGCCGCCTATGAAAGATGTTATGATGGCTATGATTTTTATTGGGTTATTGCCTATTATTTTTTCTATCCGGCGTTGCAATAAAATTTGATCCTATTTATCTTATTCGTCCTCTCTCTCCATGTACTGTCCATCATGTGTCTCTATATGACGTGATTAACCATAATATAAGATAAAACGTCTGTTGTATTTTTTTGAGATTATATTGGAGTTTGGTGTCACTCATTTATGGATATGTCACTCATTTATGGATAAGTCACTCATTTATGGATAAAGTATTATATTGTTTCATTATATATGACTATATTGAATCAATTACAAAATTATAATTGGTCCAGCTCTAACATTGAGAACATTAAACGATATATTAAAATTAAAAATAAACCTAGCAAAATCAAGACTTTTATAGAACAATTAATTCAACGTTCTCACAACTCTATTGAAAAAGAAGAATTAGAAAGACAAACTTCAAAACTTTTAGATGAGTATAATTCTAAGTTTAACGAGAACTTCTACATTAAAAACGACAAACTTTTTTATAAACAATTGAATTTACAAATCGTTCCCAAAGACGACGAAGACCGCAAGCAAACCATTCTAAAGAAACACTTTCACGGTCCAGAGGGCATTGGAAAAGGTCAAAATAATTTTCACCATTATATTTTGTCGAAATACTTGGGAATCACTCGCGACGACGTGATATCATTTTTAAAAAACCAACCTGAATATCAACTTTTTCAAAACAAACCGCGAATGACAACAAGTGGCATTGAGGCGAAATATCCTTTGCATATTATCGCGATTGATACAGTGGATATTCGAAACATGAAAACGTATTACAATTACATTTTTAGCGCCATGGATATTTACACTGGCTTTTGCTGGTTCTTTTTATCGAAAGCTCACGAGGCGACCAACTCCATCGATGGATTGAAAAAGTTGCTTTCATACAACCTCCGTTTTCGTGATCGCGCTACACGCGAGAACATGATTGCAAATAATCGATTTGATTTACCACACATGATTATCAGTGACCAAGGTTCCGAGTTTAAAAACGAATTTAGCGCATATTTGAGAGCCATGAAAATAAAACAAAAGATGCAGAAAAGTTATACCCCACAACCTCACATCGAAGCAGCCAATGGTGTTTTGCGAAATATCATTCGTGCACATGTTATTCGCAGTGGCAAGAAGACGCTGACTCCGGCTATCATGGAGAAGCTGATGACGGCGAAAAATACAAACACTGATCCTGATAGTCGAACCACTTCCGAAGCTTTGATGAAAGATTACTTTTTGAGAAGCTCTAATGATATGTTACGAGAACTTGTGAAAAATAAAACATCCAAAAAGCGCCAAAAATACACCAATAAAACACGCCGGTATAAAAATCAGAATCTGAACACAGGTGACTTTGTTCGCGTGAAGCTTGCCAATTTTCAATCCGGCGTTCGTTCTCTTGTAAAAAGCGGGGAAACAAAGAAAATATTCGTCAGGTTCTCGCCAGAATTGTATATTGTTGAGAAAGTGATCGAAGTTGATCGAAACAACTTCGGATTTCCACTATACGTGTTGAAGGATGGTCAAAATAGAATCATACTGAATTCCAGTGGAAAAAAACGTATTTTCCAAGGAAGCGACTTGTTGAAAGTGCCTGCGCCTGGTGGTGTTGAAAGAAAGGCGCATTTGACATTGAAACAAGTGAACAAGTTGAATTCTAATGAAAGAGGTCGCGATTTGTATATTGAGCCCAACGCTGTTTCTGCTCTGTCTCCGATCAGCGAACCTGCTTCAGACGGAGTTGTTCGCGAAAAGCCTGTGAGTGAATGGAAAGGTGGGGACTGGACAAAAGCGTTGAAAGACAAAGAGTTCAAAGATAACGAAGACGGCGTTAGACGGATCATCATAAAAGTTGTTTATGATCATACGGACAATGTGTATAGACCTGTTTGCGTGGTGAAGGGCAGAAGAGACACGAAGAAAAACCGTGAATACCATCACTTGAAAGAAGTCCTCGACATGGCAAGGGCTAATGGCGAGAAGTGGGTTGAAGACAGATTCTACGAAGGAACTAAAATCGACTACTCTTAATCCAACGTTAAGTCTATGATACTTGGTATCAAAGTCGATTGATTGAGTGGCATATTTTTTTGGCATCCGCTACACTCATGAGAACTTGTTTCCAAAGCAAATCCTTTTTTTGGGTCCCACCAACATTTTTGGCACACTCGATGCGACTTGTCCATGTTTTTTGCCAAACATGACGCCGGCGTGAAACTCGATTTTTTGCATGTGTTTTTTTCGCACATGATGCACTTGATTTTTTTTTGTTGTCTTCGACTTTTTCTTCTGTTTTTTAGTTGTTTTTTTCGATTTGCATTTCGCGTTTTATTTGGCATATAATATAAAGGAATATTTTCTTTTTATATTATATAAATGTCTGGTGAATCTTGTCCTATGCCTCAAAAAAATTATGAGATGGTTCTTGAAAATAAAGAATATATAGATAAAGAACAGTTAACCCCAGATACTGTGGGTTGGGGTTTATGGGCTGGGTTTGGAGAAACAAAAATTACTGAAGAACAAAAGTCTTATATACGTGTGCTAAAAATGCAAATTTTGTCGAGGAATCCAGAGGTTGTAAAAAATAATCAAATTCCAGATGAGATGAAAAAACAGATAATAATTAATTTAGATTTGTTGAACCCAATTATTGAATTCGAATTAGCAAAAAAAGATGTAGAAACAAAAAATAAAGTCATGGTGGCCATCCAATTTTTTATTGACTTTAGTTCTAAAATAAGCGAAAAAGGATATAATACAATTTGGAACTTAGTACCCGACCCACTCACATCGGGCGGTAAAAAGAAAACACGAAGACGCAAGAAGAGTAAAAGGAAAAGAAAATCCCGAAGAGCGCGCCGATAAATATTAATCTATGAACTTGATATGGACACGATACGGGGTTGCCACCCCGTAAACCCCGCTCTTTTTAGTTATATACGGGGTTGCCACCCCGTAAACCCCGCTTTGATAAAAGTTGGTTTTACATACGGGATTGCCACCTCGTAAGCCCCCCTTATATGGGGCTGCACCTCGTATGGGGGTTGACGGGGGCACGCCCCCGTATGCTAAATATTCTTCATATGTTATCCAATATGTGTGTGTTCGCATATATTGTATACTAGCTAACTACTTTTATATATATATTAATTTTACATACGGGATTGCATACGGGATTGCACCCCGTAAGCCCCGCTTATATAAAAAGTTATTTCTTATATGGGTTTGCCCCCTGTATGGGGGTTTACGGGGGCGTGTCTTGTGATACATTTCACGCACCAGCGGGCGCTCGTTAAAACCGGCCTTTGCTGCACGGTTTTTGAGTCAATAAACGGATCCATTTATGAGTGACATTTTGCCCTATTTTTGGGACATTTTTAGGGGTTTTTTGAGAACGCTGACCCGGAGGGTCTGCCTGTTCCGTGAAATGTATATGTTACGGGGGCACGCCCCCGTAAACCCCCATACTATGTTACTATAACGCAAAAAGTTCGGCCCTGCGTTATCTCAACTTTTTTTTTGCTTTCAAGTTTTTTTTGCTTTCAAGTTTTTTTTGCTCTCAACTTTTTTTTGCTCTCGACTTTGTTTTTGCTCTCGACATTTTTTTGCTCTCAACTTTTTTTTGCTCTCGATTTACAATATGGATGCAACCCTATATTAGGACGTGCCTCCAATATAAAAATATAGTCATTATATATATAATGGAAGAGATACGGAAAAGGATACGGAAAGAGATTGAAGATAATAAGAAAAGACAGGTTCAGTAAGAAGACTGGAAAAAGATTCGTGAAGAGATTCAAAAAGATAAGGATAAACGGAGAGAGTGGGAAGAAGATTATCCAGAAGTTTCAGATCGCAGATTTTTGGAGCCTCGCGAGCTAGCCAGTGATTATAAAAAACGAACTCCTCCAAGATATGATGAGCCACCAATTAGAGATACACCCATAAAACAAATTATATTAAAAAAACCAATAACAATTAAATTAAAAAAACAAAATAACGGTAAGTTTTATAGTAGTGTAACATCAGAGAATAAAACGGTCACACTCGAAAAAAAATTGGAGATGGACCTAGATAACCAAATAGAATTTATCTGCCATGGGGCCTGGGCGAAGGGACATTGCGAAAATGGATTATTCATTAAGTTATACAAGTTGAAAGGTACACCGTCAAATGTATACATTTTAAATAGAAAGATAGGTTTTAAAAGAGTACCAAACAATACTACCTATGAAATAGCAGACAAAAATAAAAAAGGTTTCATTCATAATTACTATTTGGGTGAAGGTAACGCATATATAATAGTGGAATTTAACACAGAAAAGTTGAAGCAATTAAAAGATGAAGTTAATCATTATAAATCAATATTGGAAGAAGAAGAGGAGAAGTTAAAATTAGAAGAAGAGGAGAAGTTAAAATTAGAAGAAGAACAGAAGAGGCGAGAACCGGTGGGAAAAAAACAGAACAGTAGGCGGAAATCCATACTTGGTAGTTTTACAAACGATTTTGGAGGTATTTCACCGAGTCCATCGAAAACTAGAAGCAAAGGTGGCAAGAAAAAAGGAACAAGAAAGCGTTATGCATATACACGCAAAACTCATAGGAGATAGATTATCATGATTTCATTTAATAAATTATGATAAAAATATATTGTTTATACTTCCTTGTATTTGTATATTTTTGGGAACCAACTCATTAAAGGCAATCTAAACCAATACCCATGCACTTTGTATTTTTTACCTTCTTTGATCATTGCGTAATCGTCGGCGCTATTAAACTCCAACAAAAACATCGAGTCCCCTAGAACATAGTTATTTCCTTCGGTATCGACGACTTGGTAATAGGTGCTTCTTCCTGATGGTCGCACGTATTTTTGTCCTATTGTAATTTCTTTTTCAAACATTGTTAAATAAATGCTCAACACATAGAGTATTACGAGAACCACTAAAATTATAAATACCGAGGATTTTGATTTAAATTTCGATAAAACATCGCTGAGTAAACCCATTATATATTATCTTGATAAAAAATATATTGATTATATATAATGCCTAGACGCACTTTGAAACGTTCGAGAAAACAATGTGGAGGTGGATTGTTTAGCATGAGAGGAACGTCGGATGAAGATGAATTATACAACCTTTATAAGTCTGTCAGCGAAAACAACATACCAAAAGTATCTAGAACTCTAAAAAGATTAGATAAAAACATATTTCATAAATACAACATAAACAACGAATACTTTCACTACCTACATGTGGTCGATTATATCGTTGAAATCGTCACCGTCCCTATGATGAGAATTTTAATGAATCATGGTTTCGATGTAAATAGCACAAATTTTTTGGACGATAGAAATAAACGTAGTAGAACTATATTATTTAAGGCATTTACACAAGGTGAAGAAAACCCAAATAATAACTATTTCAAAATAGCTGACTACCTTTTAAATCCATCAAATAATATAGAAATTAATTTCAATTTCGTATATGATGAGGATAAAAAAACATATTTAGATGCATTATTAAAGAATTCATATTTTACTAAATCTGCGACTAAGAAATCACTCGATAAATTGTTCAATTACATCAGAATATTACATTCAAAAGGTGTTAAGATAGAGAAACGTCATATAGATCAACTTTATAATATAGGTAGTTCCTTCAGTATGGTAGCGCCCGTGAAAATCAAAGCTGAGGTTAACGCTCTATTGTTCGAATTAAAAATACTTGAGCCAAGGCCAGGGTTAGGTAACCCTAAACCTCCTCCGACAACAAACAACACTAGTGGTATCTATTTTGACGATGGCTCTTATAAACAACCAATACCAAATATGAATGGACAACGATGGCAAAATTCCTATATACCTCCTGAAGGGCCCTATCAACCATATTCTTATGCTAGAAAAGAAAGGCCCTCCCAACCATATTCTCATTCTAGAAAAGCTCCACCTAGAAAAGCTCATCCACCTAGAAAAGATTCTCCAGCCAACAATTCTAGAAAAACTCCACCTAGAAAAGCTTCTCCAGCCAACAATTCTAGAAAAACTCCTCCACCTAGAAAAGATTCTCCAGCCAACAATTCTAGAAAAACTCCTCCAGCGAGCTCACCACCTCTTAAACCAGATGATAGCCTAGAAGAAATTGTAGATAAAATTAATAAATATACAGATAAGACGAGTCCTTATAAGGTGCTGGGATTGGAAGAACCCGCAACAGATGGCGTAAGAGATAGCGCAACAGATGCAAAAATAACAAAGGCTTATAAAAAGTTAATGCTTAAACTGCATCCTGATAAATGTAAACTAGACGATAAAAGTAAATGTGACGAAGCCTTTAAAAAGGTAAACGCCGCAAAGCTACACTTTTTCCCAGACGACCACAAATTACCGGAGAAGGAACCCCGTCCATAAATGAGTAACATATCCCCCTACGGGGTTGCACCCCGTAAACCCTGCTTTGTTTAGACTCATATAGAAACATAATAAATTACCTTTTACGGAGAGCATCCCTCATAGAGGGGTTTACGGGGGAGCATCCCCCGCATGTATCAAATACCTCGACGACGCCGAGTCCTCTTGCAAATAAACAGAGCATAATTCCATTTCTTTTTCTACATGCACAACAGGTTTATTCGGCCATTCATTAAACGGCGTTGCATTAGACGTTGATTGATTCATACATAATAATTCATGTAATGCGCATAAACGTCTTTCCAATGGATTCATAGACTCTTTTATTAATTTTCGCGACAATTGTTTTAATCGCCATTCAAATTGCAGCGCGCTATTCCATGTTGGAAATCCTGAAACATAACATATTCTGGACCACGAATAGCCTTTTGAAACTTTTATTCCGGTCGCATGCGCTCCGCCCTTTATTTCTTTATTATGCTGACGTAGACGTTTATCTACGTCAACTGTTGCACCCACATACGTTGACCCGTCGTTACATTGTAATATATAAACAAACATAATATATTACATATTTTATTATTAGTCATTTGACGTTAAATGTGTTGTATCTTGTATATTATTCAACACTTTTTTATAATATTTCTCCCGGTTCTCGCCTGCCAATGTTTCCTTTTGCACCGCTAAACAAAATTGCGAAAAATTGGAATCCATGTTATTATAATCCGGATTTATATTCTTCCAATCCATTAGTTCCTGGATTCCTTTTCGCGACAAATCCTGAATCCCTTCGAATATTTTCTTCTTCGCCTTTTCCTTTTCTTTGTTCCATGCATCTTCGTCTCGTATATACATCGTTTCGCGTTTCTTATCCGTGCAGTGCAGCGGTCTTTGATAAAGAGTTAATTGATTCAAATTATCATTGATGATCTTCGTCATTCCTTGGACAAACCCCAATTGAGCATTATTTCGCAAGTCTTCGTGAGATAATTGAATGTTCTCAATAAAGTCTGAAAAATTTATGGCGTCTTTGCATTGCTCATTTAAAAACACGTTAATATTAAACTTTTGATTATTATTGATTGTATTATTATTGTTAATTGTTTGATTGCTCACTATTAATTGTTGTTGAAGTTCTCGATTTTGTTTTATCATATCCATTAATAGAGTTGCGTCGATTTTATTGTCAGCAGTAATTACAGATGATTCTTTGATTTGAAGGCATTTCTTTTTATGCAGGCTTAAGCCTTGTCTATATTTATACGACTTACCACATGAACACATAAACGCTGCGGCATTTTCAGGGGTTTTTGTGTCATCATTTGTCATCATTTTATGTTTATCGGTTGATAAATGTATAATGTAATTACTCTTCTTGCAGCATTTGAAGTCACAACTTTCACAAATGAATTTAAAGGCATTTTTTGGCATTTTTTCGTCATCATTTGTCATCATTTATATAGTGACAGAAAAAATGCCTAAATCATTTTCCGCAAAAATATTAAAAAAAAATCAGTAACAAAAAATTCATGAAAATTTCAAAATCACACCATTATGCTCTCAACCACATTTTTCAAAAATCCTTAAGAAAATTCTCCGCCGAAATTTTTTTTTGGACATACTTTTTTATGTCCAATTTTTATTTTTGGATCAAAGAATCTCGATTTGATTTTCAGATATCGAAGCTCCTTGAATTTTACTTTCTTTTGCTATATTTCGGCTCACTTTACAGTAGTTCTCGTGTCCCATTGAAAATGATTCTTTTTGCATCGTAAGGCATTTATTCGAAAAATCCGAATCTATGTTTTCGTATTCTGGATTTTCATGTTTCCAATCATTGAGAGAACCTATGCTTTTGCAACAAAGTTCTCGTATTCCGGTATATAATTTCTCTTTTACTTTCTCTTGTTCTCGTTCCCATTTATTTTCATCTCGTATATACATTTTATCGCGCTTTACGTCGGTGCAATGAATCGGTCTTTGATAAAGGGTCAATTGGTTCAAGTTATCCGTTATGATCTTCGTCATTCCTTGAACAAATCCTAGACGCGCATTGTTCTCCAAATCGTTATGTGATACTTGGATCTTTTCAATAAAGTCTGAAAAATTAATGGCGTTTTTGCATTGTTCGTTCAAAAAAATATTGATATTGAATTTTTGATTATTATTTATAGTATTATTGATTGTCTGATTACTCGCTATTAATTGTTCTTGAAGTTCTCGATTTTGTTTTATTAAATCCAATACTAAACTTGCATCGATTTTATTATTTATTGCGAGAACTTCCGTATTTTCTTGTTGATGCGTGCATTTCTTCTTATGACGCCATAATGTCGTGCGACTGAAAAAATCTGCGTTGCAAATTTCACATTTTCCAGCGGCATTTTTTGGAACTTTTTGTGTTTCATTTTGTTTCATTTTATGTTTTGCTGTCAATATGTGCTTTATGTAATTACTCTTTTTACTGCAATTAAAGTCACAAATCTCGCATGAAAAATTTACCGGCATTTTTTGGCATTTTTTTTGTTTCATTTGTTTCATATATTGTCCAAAGATTTTTTTCTCCTAAATTTTCATTGAAAATTTTCAATCACGTTTTCATATTCATTTTTTCTGGATTCTCTCCATTACGCTTTCAAACCGAAAATCACCGTTTTTTTAGGATTCTGTTTTGTATATTTGAAAATTGGACAATTTTTTCTTGTCCATTTTTTAATTTTCATTGAAGAATCTTAAGAAGTTTTTTGGGGGGCGAAGCCCCCCGTAACAAATCCTTCATATACAACGCCTATTATTTACCATCAATGCATTCAAAATATTTTTATTTGTAGTATATATATGAGCGGCAAAAGTATACATGATGCGGTAAAATCCGTTACGCAATATACTACTTTGAATGACGCTTATAAAAAAAAATTCACTCCATTTGAAAGGTGGTTTTTAGGAACTTCGTTACTTTCCGATAAAACAAAGGGACATATTGAATCGCGTTTTTTTGGAACTAACAATATTGATAATTACAATAAATTTAAAAAATTTAATAAAAAATTTAAAACCTCGGATAAAGGCTACGAAGACAAGAGTATTTGGCTTTCTGGTGGTAAGAAAACGAAACGCAAGAAAACGCATTTACGGAGAACAAAGAAAAATAAAAATAAATAAACGATTTTATACATATAGTATATGATCGTTAAAGGCTATAAGGGTATTATCGATTTGGATTTGACAAATATTCATCCTGTGTTACATAAGAGTTTGATAGACCAACATAAAATGGATATTGAAAAATATAAATTGTATCAACAAACATTAGAACCTAAGTTACGTTACGAGAACACGATTGAATTAATTTTTAAAAAACGAGCGTTTTACAATAAAAAAAGAAATTTAAAACACACGACTACATATTGGCATGACTACGATGGGGTTTTCGCAGACGACACTGCATCTTTTCGTCCCTTCTTATAATATTATTTATTTATTACAGCACCCCTATATAGCGCCCGTCCAGAAATGAGTGACATATCCATTTATGGGGGATGCTCCCCCATGTCCCCCTCTATGGGGGTATACCCCCTTATACGGGATTGAAACCCCGCTTTCTTAGTATGGGGGATGCTCCCCCGTTAGCCCCCTTATACGATATTGAAACTCCGGTTTTATGGGGATGCAGTCCCGCCTTGATTAGACTCATATATACACACACAATAAATAACTTTTTATAAAAGCGGGGTTTATGGGGGTTTACGGGGGCACGCCCCCGTATTTGGGTTAAAGAAATTTTCGATTTTACTAATTAAAAAGAAAAAATTGATTCTTTTTCTTCCTTTTTTTTTAAATGCATAAACTATCCATTAGAAGATGTCCAATAACGCTATTAATATGATCCCTACCGAAGTAGAAACTATTCCTACTCCAATGTCAATGAAGAATTTGCCGCCAAAGTATGTTCGTTTCATGACTTACGTCTTTTGGTTAACGAATCAGATGAGAAACGCCGATTTACTTTCCGATGAAGCATATGATGAAGTCGTCAAGGCTCAGAAGATGTTTGCATCTGTTGAAGTTCAATTTGCGCATTTCGAATTGTTTGATTCCGAATTCAAGACTACGGAGAAGACTATGAAAAAGGAGATTCGCCAAGCGATGAAGCCAAAAAAGGAAAAAAAGGTTACCGAAAAAGACCCCAATGCTCCTGAAAAGAAGCGGGGACGTAAAAAGAAAGAAAAGGTTAATGCTGACAATAGCACTGATGAAGAACGCTATATTGCCGGCGTCGTTTCTCTTGCTACGGGGGATGCTCCCCCGTTAACCCCCTCTATGGGGGATGCTCCCCCATGTCCCCCTGTTTTGGGGGATGCTCCCCCGTTAACCCCCTCTATGGGGGATGCTCCCCCATGT